>Ga0123352_10010865_pt1 | contig 14319 bp, 5 predicted proteins | sample TergutLab28metaG_FD_89700 | JGI IMG/M metagenome (GOLD analysis project Ga0123352, IMG submission 89700) | Labiotermes labralis P1 segment gut microbial communities from Petit-Saut dam, French Guiana - Lab288 P1 | ecosystem: Host-associated > Arthropoda: Insects > Digestive system > Gut ... | reverse complement strand
GCCTGGTTGGTTTGGTGAGGCCAAGTTTCAGTCCTGACAATCCATTCTGAATTTGAATGTTTCCCCCTTGATTCCCTTGCAACCCTCCCCCCCCCCCCTCCAATCCAGGCTGTCCCCCCCTCCCCCAACCCCCACAAGGCAGCTGACCATCTGCTGAAGTGAAGGTTTTCTTGTGCTCTCATTGTTAACCTTTGTGCTTTAGCTCACTAAGTTGATTTGTCTTTTGTTCTTTTGCAATATGTGCATAAATTGATATGTAGTCCTTTCATTATCTGTTGAACTGTAGTGTCATGCTATGGTATAGTTAATGTGGCTGTGGATCTGTGTTTGAAATGTAAATGGATGTACCATTCTACTGCTAACATTCTTATTTTGTGTTTGTGAATATCTTGTATAACATCTACATTTTGTTTTCTCTTAGCTTGTATATTGAAGTAATATCTTGAGTTTCTACATTCAGGTGAAGTTGAATTTCTTTTTGACTCAGTGAAGTCTGAATGAGTTTTATATCTTCCATGTCCATGCATTAAGGAGTGTTATGTGCTTGTTAACCCTTTGACGCTGGAATTAAATCTTTGATGCTGGAATTAAACCCCCACCCCCCTGGCCACTTTAATGGCCATTCGGCTATTTAAAGGGCTCACTGTGTGACATATATATATGTCGTTCGGTGGCTAAGGGTTAAGTGAACCGACAAATGCACATTTATAAATATGTTCAATCACATATTGTGGACATTAAAAAAAATTAATTGAGATTATGTACAACTTCACTTATTCATCAGGATGAGAACCACCTGTGCACATCCACTAAAGAACATAAACAAACCGTATTTTATTTTATTTTAACAAAAATGTAAACGTAATAAATCTTAAGAACATGAGATTTGCTTGAGAATATTAAATGTAATAGTGAGTGGTCTTAACATACATTTTTGTACAGTTATTTGTATACCAATTGTGTTACAGTTATACAACACCCTGTTGATGGTCATGAGAGTGACAGAAACATGTTGGTGAAGAATTATATGTAATTGAACATATTTATAAATGTGCATTTGTTGGTTCATTATATAAGTATATAACATTTGAGTGGAATATTTACTTTACATTTTCTAGAATTTATCCAAGCACTGTCTCAAGTTTATTAGACAAATAGGATGGTAGGCTGTGAACTGCATCTATCCCAAAGTAGGAAAAAATGGTGGGTTATTGCGGAAACATTGATAAACCCTTGGGTACCAAAAAATGTGGGGAATATCTTGACTAGCTGAGGACCCACTACCTTCTTGAGAAAGACTCTGCTCCATTAAGTTAGAGTATTTCAGAATTTCCATATCCAAGTTTTCATAACATCTAATCTTAAGGCATTACTGTACAGAAGCTCTCCACATGTTCTTTCAAGTATCACTAGTTAACAGTTGTAAGCCATAGATGGATATGGGAAAGGTGTCTGCTCTCCCTTCAGGTCATGTATTAGAATTATTATACAATCATAATAAATATGGGTAATGCGCTGTGTTTATTGATATTAGCCTTTATCCTGCTGGGGTTGGTATTTAAATTTTAGCACATGGCTTATGACAAATGTCAGTATTGGTTGAACAGAAAAAGATAGATTTGTGAAATAAGTAGAATTTTATGGAAAGTAATACAAATTATGCAGCATGTTTTAAAATGCTAAAAATTTCCTTATTGTCTAGATATATAAAATGAATTTCTAGAGGTGCTTTCCTACATGTGTTCGCATACGCCAATGCAGGTTTTAAAGGTTAGTGAATTGGGACTGTTCTTTCAACACCAAAGTATTAGGTAACACTAATCTAGGTGTATGAATATATGTTTTTTGATGGCATAAACATGGTACCAAACAGGTTATCTCAAGCCATAACACTTCTTGCGTGTGTTTGGAAGATGTCCATTTCAGATCTCAACTAGGACACTGTCCTGTCTGAGGTTTTTCTTGGTTTTCCTTATCCCTTCAGTCTGATATACACTCCTCACTCTGCCATTTGATGCTTTGTAACCTGATCTAGTGACAGCATTATAAAAGAAACTACATTGTAAACATAGACTGAGGGCATGTGAGTCTTTTACAAAAGGTACAGTTTGTTTTTGCTTGTATCTGCCCTGGAAAAGTCTATCAATAAAAAAAACATTCTGAAAAAGTCAGTATTGGGACAGTTATTGTGAATTGTAGATATTGCCATTCTGCTTCAACTGACTATGTTGTTCTGCTTTCATGAAACACACAGCATGGTGTAGGCATGTAGTTGCTATTAATCATGTGCTGTGGTTGTGACTGTTGCAGTTTGCTGATGCCTAATATGATACTATGTGGTGGTGGTAAGTGATAGAAGTCAGGAGGGGTAATATTGGATGTATTTACAGGTAGAGATGTTTCTTCTGGGATACACGCTAGGAGTAACATTACGAGTCATACGACCTGCAGCCTTTGGTACTGAAGATTTTATGTGCTCGTACCCGGATTGGAATGAAGGTAACTGGCCTCAAGTTTTTCTGATCGCAGAAGATGATCGACACTACAATGTGCTTGTTCAGTGAAGCAATCAATATCACCAGTGAGTGGAATCACAAACCCCTGTCTGGAAGTCAAACTGTTGTATCTGTGACAATTACCACCCAGAGTTTAAACCAGAAGTACGCAAGATACTGTTCTGGAAGCATAGGTAGCATTTAAACCATTGCAAATGATTGAGTGAAAATGTGTCTGTCCAGTATGGTCCTGGTTCTTTCAGTTATTAGTAAATCATATAAATTATTGACTCTTTGTACAGTATTATGTCAGTTACCAAGCATCGCACAATGAACAGAGGGTATACTGATGCAAAATAGGGCAACTGCAGTTTCAGTGCCATAGTTTGTTGTCAGCATTAAATAGTGGGACTGGATTCTGTTGATTGAATGTGTCTGTATTTAACAGAAGGACTGAACAGCTGTATTATATTAGACCCTACACCTCCTGAAGCAATATGCTGTTGCCCTGTTGGTGCGGCCAGATTTCCTAATTAAAAATTTGTTGCCATATACTGTAATATTAACTGTGATTTAAAGATTTGTTCTTGGTGTCTGCATGTTTTAAACACTGGTGATGAGGTTGATCATTTCAGTCTGTATTTGTTGGTTTTATGACCATGATACAACCGAATTTTCAAGTTACTCTTGAAACACTTCGTAATCAAGTACAGTACTTTGTATAGATTTGCTATATTTTGTTACTGACTGTGTAATTTTCAGGTGACCTTGGCAGTAGTTTGTGTTGGAAAATCGACAATCCCTTGTTTGTGACCACCAACCAGTGTATTCCAGTTAAAATATATTGGGCTGAAGTTCTGTCTTGCTTTGTGCATGTGAAATAATACAGTTATTTCATATAGTGTTTTGTGTGTGTGTGTGTGTAAATTTGACTTTCGGCTTGTTACAGAAAAAGTACGTAACTAATGGCAATTAGTGTTTGTTTAAAAAAAAATCACACATTGATAGAGCCTCATGTTTTTGACAGGATCTGTATGTTTTCCTCCGACCATCATTGTGAGTATTAAGGGCCTCTCCCCATAGTGTGCAGGTCAACTGCATTCTCTTGAGTAGGGGACTTAACATTTATTTTTAACGGATTGTGGGATGTTTATGTCACTTTTAAAGTAAGAATGAGTGGTTTTGTCAAGAAAGTTCTTCAGCTCCCCCATTTCTCTAATCTACTTCTATTTACGTGTACAATTTATGTTGTTCAATGAATAAGGTATCCTAAATCATAAAAATTAAGTGGTGAGTCATTACAGTGTTGAATGTTCTCATTTCTTCTATATAAGGACCATTATTTATCAACATCATTATTTTTCAACACACGCATCAATGTGCCTGGGGCACATTGATGCAATTGTCCCATCTTGGTGCAAGTTTAAAAAACCCCACCATTCATGAACAGCCATTTCCACTTCATTATTGTGGAATCAGTGACCACCAAACTGTTGCACCAGCAGTAATGCAGCTTGTTTTGCTTGAGGAGTGAAATGGTATGGTGATATCTCATCACCTCTCAAGAGCACAGTTTTTAAGGTGACAGAATTTTTAAACTCATGCTGAAATTGGATAATTTGGCAGTGTTCTTTGGGATTATGTTGAAAAATAGTGACACTTCAGTGGAATGAATGAACTGTATAACGTTGTCATGACTTCCCATTTAACTTTTGTGATCTAGGGAACCTTAATTATTGAACATACGTCATAACTGTACTAGTAAATCCATTATACAGGTGCCTGGTGATTGTATGTTATACCTTCAGGATTAGTAGATTCCTGACCTCATACCGAGTCAAAATGTGATATCAGCATGGGTCCAAGTTTCACCCATTACAAATCTACAGGACTTTGAAATGTTAATGAATAAGGATGACTTTCCATGTAAAAAAAAAGAGTTGGTGAGAGACATGGTTCTTTTTACTTCACACAATCTTATAGCGTTACAATGTGTTTACAACAAGTGTTAAAATGACTGCTTTCATCTAGGGCACACAATGTGGCCCACTGTAGTGCATACAGAAACAGGTGGATGTCTGATCATTTTGGTGGTACATCTGACAGCATTCATGTATGTGGCGAGGCATGTTTCCTAAGGGTACTTGCAGTTCATTTTTTCAAAATGTTAGTGTAAATGTTACCCTTTAGCCATTGTATGCATCCACCATGCAGCCTACTGAAGGTTACCAGCCAGCATAAATTCAAATGTTTGAAGTCCTGTATTAACGATTATAAATAAAACATATGATAATAAGTGACATTTTTGACTCAGTATAATCTAATCTTGAAGTTATAACATAAGGTTGCAAGACACTGTCTACAAACATCAATGAAGAAACAAATATTTAAAAAATTCTAGACATTAAATTAGTTTTATAAAACATTTTAGAAGTAAAAATAAATTTGAACCCTCTGAAATTAAGTTTGTTTCATACCTTTATACTTTAAAAGGAGCGATTAACTGCTTTGAGTCAATAGCAGTGACAAAATTATTATTGTGTTTTAATGTAAGGTTACTAAAAGGGATCCATCGTCATCTGTGTCTGAAATGGCACCTGTACCTCTTTGGCATTTGGTGACTGCATTTGCACCTCTGGGAACAAACTGTAGATCTAATTATTAAACCATTGCTGTTATTATGACCATTTTTGTTGAATTCAAGATGGCAGAGTGAAAGTGAGTAGAAACAATGCAGTATTTCTCCATAAGTCATGCTGTGTGCAGTCTGATTCCTGTGTAATCATAACAAGAGCTACACAGTCATACTTATTCCCCTTGCAGTCTCTTGCTGAGTTACTCTTTCTCATTTGCTAAAATATCTACTTTGTTATCAAATTTATCAGAGTCAGGATGGCTGCATTTTCTTTGTCTTTTACTGATGTGTGCGTAATATTTTAACCTTCATTCCATTAGTAGCATGCTGCTGGGAAATGGATCTGTCATCTTGTGGTTAAAAGAAACTTCCAAGGAGAATTCGTGACCTGTTGTGAGATTTGAGGATTTCACAGTGGTGTTGATGAACATTCCAGTCTTCTGAGGTATGATGTCAGCATTTCAGAACAGGTTGATACCTGGACTACCCCAAAAATAGAGCTCCCTCAAAACGTTTGTAAGACTGGAATCTTGATTATTGTTAACATGGCTGTTATCACATGTTAGATATGTTGAGATGTCATGCACTTTGTTGCTTCATCATGAATCTCAGCGAACCTTGAGAGCTGGAAAATCTTATACGCAGCACATTGGAAGCAAATCGATACCTCCCACCACCCAAGGAATGAGGGATAGTAGAATTTGGCAGAGCTGTACACAACAAGCAGCCCTAATAGCAAGAATGGCTTCATGTAGCATGTGCCTGGGTATGTTTATTTAATTTGTATAATTTTTTTAAAATTTGAAACTGCATAATTAAATAATGCATACAGTAGTTTCATTCACATGTCATTCAGAACAAAATTACTTCAGAAGTTCAGTTATTTTATAGGGGAGTCCATTTAAAACTATACACCCTGACAGAAAACATGTATTTTACAAGTTAGTGAACAACTACTGAAGCTTGTCAGTCCACATTATGCAGCTCCACTCCTTCCTGAAATTTCAGATTGGAGACAGCTGGATTCAGCAGGGTAGAACGGTGTGTAATACAGCCAGGATGATAAATATATTTAAGGAATTTATGGAGAGAGGATCATTACAAAGGGAACACAGCCAACCAGATAATAAATACTGTGACTCTTTGGTTTCCTTAAAGAACGCATTTATTGTACCACAACCCAAGAAGCATACAGCTGAAGGTGTCTGCAAATGCTACCTAACAGAATATCATGTAAATTTAGACAGGTCTCTCAAAACATTGTAAAGAGGACTGTTGCAAGTATGCAGGACAGTGAAAAATAATTGCAGCATATTTTATGTTCAGTGGAATACTGTGTGAAGTATACCTTATAATTGGGTTTGGGTTTAAATGGATTATATTCTATGTCTCTACCTTGATCCAGAATATATAATGAAGGGTGTGTCATAAACACTGACGGTTTTTTAAATGAAATAACTTTTTAAGGCAAAGTGTAAAAATTTTCCATGTCCATCTCAGTTCATCTCAGTCATTATTGTTGGAATATGAAACTTTGTATGTGACCACCATGTCATTCAATACACTCCTGCAGTCGCGATGGAAAGGCTGTCATTACATGTTGTAGCATTTCCTTGCAGTTCCCTTGAATACACTCCAGAATTCGCTGTTTTAAGTCAGCAGTATTGGCAGGACGTGTTTCGTATACCTTGTTTTTAAGGTAGCCCCAGAGGAAGTAGTATGGTACTGCATGGTCAGGCGAGTGGGCAGGCCATGTGATGTCCCCAAAATGAGAAATGAGTCTGCCTGGAAACAGTCCTGAGGACTTGCATGGAAATTTCTGCTGTATGAGCATTTGCTCCATCATGTTGGAGCCACAACAAATCTCATTGACAAGGATGTAACTCACTGCGCAGAAATTTTTCCAGAATGACTTTGAACTGCTCTGCATTCACAGTTATTGTACGCCCCTTCGTACTGTCCAAGAAATAAGGACCATGAGAATAAACTTCACAACACATTGTCACTTTTGCACTACACAGAGGATGTTGGTGAAGTTCATGTGGTTTGTTTGGAGCCCATTAGCGACAGTTCTGTTTATTCACATAACCAGACACATTGAAGCGAGCCTCAACTGACATTAGTAATGTGTTCACTATGTTGCTATTGTTTCTCACCACATCCAAGAATACATTGCAAAACTGTAGTCGGTTCACCTTGTCCCGTTCACTAAGTTCCTGAGCAACTTGGGTTTTGTATGGACGGTAATGCAAATCCTTGTGGAGAATCTGGTGACCGCTGCGTTTGTTTAAGCGAAATGCGAGAGCTTGCCACTGAGCTGACCGGCGCAGATTTTGCAACATGACATCTCTTACCTGCTCCACATTGTCGTTGCAGGTGCCAAAAATGTATGTCTTTGTGGTTTGCTGTCCTTCACTGATTCTTCTTGACACCATTTCGGTACCCACAATAGCAGAGTGTTGCGGCAAGGAGCATCACGTCTTTGAGACTGCTGATGGAAACCACTTTGTATAGGTGTAACCAACTCTGTTTTGATAAGCAATTCCACTGCCACAATTCAGTGTTGCACTGACCAGTGCTCCATCTCAACTAAACTCCAAACATCAATGTGCATGATAATGGTCAGTATGAAAGCAGCGTGTAGCTGGCACGCTGGTTTTCGGATTTCAAAAACCGTCAGGTGTTTTTGACGCACCCTGCATATTCCATGTATCAAAAACTTGGTCAGAATAACTGCAGGGTGTGGCACAAATCATAAAAGATAAAACATGCAGCCAAGTTATACTCATCATTTTTCCTGTATCAATACAAAATTTGAGTCATTGTTAAAAGTTAAGAATTTTTTAGTTGCATCAGTATTACGTCTTTCCAAAGTGTAAAACAAAGTACGTAATCAAAGGGGCTGCTCCCATTGACACCAGGTTTTGCAGTATGGAGCACCATAACTTTGTTCCTTAATGCCCCCTCTGAAACTATATTTACTCCAGTTTTCCCAGCACAGTACTACCATGAACCTTCGGGTTCCGTGAAATGCGGGGAATTTCTTGACTAGCTCCAAACCAGTTAGCTGCTCAAGAAGGACTCTGCACCATGGAGTAAGTACTACCATTTACCTTTTACCTTACATATTTACCCGAATTAAAAGTTTTCCTAATTTTCTTAGTTCTGTAATTTTAATACATCCTGCGGTTTACTTAAGTGCTATCTCTGAATACTTTAATAAAATGTGAATGGTAATCTTCTTTCCTTGCCATAATGGATATTGTCTCCTTCTACCCCAACCCTTAACCCTCTCAATTTCCAGATCCCCAATCAAAACCATGCTACCCTACTTATTCCTCTTTGTATGATATAGTCCACCCATTACAATACTAATGAACATTTTCCATAATATTGCTAGGAACTTCTATCTTTGTATATAATTGCATCCCTGTTTGATCATCTTAGATATTGCATTCACATTTAACTCCTGATGGTTTAGTTCAATAAACCCCAAGCCAGTTCTTTTACACTTCTCTTGTAACTTTTGGCCTAGGTTCTGAATTAATATTCTCCACTTGTCAATCATAGCAACCCCCAGCAATGTCAGCTTTGCCCATCTGCCTCACCCTGCACCAGTACTTTGCCACCATTCACCACCATCATATCCTTACTCAATAAGGATTTACACCCTATATAATAATCTGAAATCACATATCTCATAAATATTCTGCAGTAATCTGATCCCTCATATTGGGTGTTCTGCTAAAACATCTATCAACTGTGGACATCTAGGTTCCTTTTGCACTATGACCTGTCTAATGTTTCCCCAGCCTTATTGTACTCTTTGGCATATACAAACATCATTTTTCTTCATTCTTCCGGCTCACTTGAAGACCACAATCACAGAATTTTTCCAGTTACATCTTAAAAACTCCATTGTTCATAATATGATACAACCTGGTCTGTCCCCTTTTGTTATCCAGAAATTATAGATTTCTAATTGGCAGGGAACAGCGCACCAGGAATACACATCTTCCCCTTTGTGAGGCACATGTTTATTTCCCTCACCAATAGCATCTACAACATTAGCAGTAAATGTATTAAATTGCAAGGGACTCAGATTGCATCTCTGTCAGACACTGAATTTCTGTTCGACGGCCCCTGTTACCTGAGGAGCATAAGTTATACATTTGAAATCTTAAACCTTCATTGAATTGGTTAAATTAATTTTCTGGGTTATGTCATCCACATTTGTGTTTCTAGCTCTCAGCATGAAAGATATCCGAGACAGCCTGCGGTACCTAAATATTTGGGGCTGGCAGTCTGTTATATATATTTATAATAACTCCTACCATTAACCAGTGAAACAGCAAACAGTATAAATAATAGAAACATAGTTTCATTAAAATTACTTGTTGATTACCATACACATTAGAAACATGCCGTTTAAAGCAAAGCTTTCAAGTCATGTCTGGGTGCTAAGACAGACTGATGGACTGAACTGGAGGAATTCAAATCAGTCTCATTGAAAATCATAAATGTAATATCTGACAATAAGAAATGACCACCATATCGTATGATAAGCAATATCAGCTGATGTGTATATTTTAAATTGGACTGTGTTCTCAGGTTCAGAACTTCAGCATATCTGGATAACTGATGAATGAATTGCTAGCAAATAATTACTGTAATTGGTTATAGTCAAGACTGCAACAGTGCTGTGTTAATTCAGAACAGTTGAGTATAGTATTGATGAAACCAATTGAAAGGGTCATCATAACAGTTGTTTAAGCTGCCCTGTATGATGTTCTTTCAGTTCCAGTGATTCTTGTTTTTGTTGTGAAGAGAGAGTTGTGGGCACTATGTTCACATGGTTTGCTTGGTGCCTGTATATGAAGTTTGTAGCGTTAAGAGCTTTAACCATCAGAACTGTCTTGTCCCTCTTAAAAATGGTAATAGTCCAGCTGTACAAAATGTATTAGAAAAACAATAAGACATAAGTAATGTATAGGTGCCCTACACACAATACACAAAGCATAGTCTATTTTAAAAATAATGGATATGGGACACATTTTGACCTTCCTCACAAAATACCAGTTGTGTGGACATGCAGAACATTCCATTATACTGCTTAATTTGTTATATGTAATATTTGTATGTTATGTTTGTTGTGTTTACATGCAAAATCCTTGAAAAACAGCTCAATGCTAAAGGCAGAGTATAATCAGGATGCACATAATATGAGTATCGAAGTTGTGAGATCACTGAATGACAAACATTTAACATACTTAATTTTATAGTCTACATTAAAAGGCACAAATAATCTGGCTACTATGATTTGGAGCGAGAAATAACTGGGAGTGTGGGAAATTCACAGTATACATACTTCCTTGTGAATATTCTACACAAAATTTATTCTGATTGGAATGTGTGTACACAGATCACAATTTGTTAGTGGCAACATTTCATAAGAGTGCCTCTTGAAATGAAGACTTACGATCTCTACCAAATTATGTGATTAAGTGCAATTTCTAAAAAAGAGACAGAAACTCAGGAGATAAACACATGAAACTGATGGTGTTTATTATTTTTATTGTACAGAAGTATTACTGTTATTCAGAAATTGTTGTTAGAAATGTTTCTGTTTCAGATGTTTATAGTGCCTTCATTTACATTCAGTCATTAAAATAAATATTCCTTATAAATCATTACATCTTAATTAATATCAGCATCCATGATGTCACATACCATATAATCAGTACAGATAAAATGTAAATAAGTCAATTAAAAAAAATAGAAATTTTCATGAATCCTGGTAAACATCAGTTGAAACTTCAGAAACTCAAATGTGTGGCAAAATAATTTCTTTATCCTGTAAATTTTACCCCATTATACATACTTCTTGCATGATAGCACAGTATTGTAAATTATTTTTACTCTACTCAGTTCTATCATGTTAAGTTTTGGTCAAAGTAGTCTTGTTATTGAAGTTCCTATCTGCTGGTTCATAGACATTCAGAGGAAATTATTTTCCCCTGTTGCTAAATTCTGTATATTTATTAGAAAAGTCAGCACACATGAAGTTGTATAAATGAAATAGTGTGGACATGTAGTTACAGCCAATGTATCAATAAAAGTATCTGAATCAGACAACTTGTTACTTTATTTTTATTGTTATGGCTACAGATTGTTATCACTTAGATATATAACACTGCTTGCAGTAGCAACATTAGTTTGCAATATTACACTGTTTCACATTTACAAACATCCTGGAAATGGCTCAGTCCGGTTTTTTCTCAAAACAAACTGTATTTTGCGATCCATATCTTCATTGTAGATGGCTTTACACTTCTCAAAATTGATCCTGCGCCGTGTCTGAAATTGAAAGGCTGCATTATAAATTCCCCTTGAAAGTAACTTTTTATTTTGAACAGGAATATAGTAATTTAATCGTAATACCAGTCAGTCACCTTTACACCAACATTAGCAAATGAATTTAAACGGTATGTTTGCTTCATTAGACACAAGAGCAACCATCTTAATTTGGTTCATCAACCTCAAACAAATGAACCTGAAAATAAAAGCCCCTTCTTTTCAGTGATTTTGTCACAATGGGTGATGGGTGAAGGCACCGATAGATTTAAATCAGATTGCACCTGTTTATACTTCCTGAGAAGTTTCCAGGGCCCCACGACCATGCATGGCAAATAACAAACCTTTTAAGAAGCAAATGAGCTTCTGACAAGTTCCTTTCAAACATGAAAGTTGCTGTTATAATACCAATTGCAAGATCCATCTACTGAATTACTACTAAAAAAAATATCCATTCAGCATGCAAGGTGAAATCTTAATTTTTAAAATTTCTAATTTCTTCACAACATACACTGGTACACATCCACAATGTCAGTCTTAAGTATTTTTTCTAACTGGGTACATATCTGTCTCATTCAGAATTCTGCATTACCTTGTGGGGCTTCTCGTAGTAACGTGTAAGGCGATACTGATCAAATATTCCTTCCTTACCTAAAATCCTGTTAAAAGGAAATAAATATTATTCACACTAGATAAACCAATATGCCTGTATGCATACAATGACATATGAGTTTTCCTTGTGAGGAATGAGATCACAGATAGCCAGTCACATGTTCTTTATCTTCAAAAGGACAGAAGCCCACTTGGCAACCTATCGTTCCACAATGTGGTCTGCAGCAGTCAAAACCGAGTGATTTAGGTACATTCGACTACTTTGCTATATATTTACTGCAGTGGAACTTGGGGAAACACCCACTACTTTTGGTGTTATTATTAACAACAGAGCTATGCCTCCAATCCTTACTTTGTTGTAATTTTACTCTTCAGTGTTCGGCAAAGTAACCACAATTACAATGTAAGTGCCATACATGCTACTTTTCCAGTTTATGCGATTACATTTGAAATTAACTCAATCCATTAAATTCTAAATGTAAAAGCATGTTGAAACGTGCTAGACAGTAGATCAACACAACAGCAACACTGGTGAGCACATCAGTATTTTAAACTTACACAGAAAATTTAAAAAATTAGCACAAACTTTAGAATAGTGGGAGTAGTGATTGGCATTGTGGTTGAGTAGAATAGGGGCAGCCAGTAGTGATTCAGCATCTTTCTAATATACTTCACTGATAAAAATAAAAAATGACATTTTTAGCACCACCGTTCAAAGAGTAATTAGCGGCAATGTGTATGTATGAAAGCTGAGAATTTGGCTTAGTAACCTTAAATGGAATGCAAGTACAGCAAACAACACGACAGTTTGAAGGTTAGAATTGTTTGCTACGTAATGTACCTGTAACTGAATAAATGTTCATTTAAATTATGTGTATAGTTCCTTTCTTCTCAGGGGCCGTCAATAAAGAAAGTAAATTAAAACCTTTTTCTATGGACGAAACTCAAAACTAACATCCACTTACACATACCAGCCAAATTCTGTAATTCAGTTATCATACCTGGTCGAAAAAATATATATATTAGGGATAATTAATCTAAATCCACGGTATGGGCCACAAGCCTCATTTTTGCGGCTTTATTACAATATAAGAAATTGAACATACTCTTCTTTTACCTATTTAACAACCTAACGGCTTCGTCTACATTTCCATTTCGGACTAAAATTGTGCGTGCAATAAAATACTGATGACGTAAACCCATATTGCTGGGGGTACAACTAATTGCACATAACCTCACTAACACATAAACACTGATTTTACAGACTGCCTTGGAAACATTAACGATCTGTGGCCAACGGCAGAGTGTATGTATTCGCTCTGCAAACACTGACGAATGTAGTCTCTGCGTTGCTCTTACGAGGACACGTGGTCGTGGCTGGCAAACTGCCAAAAGCAATGTAGTTTTGGAAACCCGTTTTATGTTCGCCTTAGGAAGAAACAAAAAAAGGCAAGGTTTTTGGAATTCGTAGTCAGTTGAAAGGACCGAGTAAATCTAATGATGTGCATGCATAAAACAAAACTTTTTAGCTGTACGTAACGAGCTACTACTATTCCCGCTGAAAATTCGCATACCAGTAAGTGGCGACATGACGTTTATTCAGTAATGGGTAGTTGCGTGTATTAAAATGTGTTTTTATAGTGCATGGTGTTTACACAATCCGTGACCCTTGTATTGGATGTTCATGTCATTTCCTGTTAATTGATGTGTAGCAAAGTATATTTTCAAGAGATGCAAAATGTGGCCTTCCATTGTGGTCAGTGTAAAGAATAAAATTTATTATTCGTATTCCTTGCATCCGTAATAGGAGTAAGCGAATAATGCAGAACATGTTAGGGCCTAGTCTGACACTTACTTAAATACAAATACGTAGTTTTACGTGAATAATTTTAGGTAATTTTTTTCATGTAACTACTAAATTTTTAATATGTAAGATTTTTTTTCAGATTTTTAATGAAGGCAGGTTCCTGTACAGATTGGGATTGATCATAATAGGCACTTCTAAAACGGTGCCTTTAAAACTCCTCTATATTATGATTTAAATTATTGATGCTTGGGGGAATGTTATTGAATAACTTGATTGTAAATTGTGCCATATGTGAGGCTTATTTATTTATTTATATTTATTTATAATTGTACATCCATTTTGTCACATATGCAACACTGGACCAGTCCAAACCATACACCATAAATCACAATACATGCACAAGTCTCCACAACCGT
>Ga0123352_10010864_pt1 | contig 14321 bp, 11 predicted proteins | sample TergutLab28metaG_FD_89700 | JGI IMG/M metagenome (GOLD analysis project Ga0123352, IMG submission 89700) | Labiotermes labralis P1 segment gut microbial communities from Petit-Saut dam, French Guiana - Lab288 P1 | ecosystem: Host-associated > Arthropoda: Insects > Digestive system > Gut ... | reverse complement strand
TTATTTCACTTCTTCTATGCTCAACATGTTTCGGACATTAATACATCCATCATCAGGAGCCTGCGCCTTTTCTACTTTATCACCACATTGGTCGTGTATTCTTGTTTCGAAGTGTGTTGGAGTTTCGGTGTGGCTGGGTTGGAGTGGTGTCCGTGTAGCAGGCTGAAACTGTGCTTCAGCCTGCTACACAGAAACTCCATCATACATCGAAACAAGAAAACACGACCAATGTGGTGATATAATAGAAAAGTCGCAGGCTCCTGACGATGGATGTATTAATGTCCGAAACATGTTGAGCATAGAAGAAGTGAAATAAAACTTAATAACTAGTGACTTCAAGTTGGTCTCTTATTCTTCAACTATCACAATGATGCACGGTCCAATATACATATGACTTTGATGGTATCAAGATGCACGATACAACGATAAAAAAATTATTTATATGTGTTCCGGTTTTTTGCTCAAGATTTATTACACAAGAGACTTCACTAAGGAGTTACTAGGTTAAAATTTAGTTTTAGGCTTGATACGGTTAATTCGAATGTTTGAGGTAAATGTCAGGGAAGTTTACCGCCGCACTATTGGTATCATTAACGAAAGGGTTTTATTGTTAATGATACGTAAAAAAAACCGGTGTTTTGGTGAGGAAACCTGAGGGAAAGAGACCACTTTGAAGACCCAGGCTTGGATGGGAGGATAATATTAAGATGGATCTTCAAGAAGTGGGATGTGAGGGCATGGACTGGATCGATGTGGCTCAGGATAGGGACAGGTGGAGAGCACCTGTGAATGCGGTAAAGAACCTTAGGGTCCCATAAAATGCGGAGAATTTTTTAATTAGCTGAGAACTGATTAGCTACTAAAGGTGGACTGTGCTCCATGGTGTAAGTAGGTAACTAAATGAAAAATATGTGTATTGTTTCTAATGTGGCCCGCAGACTGTTTTTCTCGTGGTTTCGTTTCTTACCAAAAAGGTTGCACGCAGCTGGTTTAAAACAGTGTTCAAGAACATATCGAGGCTTATGAAAGTGGAACTGCCTATGGAACCTAGCATATTATACAGCCCGGAACTGAGTGCTCTGTACAGATGAATGCCTACACGTTTCTTATTTTGTAACTTTTTGGAATACGTTTACATAGAAGACAAAATGAACTGGGTGTATAATATTGTGGTATGGTATATGCATGTAGGTTGTGACGATCGGAAGTGCGTGGGGACGGAAATAAATTTTGTACCCAGTGGCGGGATTTCGTATTGACCTTGTCGATGAACCTAGCGGTTTTCTAACTACTGCAGGTGAACGCTGGCAAATTGTGGGTCAGCAGAGCTTCGTAATCACTCGCAAGCTGGTGAGCACGCTGATGAAATTTCAGTCGCCATCTGTTCTCAAGCGGAGAATGATTAGTGAGTTAACAAATAACATTCCTTTAGTTGGTTATTTACGCAACATATACCTTACACATTCACCTCCGTAAATTGCTATCCGACACACGCGATTCAACAAGATTTGTTCGTTAGTTAAAGATTATTGTTATTTAGTTGCTTAGTCACTCAGTTAAAGGATTAATTTTGTTAGTGATTTAGTTAAAATAAAGTTTTTCGGTTAATTCGTTCTGCCAGTTATTTATTTGAACAACGAGTTATTTAGTTTTTTTTTAGTTACAAAATACATTCAGTTAGCGTTTTAGAAGATGCATCAAGTTTGTTAGTCATTCAGTTAAACAGTTGTGTTCCTTCTTCAGTCAGTCGTTTAGTTAAAGATTTAGTAACATTAGACTAAGCTTTATGTCTGGTACACAGTTTTAGTTTAGTACGTCAGATAGTTAACAAGTTGTGTTAGTCAGTTAAATATTATTTATTCGAATCTTGACAAATTACATTATTCAGTAGGTCACTTCACCGTCTGCCAGTAATTAATCCTTTAATTAAGTTGTGTATTGTTTAAGTTTTTGATTATTTTATCGCGGTAAATAAATTTCGTTATTTATAAATTTCCTTCCACTATTATATTAAAATATCATATAGTCGTTCTTATATATCTCGGTCCTATAAGTAAAATCGTAGTGTACATAAATTTTTATACCTCATTGACAAGGTGTATATATGTTAAAGACTATCCTCTTCTATTACATGGATCTTCACTTGTTGAATGTTTGATGGTATGCCTCAGTCAAAAGCATATGCTCTAAACTCAAACCATTAAGAAAATAACTGCATGATCTTGACTTTCAGAATCACTGACTGTCGATTTCTATGAAGCCCTAGCTAATGCACTGTATACGCTGGTGTTCAGTAAGAATTTGGTGGGGGGGGGTAATTAGATGGAATTTTGCAAGAGTTCAACTGGTTCAGTTCTAAGAACGTAATAGGAAGATTTAAGACCTGTATTGGGCTATTCACGGTGTAGTTGTTTAACAACGTTCCACGATGTAGAATTGTGGCTTTGGGATAATATATATTTTGAACCTTTACACTACTCAAAATTCAAAGGTGGAATTAAAAATGTACGAAATTTGTCAATAAATTCCCACCTCTGCTGCCTCATGGCACAACAAACGTCTATCTCATGGCTGAAACGTAGGCACCTCTGAAATAGCTACAGCCAATCGATGACTGATTTTATATCAAAACTGAAAACCTGCCAAATGGCCACGCATGGCCTTACTTATCACCTAAATTTTTATTTTGGAGAAGTTCTCCCTTTCTGAGTCAGAAAAAAATACATTTTGAAAATCTTCAGTAAGATGTGACATCGCCCCTTTTCATTCTTATTGTCAAATGATGCCAAAATGATGGTAGCTGCGGTAGGCAGCCGAAACATGTAGTAGCGCTAAATAAAGGAGCTTTATATTAGATTTGTATGGTTGTGTTTGTCGGTGAATGTAATACTTCAGTAAAAAAAATATTTCTTGAATGGAAGGATGGTTGAGTCCTTGAAGGACATCAAGCATACGTGCTGCTCACTTCCCTTTACTTCTATTATCTTGCGACCTGTTTTCTTAAGTGTTACGGTAAGGATGATTAACTTCTCTGAAATCTCTTTGCTTGTATGTGTTGATGCCGAAATTGATCCTTACATCTGATGTTCTGTAAACGTAAGGACTTTGCCTGCGACGTACAATTTTATTCCCAGTTTTACTACAAATGTGTAATAATTTTTATTGTAGTTTATTTTTCAATTATAACAAAGTGACCTCCCAGCAATTGAAGTATTGAACTGTTGGTCATTACTTTCGAAAGAATAAGAGTAGTTTTATGCTGCCGCGGAACTAATCCATATGTCAGTGTCTTGAGTCGATTTTGAATTTACTTCCCGGTATTAGACTCTTACGATATTGATTTATGAGCATGAATCAACGTTCTTAATATTCCGTAACTGTATTCTTTCTCTTTCAGTCTCCCATTTCTTAGACAAATAGAAACGAATGAACAGTATATCAGAAACAAAATGGAATTTTGTAGAGTTTATACACAAATGAAGACTCTTTCCTCCTTAATATCAAGCTAAAAGTGCGTTTCCACAGTGTCATATCGTCGCCTGTTGGGGACAAACCTAAAATGTATTAACACTAGTCTTCTGTTGCTCGGCGACCCGGGCAGGCTATGCGTACTCATTTCGGTAGTTTGTTAAAATATTCGTCCGATACCTTCTCCGGCTTGCGACAGGTCTGTAGCCATTTCCAATGCGAATTATTCACAGAGTGCGATCTGGTGCTTCCTCTTTCAATTCAAAGGATCTTCTCTTTTCCATAAGGTCATCCAGTACCTGCTTACGTCTTCTTCCTCTTCTTCCCGTCCCGTCTATATTTCTTCAGTAACTTGTTTAAGATGTGACCCATCCAGGTACCTTTTCCACATCTGGTGGTGTAGGGTGTTCTTTTTGACTCTGTGTGATACTTCTCCATTTTTCATACGATCCGTCCATCTGAACTTCTCCGTTCTTCTCGAGCACCACATTTCAGAAGTGTTGAGGCTATTTTCCGAAGTGTCCAAATTTCTGAACCAAACAAAGCTGTTCTCCAAGCGTAGCGCTTCATTAGTTTCTTTCATAAATTTAAGTCCAGTTTGCAGGTAAAAAGAGGCTCCTTACTGTTGAATGCCGCTCTTCTCATGGAAATCCTGGATTTAATTTCGCATTTACTTTTTGCATCATTTGTTAAGAGGCTGCCCAGATGCGAGGTAGTGGAAATATTCCACATTTTCCATGTAGAATAATAAATTTCATTATCAAATGAGATTAAATTTGAATGACCTTAGCAGCGTTTACCTTACACCTACGTTTACAAGAAAAATGTTTTATTACTGCTAACATTCAGATTGATGGAGCCGAATTCCGTTAGTTGAAATGTGCACAACAGATATAACTTCTTTGACTGTGCACTATGACAATGATGAAATGTTAATTTGATTTAATTATTTGAGCCAAGGTTTCCTGCCAGTGGACAATAAAGAAAAATTATCCTTGCGAATTTGTTTGTTTATACAAAATAAAGAAGTTGTACCGTTCATTTAAATGCAGCAACGTGTATTGTTCCGCCCCTACACCAGAACCCGGGACTGTAAGTTCCGTGACAGTAGTCCTATTGACCTCGAAACATGACCTAGTTCCCACAACAGCTAGCAACTGCAACAACGTCCCCCCCCACTGTTGTGCAGAACTGTTGCTCCACTATGAAAATAAACTGACACTTTAAACATAGTTTTCATAACTCATGTCTTTCCCAGGATGCAGACAAACTATGAAGATTGAGACTCAGTTTAAGAGGAATAGCGATGTAACTTAGTCCACACAGTACAGTTCTTTCTAGAAATCGGTAGTCCATTGGTTGCTCAAGAAATTCCCAAACTCGTACAATTTACTGTTGTATACACAAGAGTCTGCTACCGGTTCCTCTCATATGCCAGATAAACACAGTCCAAACGTTAGTGCAATGTTTAATATTTATTTTGATATTAGACTGTTATTCAGTATATGTCCAGATCATCCAAATGATCAAACTTGCTCTTTTTCCCAACCACAATCTCATCTTCCCTATGCGTAATTTTTTTTTGTCATTCATCCAGCCCACGCAGCTGTTTCGCAGAGTACGTCTGCACCCGTCGCATCTCGTGACACGTGCGGTGTTCAGGGCAGCGGTAATGTGTGGTTGACCCTTCAGTATTCAATGATTCGATCACCGTAACGGCGCTTAATTAAGAGAACTACTTTCGAAGATCCTCATTCTGTCTTTTTCTATGTTCTTATTCATTACACTCTCCAGAGATGCTCTTAAAATGCTTCCTTATTCCCTCTGCTTCTCCCGCCTAATAAGAAATAAAGAATGATAACCTGGTAACGCTTCTAAGTAACTACCAAAAAACCTAATTTTTAATAATCGACTAATTATCTACGAGACTAAGATAAATGTATGAAGGCGTACTGGGGGACAGAAGGTAACAACTCCACTCATTCTTAACCTCGGCACTGGATGGTGGCGAATATTCGACGTCACGGCCCGACCGATTATCTTAGGACACAACCCCGATACCGACTGAATTGGAGGTTGCTGGGTTCCAGAACCCGTCTGGATATTTCTGGAGCAGCCTAGTCCCTAAACCGATTACTCTCTCTCGGCTCCTGAATAATTAGCTATTGGAATTAATAAATGACCGACCGGTGTTCGAACCCAGGTAGGGGCGAGATTTTCCAGATCCATCCACACCAGATCTGAGGCCTACCCAGCCTCCTGCACAGTGGGTTTCAGGGGGCTAAAGCGGCCGGATCGTGGTGTTGACCAACCGCCACCTTCTAGGGCTGAGGTTGAGTGCGCATGTAGATGTATCTCTAACTCGGCACAGTGCCCGTTTGGCATGTAACGGGACAGCCTTTTTCTAATTAATGGCCTGACGAATAAGCGACATTCCAGTTAACTGACAGACTAGCAGGCAAAGTGAGTGGGGCTTGGTCAAGACTAACAAACAGTTCGTGCTGATGTAACGTACTTACGCTGAAAGCAATGTTGTCGCTGATACTGGTATAACATGTTACAGTTCCTATAGCAGTCAATGTTTTGGTGCGTCGGTTTTTATGTGGCGCTGTGAGGTCACTTGACAAAACACACTCTGGCCTTAGATTGCCATTGAGAAAAAGCACAGTGAAGGAACAAAGGAATTTCAGTCGGGCTGTTTGTAACAAATTGTCCAGCTGTGTTGAAATATGCAATTTTAATGTTTCGTTTTGTTGCCGCCCTCCTCTATAAATTGCACCATCTCACGTACTGCTGGTTCGACAAAAGTATGTCACGCACCACTTGAAATTTTTGAAAGAACTGGCCTCTTTTTAAAAACCTTACGAATACAAAAATTTAAATTCCGCCCAAGACTTTCTTTTTATAGTGTACGTCAATCTGTAATATCGAATCATCTGTGGTGCAAAATTCTGCGGTGGGAGCGCCACTGTTGGCGTACTACCGTACGATACTGCTATGATGTCTGTTCACAGAGATTCTAAATATTCACTTATGTTGGAACAATTCGAGTAACTGTCAACACAGTGCTTCCTAGCCACATTGACACTAATGCTGTAGACAAAGCAGATCTCCGGAAATTTGATTTGGATCCAGCCGTAACGTGGGTAGGTGCTCGAAATCATTTTAGTTATTTTGAAGTAATCCATTCCATGCATTCTCGTATATTAGACATCTATTACATGAGAGTGCACGGAATGGAATGTCAAATATATGACAATGCAAGGAATGGAATGTCTAGTATATGACAATGCACGGAATGGGATGTCTAGTATAAGAAAATCCAAGGAACGGGATGTCCAATATATGACAATGCACGGAATGGAATGTATAGTACATGACAATGCACAGAATTGAATGTCTAGTATATGACAATGCACGCAATGGAATGTCCAATATACGACTGCACAGGATTGAATGTCCAATATATGAAAATGCACATAATGGAATGTCTCGTATATGACAATGCACGGAATGTCCAATATATGACATTGCACGGAATGGAATTCTAGTATATGACAGTGCACGGAATTGATTGTCCAATATATGACAATGCAAGGAATGGAATGTCTAGTATATGACAATACACGGAATGGAATGTAGAGTATATGGCAATGCACGGAATGGAAAATATATTATATGGCAATGCACGTAATGGAATGTCTAGTATATGACAATACACGGAATGTAATGTATAGTATATGGCAATGCACGGAATGGAATACTTCAAAATAACTGATGCTCAACAGACAGGGTTAATTAACTACTGTAAGAATACCAAGTACAAACTGCTCAAACCCAAGGCAGCAGCATGGTTCAACAGCAAGTCTCATATATGAAGAGACTTCATTTTAGTGAATTTGTCTGCCGTGAACACTTGAAGTACTAGGTTAATTTTCGGCTGACGTGTAGAATATATCGAAAAGTCCATTTATGTTCTTCCTGACCTGCAAAGTAACAAAATAACAAAGTACTCCCCCCGCCCTCCACCACCGTTTGGTTAGTCTTTTAACATTTTAGAGTGGCAGACAACAAAATGCACCAATTATTCTTTCTTATGATTGTTCACTTATTTCAGTGACGTAAAGCCGTAAGTCCACTTTTTGCCGTATTCTGAAGAATTTTCGCATTTCGGTCTTAGAATGTGGAGCAATAGAATGTGGGCGGCGTGAAATCCTTGCCTTCGGTCTCGTCGCGCTGGACATACGCAGTTCCGAGGAATGAGGACTCCTAGTAAAGCTGGACGGCAAAATAACAGGTTAAAATTAGAAGCAGAAAGTAACACACGGATAATGGGACTAGGTTTCGACATAGTGATGGCGGAGTAAGGCGGTGCTCCGATTTTCATGCCGGCGAATATGCAGTAAATTAACTTCCGAAATGCAGCGCATTCAACGTTGGGATGTGGCGTCCCGGCTGATTCGGCGTGGCCATACCCCGCGGGAGGTTTCCAGTGATGTCACGTTTTTATAAACCTCAATTTAGCACCTACTCCGCGCCCATTTTGTTACGCTTACCTCAACCCCGTTTAGAATTTGGCTCCTCCCTCGGAGACTAAAGTTACTGCACTTAATTTCATGACCTCCGGCTTTCGCGCTACCAGCGTCGTCGAATTATATCCGTGGTTACGCTTTCATGTGAACGCCTTGAGGCGACGCTGATGTCTTCAGGCGACCAGCCGTTTCACGTGTTACTTCCATTAGATCATTGCAGATAGGAATTCAAACTGCACGCTACGCCCACGAAGGTAAAATCGGTGCTTTGTATCACGTTGTCACGTTTGTACCAAACGCCATTCTCTCTTGTCTGTGTCTTTATTCACGTACCACGTAATATTTACGTGTTGGCGGTCACCTATGTTATGATGTGTTAACAGATATACGAACGAAGTGTATATAAATGATAAAGTATAGAATAAACACCTAAGGTAAAGAATGTGGGACATGGTGAGATCACTGGGTAATTATGTGTGTGTGATTACATAAGTTAAGTCATACCGCAGGACGGCTATATCCAATTTGTAGAAAATTGTGCCAAATAATATTAGAATAATCGAATCGAGGAGGGCATAATGGGAAGGCCATGTAGCATTCATGGGGAAATACTGTACAAAGAATTTAAATATGAACGATGCTGATGAGTTATGTTAAAATAGATCATGTCAGTTACCTTTACATTATTAAGGCCGGTGTGTTCTTAGGTATATATGACTCAGTAAATTATCATTCGAGCCCAGCTTATGTATCAGCTTCTGCAATGGTTAAACTATGTGTTGTGTTCGACTGATAGTTTATTGGATTGTGCCAATCAGATATATTTATGAAATTAAATTAATTTTTTTCGGGATCGAATCCCGGTGGTGACGAGATTTTCCGCCCGTCCAGACCGGCCCTGGGACCCACCCAACCTCCTGTAAAATGGGTACCGGGTCTTTCCCGGGGATAAACTGCGGCCGGGGCGTGCTGCTGACCACTCACCCCCTTCTAGTGCCGCAGTCATGGAAGAGTAGAGCTATACCTCTACCCACCCTCTGGGCTACACCGGGCCTGTAACGGGAACACTTTACCATTTTTAATTAATTTTTTGGGCTCATCCTAGTTGCAAGTACAGGCCGATACACTTCGTCCACTGTCTGACAACACCTCATTCAGCGGAAACAGCTTTCCGCGTGTTCTGTGTAGGACGGAAAGGGAAATAAGTAATACGAAACGTTATGTGCAGTCTACACAGTGCTGGCAATTTGATTACGCTTGTGAAACTTGGGTAGATTAATGTGACTGAATAACTGAAATTGCAGGTGTATTAGAAAGTGTTCTTACCTGCCGTAAGGTGAATTAAATAATTGTACAAATTACAACATACAATTATAAGGATAAGTACAGTGAGTCAGACTCACGCTACCTGTCCTTAACATCGTATGCAACACAACGGGGAAGGCTCACTTAAAAAAATTACAACAGACATATCGCATAACAGGAGTTTTGTCAAATATGGGCGTCAGCACATTATTCGTGTAGAGACTGAAATGGTTATACTAATTAGAGCACAATAGACATAAGTGGTTTAAACCGGCCGGGTTTATGAATGACTGGAGTTATATCTCCATCCCTCCGCAAAACATCAGCACATGCACTAGAATTATACCTCTGATTGGGCACTATAATAGGGCAACATCCGACATAATTACGCCCATAGTGGTCGGTTGAATATCACTCCAGAATTGCTTACCCTTTTGCTCCTGTGTGCTTGGTGGTCAGGTAGCTGCATATTCAGGCACAGCACGAAGTTTGTTGCGAGCAGTGACGTAAGGACTGCTGGTCGGCACGTTAGAGTGAACGTAGATATGAAATATGGACCTGGCTTCAGATGGTACAGCTTTTATTAATCCTTGTTAGCATACTTTTTTAGAGGTAGGTCGTTGCACCAATTAATAATAAAGCAAGACTTGTTTGCCAACAACAAGAAACCTTCGTAGTTTTGGTGTTCCGTCGACGTTGCAGTATTACGGTTTATTACGTTATTTAATAAATTCTGTATTCATTACATAACTTTACGTTGCGGGATCCTTAAGCCATTCCGGTACAAATTGGAAACAATTCTATTATAAAAAAGATTGCTTTTAGTTTTGCAGCAAACACTCGTTACTTTTCACTACGTAAAGGATTTTATTATTATTCTCCTTCTTCTACTACTACTACTACTACCACCATTACCAGTACTACTACTACTACTACTACTACCACCATTACCAGTACTACTACTACTACCACCACCACCACTACTACTACTACTACTACTACCACCATTACCAGTACTACTACTACTACTACTACTACTACTACCACCACCACTACTACTACTACTACTACCACCACCATTACCAGTACTACTACTACTACTACCACCACCACTACTACTACTACTACTAGTACTACTACTATCACCGCCACCACTTTTACTACGACTACTGCTACTATTACTACTACTACTACTACTACCACCATTACCAGTACTACTACTACTACTACTACTATCACCATTACCAGTACTACTACTACTTCTAGTACTACTACTATCACCACCACCACTTTTACTACGACTACTGCTACTATTACTACTACTACTACTTCCGAACTCATCTGTTAATAGTTTGTCGACAATTGAACATTTTATGAGGTGGAGTTGTCAACCCCACGTCCAACTCCGACATGAAGGAGCAGGGTAACCCTTTTTTTGTGGGTCATTACCTTTAACTTGTCCGGCATGGGAGGCACTCGTGAGCGTAGTTCTGAGGATCATCGGACATCCCAGGCCCCATTATCTTGCCGAAGTATTGGTACGTTCAGTGAGGCGTTAAGTCTTTCAGGACTAAACTTAAGGCGTGCAATTTTGTGTAGGAAAATAATCGCTGATTTCGGTGACAGTCGTACAAAAGGAGTTAAAATCTCTCCCGCAAAATGCGCACTTCTTGGGCGCGTTCGCAAAATTGAGAGTAGTCACTATTAGCTTCGTCATGTCGGTCTGCCCGTCCGTCCGTCCATATGGAACAACTGCATTCCCACTGGACGGATTTTCATGGAATTTGATATTTGAGTATTCGAAAATCTGCCTAGAAAATTTAAGTTTCATTCAGATATGACAAGAATTACTGGTACTTTACATGAAGAACATTACACATGTTTGATCATATTTCGCTCAGTTCTACTTAGAATGAGAAATGTTTCAGGCAAATATTATAGAGCCAATCAAAACAAACGTTTTATTTCAAAATTAAACTTTCTTTTTAAAATATCTTGCCGTTTATGAGAAAGTGGAAAAATGTTGCAGATCCGAACAAGCCACGGATGACAATAATGCGCATGCGCATTGTGTGTTGGATACCTAAGGATACAGACACACACACACACACAGAATATGTAATAATTATTGCTTTTCCTCTGCAACAGTGTTTTCACTAACACGACTTAGTGTTACATTTATACGTGCATTGCCTATCTTGTTGGATATTAAACCTGTTGGAAAATATAGTTATCACCGGTATTGAAAGGATTAATTTGTGTGAAGGTAGCGTCGAGTGAGTAGCTATGAACTTCTGGAAGCCACATTCTGTAGTGCTAGATGAAATGTTCATAGACGAAACGTAACTGGACGCAAAATAATAAGAACTTGTTTTGTAAGGACTGCGTTCTTCTGGGTTGTTACGCAGCGAGTGGTGGTAATTCCTTACCGACATTTCAACCGATAGATTGTCCCGAAACTTGGGTAAGGAATTACCCACTCGCTGCGTAATAACCCAGAAGAGCACAGTTCTCATCTGCTTGTCGACGGAAACCTTAAATCTCGCACCTTCTTTTGTGGCCGAAATGAAGCGGAAGATAATTCTGTGCAGAGAAAATGCTGGACAAAGCGTTCTGGAAACAGTTCTGTGTAAACTAATACGTCAGAATTACTTTAATCTTAGGTGTAATTTAAAATACACCTGTCCATTCAATCGTCTCCTCTATTATACTGAATTTGCTTGTAAGCACATGAATGTTCTACATGCTGCAGGCAATTTAAACGACAATGTTGGTTTGACACACTTCCTCATCTCTACGGAATGTTCAATGATGCGTTGCCAAGTCATCAACTTGTCTGCATAAAAAATGTGTTGCATTCTGAGCGTCACTCATTCTGCTGTTATCCAGGTAACAGACTGTTTCATCTTCAGGGGTCATTATGTTATGTACAGATAATAGGATGATGAGTCTTATTGCAGACGTGACTTTTCTGGCTGTGCATGTGACTCCTGCACCGTGACCATCCGCCTTTCACTATGTTTGTTGCTCAACTATGTAACATTTTCCACTTGTCTGTCATCGTGTGCTCGCCTCTTGAGAATTTGCTGAGCCCATGCTCTTCATGTGGTTTGTTAAACGCTGACTGTCTGTCTGTCTGTCAGTCAGTCAGCCAGTTTCTGTCTGTCTGTCCGTCCGTTTATCCGTTTATCCGTTTATTGTATCTTTCTACCTACCCAAATATCTACCTAACTACCTACCTACCTACCTACCTACCTATCTATCTATCTATCTATCTATCTATCTATCCATCCATCCATCTATCCATCTATCCATCTATCTGTCTATCTGTCTGTCTGTCTGTCTATCTATCTATCTATCTATCCATCGATCCATCTGTCTATCCATCCATCCATCCATCCATCCATCCATCCATCTCTCCATCCATCCATCCATAAATCCATCCAACCATCCATCCATCCACCTATCCATCCGTCTGTCTTTTCTACTTATCTGTGTTTCTATCTGTCGATCTGTTTTTCTATCTGTCTGTACATCTATTGTGCTTCTCTGCATATTTTTCAGCTTTTGTGTATGTCTCTCTGTATCCAACTCTCCGTCCGGAGATATGTACATTTAAGTGACTAAATCACTCAAAGACTGTCATATTGATAAAATAACTATCTGATGATAGACCATGGTATACAGAAAGTAATTTGGAAGTTAATATTCGTTCAGCTGGTCAAGTAATTCTCGCTGTCCATGCATCTCTTATTATCAGTTCCACAGACCTGCTCACAAGATATCGCATCTGGAAACTGTGCTGCGCCTGTTGAGCCAATTTGTCCCCCTCAGGCCGGTTTCTAAAAGATTCACTTTTAATGTTACCCTTATATCTACACTCGGGCATCTCAGGTTCTCTTATGCCCGAAGGATTTCCAAACAGAAACTAGGATTGGCCGTGTACCTTTTCTGTCGAGCGTCCTTGTGTGCGACGGATTACTTTGATTCTTGCACCGTCACACAGGTTTCCAATCACGAAGGCACTGGTCAATAATGCATTTATTCCATCTCCGCTTTGTTTGCCTGCTGTACTTAGAACGTGATTGAAGCTTATCTTATCTGTATGGGCCTTTGCATAGTGCTGGATCCTGTATTAACAGTCTCACCGTGTATTATGCTTTGTGTTCTCCAACATATGATATGTAGCTGTTTGAGCCTTAGCCCGTTGCAAGGTAGGAGCGGTGGTTACAAAGTTAATTGGACAGGCACGGGCTTGCATCTTAAGAGATCCCTTGAAACTTGGATGTGTCTAACTTTAAATATTTTTCAATACTTGGACACCTCTTTCTTTTTTTTGCTTGTATAAATACTGGATATGGTCAAGTTAATTCAACCAACATTTATCCATGCTTCCAAATAGTTATCAGGGTTTTCTTAGAATATTATGAAGATATTTTGGGACGTAAATTTTGATATCGACTTCGAAACATCAACAAATTGACGATTAACCCTTCAAAGGATGAGTTTAATCCGTACTGTAATTACAGTTGTTATTTTATAGCACAGTAAACACACTCCTCGTTTATAAAATGCAGTCAATTAATGCTGTACGGGGAAATAATCGCTGCTGTTTTCTGAGATCCGTACAAAACACACACGTGTACTGTGTAGTCTGAATTTATAATATTTTAACGCTAAACCGTGCGGTACATAAAGCAACCACTGAGCTTGAAAGAATTAAAACAACAGGGAGCTGACGTCTTAGAACAGTTCATTGTTGTTACACTATGGTCATAGAAGCCGGCGATTCAGCTCCCAATCCTACCCTAAGAAAAGGTCATGATTCAGTTTCTTACAGAAAGTCATGATATACAGCTTTCCATCCTAATTCATTTCTCCCATCTTCTTCTTGACCATCCCGGTGGTAAAGGTAAAGGTCTCCCCGTCACATCATGAAGGCACAGGGGGGGGGGGGGGGGAGAGTTAAAGAGGTACCGCTTTTCAACCCCGGCCACAGAAGAAGGGGGGGGCACA
>Ga0123352_10010863_pt1 | contig 14321 bp, 6 predicted proteins | sample TergutLab28metaG_FD_89700 | JGI IMG/M metagenome (GOLD analysis project Ga0123352, IMG submission 89700) | Labiotermes labralis P1 segment gut microbial communities from Petit-Saut dam, French Guiana - Lab288 P1 | ecosystem: Host-associated > Arthropoda: Insects > Digestive system > Gut ... | reverse complement strand
CTGGCCAATATCTCCGTAACCATTGAACTTTGGATATAGGTGTTTTGGGTTATATCGGTATAGTTTTACCTAAGGAACACTCTCCCGAAGTTAGGTCCTTTCCTCCTGGGACACCCTGTATAAGCTAACTTGATCCTATTGTAGAGTTCTAATTTAAAGGACGTATTTTTATACCTTTTTTGTGATTAGTTTACGACTTTTTCATTTTTCTGTATTCTATATGAAGTTTGTGGTGTTGTCATGAACATGAACACACACGAACACACCTCTTCGTATGCTTTGAAATAGAACATAAGGATGTTTCGCATAAGATGTGTCGAACTTCAGAATGTTATTATATGAGTCATTTTGAGTAAAATACTGTACTAACAAAAGCCCAATTCTCAGCCGTTATGCTGCCACGAGCATTTTACTGTGGGACCGGAAACTTGTCAGTACAAATGTTTTATAAGACTGTACAAAAAAATATAACATTATATGTCAGATACCAACATACAAGAAAGATCCATTGAGACTTAACCTATGGTACAACATGTGTGTGACAACAGCACATAAATTTATGTCAGATACTGACATAATAGAAAGATATCCATTAAGTCTTCACTTGCTGTGCAGTATGTGTATGACGACATCACAAAACAAAGGCTGCAGTTAAGTATAATCCTACTGTAGGCAAAACTTCAAAACAAAATTATCCGTCACATAATAAAACAGAAGTACTACATCTCTATTTCATACTGTTAACGTGTTAGGTGTCTTAGTTTATGTACTTATGATACAGCATGTGGAAAAACATTTTGTCTAGATAGCGTCATAGAAAGTCACATTTCGGTTATATTACTGGTTACTTTACAAAATGACCTTCTGTTTACGCATAATTCTGCACGTGTGCAAGAGTATAATTTCATTGTATCCCCTTATGCGGTCAGCGGACTGTATGATTCTGTGCAATTGTTCTCTTGTCTGCGATGTTTGCTGGGAGGCAATGTCCTTCATGTGCCGCTTTCAAAGGAAGTGGTAAAGCGATGTGAGATCTGCTGACGTCACAAGTCAGGCTTGTGGGCCGAAACGACCAAACCAGTATTTAGGATAATGGCGATATAAGTAACTTTTTGTTACTTGTCGGCTAATATGAGGTGGTACAACATGCGTTGAAACAACCTTCTTCACCTTGACCTGCAGCAAAAATGGCTCTGAGGTGTAAACGTAATTCGGGTAACAAACGGCACTCATACCGTCTTCAATTATTAGGGTCCAGTGAGGCGGTGCCCAATGATTCGGCGCAAAGTTTAACTCTAAGTCGGAGCTGAAAGTGAGTTTTTGTGACAATACGTAGCCTTGTGTCAGACCAGCAATTAACTGCACTACAGGTGTTATATTTACTTATTCCGTAGAAGGACACGGGGTGAAGGAGGTTGTAGTGTTTGCCAGTGTTGGGAGAAAGCGTGAAGTAGGTTCATAAGAACTGATACCATAGTGTATCGTACATTATCTTGGAATAATTAAAGTTTTCGTGGCGATGTAACTGTCGATAATAGGAGATATGTTGTTCTAGCAATTCTTACTCAAAATGACTTATGTAACAACATCCTGAAGCTTGTCAACATTTTGTAATCTGAAACGGATTTCCTTATCTACTGCAAATATACTCTGGCATGATACTTCCAGAGCAATTTTACGTATTCCTTCAGCATTCATTCCAATTCATCTCTGCATCTGCCGTAATGCCTGTCGTATGACTCAGTAATACACCCGGTTTGCCAATGTAGAGTACCTGCAGAGTTCAGTATGTGAGACGTCAAAAAAGGGATTTTCGCAGCTACCGGGTTGCGACGGTTACGATAGAGTTGTGCAGGATATTGCTACCAGATAGATGGCAGCTGTCCGATGGACGGAATTAACACTGAAGTTATCGGGGTTTCGTTTTTAAAATACGGAGAAAAAGAAAGTATCTCGCGGGCCATATTTTCTGCATATGTTGGTAGCGTGTGTACATTCCTGTGGTTTTGTCGACGTTATTTCCGTCCATCACCGGTAGCCTTCCGGTGGTTATGGGATAAAGGATCTTATCATATGTGATGTGAAAAAATGTACACGGCTCATTAAAAATGCCCGCATTTTTCATGTTTTCTGTGAGTCTCAGAATTGGAGTTGTAGGAAAACGCATTGTTGATGATCCAAAGTTTCCAAGGACGTAATACATAATAGCAGAAAATAATGAATCAGTTTAGCAACCATTGTAATGAAAATATTAATCCCGTTATATGACGGCGTCTTTTTAGGTGCATTTGTAAAATTTCGATAGGCGACTATTAGCTTTTTCATCTTTGTCCGCCTGTCTTTCCGAATGGAACAACACGGCCCCAATGGAAGGATTTTAATTGACATATGATTATTTTTAGAAAATCTGTCGAGAAAATTCAAGTTTCATTAAATCTGACAAGAATAGTGAGTATCTTACATGAAGACCAATATTCATTTTTGATCATATCTCCTTAATTTCTCATTCGTATTAGAAATGTTACAGATAAAAGTTCTAGGGAACATCAAAATACACATTTATGTACATAACTCTTTTTCGAAAACCGTACCGTTTATGAGAGAATGTGGAAATATATTGTAGATGACAATATGACGCGTGGGCATTGCAGGCTCGATACCCTAGTCTACAAACGCCCTTTCCGAAAATATAATACTTATTGCTTTTCCACTGCAACAGTGGTTGCACGCACGAACCTCTGTGGTACATGAATTGCCCTTCTTGCAGTAGGCCTGCTATAAAATGACCTGAGAGATGATAACTTTGTCGTTATTCTGTCGCGTTTTGACCAAAGATTTTTTTAGTTAGTGATATGTACACCAGCTCTAAACGAGTGTCCGAAATGGTTTTATAATGTTGGATCTACAAAATAAAATAGTTTCAACTATCATATCTTGAGTTGCATTTTATCAAATGTCCCCTTTGAAATTCCAACTGGTCATTTGCAAGCGTTTAGACATTGGACGCCATACTTACAGTCACAAGTATAGGCACGTGTTCAGTGGATATATTTTAGATGGTTTGTGTTTTTAAAAATTCTCTTAATACGACGGTCTGGTGCACATTTTTCATTGAATTAATTTTGAAAATTTCATTCGCTAATATCCTGATCGTGTGTGCAGTATTAATTACTTGTTTTCTTTCATTACTGCGAACTGGGATAGCGTAGTCATTGTTGTGACTATGCAGTAGGCTGGATGTCCGAGGAATTGTTGCTTGGTTACGGTCAAATGCAAGAGACTGATCTTCACTCCAAATCGTTCAGACCGAACCTAAAACCCAACCGGCCACCTGTTCAGTGACACCAGGGGAACCTTTTCCCAGACATGATAATGACCATTCACCGCGATTTGGTGAAAAGGTACAAAGTGAGTGAAGCTATAATTCCACTCCCCCATATGCCTTTCTTGGGCCTTACAAGGACAAAGTTCCCATCCTCGCCAAGATAATCTTTGGACTTCATATAATTACGATTAATGAATATATTATATTTAAATATCAAGGGACCACTGTAAATAAAAATTATCTAGACGTGAATTGTGCTGCAAAAGATCCGCGTACCCTGCGCAGTTGGATGGGCATTGTTAAATGAACTAAAAAGCAGGTTCCGTTTCTTAAACCAGTCTGGTGCCTGAGGGTAAATCACCCAGAAGCACGAAAGGTATTGAATAGTCAGACGTATTAGTACAGTAGGGATAGTTTGCTCCCAAGTTAATTCATGATACCACTGTTAATACTGCAAGCCTATGTAGTAATTGTGCGCAGCAGCTGTCTGCACATTGCGAATTTGTGTTATACAACGAACTGCATCTTACTAGGGATGTGTAGAGTTATCCTGACAAACTTTCCACTTTCATATGCCGATTGTCTAGAAATTCTGGAAGCTTATACGCCGGGATCCCATAGGGTCTATCCAGGCCTGTACAGGGAATGCTTTTATCTGTACATTTACTACAATAAACAGCGAGTTTCCCTTTATAAAACAGTATTCACCATCAACACAAGCAATTTTATAAATGTGTGAATACATGTTCGACCAATTATATGGTCATTTTCAGGCCATGCTGGTTGTTGGAAGGTGACGTCTTAAAACAACAACCACCAGAAATATAACAAATTCCTAAAGATTAAGACCGAATGTACATATTATACCCACAAACAATTCATGTCAACATACCAACGAATACGTCCCACATACCATCACACATGACAATAAATAGACGCCGCTACTTAAGAAAGACAACAAGTAACAATACCGACATTTTTTACTTAAAATTCTTTAATATTTAATTGTTTTTAAGGTTTGTATCTTATAAATTTTATTAATGTGAACTGAGAGTTCAATCTCACCCTTAAATACTGGTTGCAATTATGATTCGAATTTTATGTTTTTCGAATGGCCTGACAGAGACCTTAAAATTGGTCAAAACATGTAGCCAAACATGTATAATATAATATAATAATATTATGCCAAGATAAGTTGGTCCCTGTTACCAAGCAGGCCTGTCCTCAGGTTACGGATGGAGAAACGGTTTCTAAAATGCAAGGTAGCTGCACATATATAGAATGAGCAGTTGAGGATAGCTGACAAAGAGTGCTACTCCAAATTCGGGTTTCGGCGAGGTGCAAACAAATCCTCATCCTGAAACCTGGCCTTGTTACAAAACAGATGCTTGTGTCTTGGGCCTTGATTGATCCCTTGGTACGTATAACCTAAGCAATGGTAAAGGGACATGAGATTTTGTACGTTGAATGTAAGGAGCCTGTATGCGTCAGAGTCACTTATTACAATAGCCAGAGAATTGGCGAGTTATAAATTACATTTAATGGGTATACAGAGGGTTAGATGGGACAAAGGGGGCACTGTGAAAGCAGGGGATTATATTTTTTTTATTGAAATGAAACGAAAATCATCAATCAGGAACAAGAGTTTTGTACACCGCAGAATAGTATCAGCGGTTAAGACAGTACAGTTTATTAGTCATAGGATGTCATATATAATTCTGAGAGGTCGGTGGTGTAATATCGTTGTTTTGAATGTACTTGCATCGAGTAAGGAGAAAGTGATAATTCAAAAAAGAGTTTTTATTCAGGGTCAGTACAGGTTTGCAGTCATTTTTATAAGTACCATATGAAAATTCTCTTAGGAGATTTGAATGAAAAATTGTGGAGAAAGTATATTTTCAAACCGATAATTGGGAATAATAGTCTACATCAGGATAATACTTATAATAATGTTAGAACAGTAAACTTTGCCACACCAAAATTATAGTTTTTGAGAGTACGATGTTCCCGCACCGAAACATTCATACGTTTAGCTGGACCTCTCCTGATGGGAAGACTCATGATCAGATTGATCACGTATTGGTAGACAGGAGGTGGAATGCGAGTATATTCGATGTACGATCTTTCAGGGGAGCTGACCGTGATACTGATCACTGTTCTGGTGTTTGCAGAAGTTAGGGAAAGATTGGAAGAAAATAATCGGCATAAGTTTGATGTGGCAAGATTTAATCTCAAGAAGCTTAGGGAGTTGGAGGTTATGAAACGGTATCAGATTAAGATTTCAAAGAGGTTTGCAGCTTTGGAGAAACTGAATGTTAGCGAGGATATAAATAGGGTTTGGAAAAACATTGCAGAGAATATCAAAACCTCAGCTAAATAGAGTATAGGTCTGTATGAATGGAGGCAGCATAATCCATGGCGTGATGTAGAATGTGCAAGATTTTTAGAATAAAGAAAGCAGGCTAAAATGCAGTGGTCATGAGATCCAAACCAAAGCAATTTAGATAATACAAACAATGTAAGACGTGAAGGCAGTAGACATTTCAAGAAAAAAAGAAGGAATTCCTGAGAGCTAAGTTTGATCAACGTTGGAGTGTCTGTAAGATAAAAAATATTGGAGATTTTTATAGGGGCTTCAGTGATTATATGATGTGTTACATGCCTAGAACTAATATTGTAAGGGATGAGAAGGGTGATTTTGGTTACATACTGTAACAGTATTTTAGCTAGGTGGAGGAACCATTTCTATCAGATATTCAAAGTATATGGGGTTAATGATAAGACAGAAATACATACAGCAGAGCCACTAGTGCCTGATCCCACTGTCTTTGAGCTTGAGATGATTATTAAAAACTTAAAAGACACGTGTCACCAGGTAGTGATCAAATCCCAGCAGAAGTGATTAAAGGAGGAAGTAGAATAATTCGCTCTGAGATCCATTAACTTATTAATTCCCCGCATTTTATGAAACCCGAAGTTTCATTACCGCGTTTATAGGAGCCCGCCAGCTGTCCGTACCCTGAACGCTGTTAATCTATTGCTTTAAAATAAATTATTGAATTCGGGTTAATTTTCAGGCTTGATGGTGGATACAAAGGCCTACACCAGTGTGTCTGAAATCGAATGCCGGTCTTCCGTTTCAAACTCCAATTCTACATGCTCCTCAGTCTAGAAAGGCGCAGCAGCCTCTGTAGATTTATCAAAACACTTGACTAAGGAGAAAGTTGAGGGACAGCAAGGGGAGAGAACCGATTTAATTCCAAAATAAAAACATGCGACCCCCGTAGACTGGTGCAGCAAATGATAATTTAACTATGCACCCGTTAAAATCTCTGCACAGAGTAATTAAATGTAATGAGATTTCAAATACAAAAGACTTTTACATTGAAAAGGGTTTTTGTCAGTAGTAAGGGGAAACACTCGGATCGAGGGTAGTGACGGTTGAGCGGGAGGGGCGGGGGAGACTGTCTTAGTTTTACTATCATCTCGTTACTCAAAAGCTAATTAAAGAAGACCAGTTTCACGCAACTTGCAAGATCATCAAAGTCTGTGCTGTCTGTATCCGAGGTAAGGGAATTTGATTAGAATAGGTTCTCAACAACTTCCATTCTGCTGTCCATACCTATACTTTGTAAGTGTGACTAGACCACATCAGGTGATATTGTATTTGTGTGTGTGTGTGTGTGTCTTTAGATGCATGTATGTGTGTATGTATATATGTATGCATGCGTGTATATATGTGTTTATGTATGTATGTATGTTTGCTTGTTTGTTTGAAGGTACGCATATACGCATAAGCTATGTTCGTATTAGATTTACACTTCCTGATACTTTTAATATACAGGGTGATTCTGTCGCTAGAGGCCCCAAACTATTTGTAGACAATAGTTTGGGGCCTCTATCGACAGAGTCACCTTGTATAATTTCGGAATACCTGTGGTAAGAGACAATTGGGAGGAACAGTCATACATAAAAAATATTAACTTAAATTTAAAAGAAACAGTGTGTTAGGGTGTGGATTGGATTCGCCTGTATCAGAAAGCCTTGTCGGGAATACCGTAGTGCAGTAAAGACTACGATCTTTTTGGAACTGGTATGTTGTTTGGCAGATGAGTATGCCTAGAATGTTTCGGACTCAGCTGCTCTCTTCACTTTCGGGGTAGAATAAGTGAGCATTTATTTTCCAAAAACACGACAGATTGTTAGATAATCTGATAAACTGTTTGCTTTTCAATGAAAAAAATTGCTGCATGTAGGTGAGCAAAATAAAGCGTCAAAACTTCGGAACTCAACCTGTTAACAGTGAGTACTGCAGATTAGCATTGCGGTAAGTAACAATCAGCCCTCACATTATAACATTTCAGTAACGCGTTAATATTGCAGCATGTAACAGTCATTACTTATGTTATCATTGCAGTAGCAGCTGGAAAGTAACAAATAACAACTGACTGATGAAATAATGACTCTGGATTATTTAGCGTTGATTCGCTGGCACATTATTGTGGCAGAAAATTCTGTTGTCACAGCGAAATTTTGAGTTTTTTTTATTGATGTTATTATTCAGTTCTGAAACTTTTATCACCCCACATAATTTTTAAAATTCTGAAGAAATTGATTTTTCCAGTTTCTTGTGTGTATTTGAAACGTGAGGGAAAAGTATAAACTGAAACTGCGGCTTGTATGTTGGCAGAAACCTGGCTCTACTGAGTAAACCAAAGGCAATATTCAAGGTAGCTGATTTCCAGCTCCAGAGCCCAATCCTTTACCTTTAAAAATAAAGGCTACAGCGTTCTTTGCTTTCTCCATTTGTGTTTTGCTATAATATAAAGTCCTTAATGTTGCGTTTGTACGTTCATTGCCTGTCTTGTTTAAGAATATTTTGAGAACTGTTAGTTAATTGAACGCTGATCTTATGTGCAGCAGATACTGGGAGGTGAATTAGTTCTTCTATAATATGACGCCATGTAGTATGCTAGAGATATGCCAACGTTTCGAAGGAGTCCGCCACCTCCTACGCCATTTTTTTACTTACAAGACATGCGTTAGCAGGGACTTCCGAAACGATGGTACCTGCTCCCAGTCCACAAGATGTCACTTCCCAGAAAATCTTAATCCCAATAGTTACCTTTGTGAGAACATCAAATTTAATGCAGTTTTTGGGGGGCGGGAGGTTCTGAACATCCATTCTCAGCGTATTAAGATCCTTGTAGACTATCAAATTACAGATCCCCGGCGTTATATGAAAGGAAATGATACTCTTACGTAAGCGCACTAGATGACGGTGACTAAACTGAAATGAAATATTCCTAGTCAAGTCGTCGCTCCCTACCAACTCACCACAAAATATAAACCGATTGAGGCACGCAACATTTTATCCACACTTTCCTTTCCACTGTCGTTATCGTGCAGTATGTACAGTACAGTATAGGAATGAATTTGGCACGAAGTCTTTTTCTTCATTACCCTAATTGAACACAGTATTACCACTTATCACTTTAAACGTTATCCGGTCTAAATCCGTTAGATTTTAGTAGTGAGCTGTAAAATGCATTGAATTTTGAACACTAAATTACGTTTGCTGTGTTTGCTGTGTATGAGTTATGGTTGGACTGTGTAGACAGATCTGTACAGTACGTATATCGCATCGGCGCTCTGAGCTATTAGAAGGGACGGTACTATACAAACACAGAGAGCGACATGTAGAATGTGCGTGTTTCTGTGAGTATCAAAGTAGATGAGCGCTTGGATTAAGAATGCTCTTTAGTTAACCATTCCTTACAGATTAATGCGAACCTCTATAACTTTCTCTTGCTCAGATATTTGCACAGTGCTATTTTCATTAAATTTGCAGCTGCTCTTGTTACTTGCTCCAAATCTGTTGGAATGTGTTGGAAAGTAACGTCCAATATGACATTATTTTGAGACATGTCTTTCTCTCGCTGCGAACGTAATATTGTTTCTAAAATTTTGTTATCATTCGTTAACTAGTTAGAAGTTTTTATTTGTGGTTCAAGAGCTCGCTGATCACATGCTCGATCTGGAGGCCTACCATTTTCACCAACGCATCTCATTATTTTTCGTCATTTTGACATAAAGCAAATTGGCATTATAACTTGCGATTAGATCGTAACTTTTTTCTTGTGCGTTTTTTTTATCAATTTATAATTTACGGGAATCCCAATATTCGACGCAGTTAATCTATACAGTTCAAAATCATTACCAAATGGTCCAGGAATCCAAAGTATTATTATAAAAATTGGTAATGCAAGTGATATTTTATTGTATACAGTTTTGTTTCATGAAGTTTTACCTTATTGTCTTTGTGTTTAGGTCCGACGTTTCGGAGGAACGTACTGCCTCCATCTTAAGTGTAGCTAAAGTGATCTAGGTGAGTGCTGAAATTGTCAGCATTTATCTGGCCCCGTTCAACGGCCTCAGATTGGAGGCATAACAGTCCTTCGCAACATCAAGGAAATCTCCCTGCGCGGTTCAAAAACCCAATGTTTGCCGCCAGCGGAATGGCAGCTGTTGTTCAAAGTATGTTATCGGACGTCTGTTGAAGAAGGTAAGGAAACTCGGAAAATGGGAACCTTAGGCCGCACTGCGTTGCAGGCACCATGGGTGGAATCTGTGTAACGAAACAGCAAGGTATAATGGGGAATTCCGTGGAGTGCTCTGTGGAAAATAGGTCAAGAAAGAGAAGCCTTGAATGTCAGTTGAATTCGTCATGAGTCGTGAAGAGTTCGGTTTCCATCTCGGATTAGATACAGAGTGTATCTTAACATCTTAACAAGGTTCAAAACCTGATAAAGGCTGTACTTGTTATATTTCTAGGTTCTTTAAAGGTAATCTTAAGAATTACGTATATTTTGAACCACAGCAGTCAAAACTGCTTAATCCTTAATGATGTAAACAGGAAGTGTATGAACTGTTCTTTATACAGTTACCATAACTGATAAATTTACACAATATGTGAATCCCGTTCTGTTGTATCGGTACACTCTCCTGCTCATTTAAATGACAAACACTATATTGTGTCGGGCCTGGTTGTGTCGTTCCACCAAACAGAGAACACAGTGCTCTGTTTGGTGGAACGACACAGAAGGTAACTAAAATGCTGGTTCTGATAACATACGTATTCAGATTCCTGGAATCGTAGTTTCAGGGTTGGTGAATATTGATTACGTTATAGGAATGAATAGCTTTTCTGTGCGAGTAACAATATAGAACGAGCGTAATGTAATGGAAATCACGCCCCACGATATTTTAAAATTAGCATTTTCATCGAACAAAGCCATTATATAAATGGAAGCACAAACGAGATCCTTACAATGTTATATTCATATCTGTATTCAGAAGGAACTGTGATTTCTACTGTCATAAATTCCTTTTGTTTGCTCCTTCCACTGAACCTTTTGTGTATATGAAATGCGTAGAATATGTGCCTCCGTTTGACCCAAGTTTCTGATGGCTGGATGGCAAAATCCGCTAAACCAGTTACATGATTTCCTCTCAGATAAGAGAAAAATGTTGTCCGTTGCTGGTAACACTTTATGCCTGAAAAACTCGTATTCACTTAATTCAGAGGTATGGCAAATAATACACTCGTGTCTTAGTTCTTATCAAGTCACGCTGCTGTGGGAACACATCTCGGTGACTGAGTATTTGGCTTGCAGCACGGCCTTACATTCTCAAAAAAGTTTAGAATAACAGGCATGCATTCTCTCTATGTGTGCCTACTAGTCTCTAGTTAGCAACTCTCAACGGCAACTTGTAACTGTGTGTACTGTTTGTTCTAACATTCACTAACATTGAACACTGCCATCAATATATGTCTGTTCATTTTGTTCATGTGGCGGAATAAACAGTAATTATACTGATGCAGACAGGCGACTGATCCTTGACAAGGGCACGTTGTTAAAACTATAGTTAGAAATGTCAAGTAGATTAGCTTCCAACACAAGGGTCATTAAAAGAGTAGCTAACCTTTCTTTTGTAGTTGGACAAATGAAGTTATTTACAGCTGTCTGTGTACCGTTAAGTGATGATTAGAATTTATGTTTATAACCGTTATTGACTAAAAACCTATAATTAGATTTTCATCTCTGTGCACCGAAATATTTCTCCTGTTAAATTGCCTATTGTACATATACCCAAAAACACACCTCACGTGAATCCTATACAGCATAAAGCGAAAAGAGATTTTCGCTTCTTGCGTTAACACTTATAATGTTTATAATGTGCCGCTAAGAGAAACTGTATGAAATATTCTGCCGCAAAGTATGCCTATGTGTAAGAACAAAGTGAAGGTGTCTGCATTCATAAATGATTTTACTCGAGAGGAGAATTAATTTATTTTCTATGTAAAGTTTAATTAAAATTCGATGCAGTGTTGAAGAGAAGCAAGTTGAATGTACTTCAGGATTTCCTGTATCACGTGGTTGCCATCTTTTGTCTTCACTGCCATTCATTCTTTTTTAGCTTTCGAAGGTGACCATTATTAAGTTGCAGACTATCACTCTTGGAAGAACCGCAAAACACGAAGTCATTTCGGTATGACAGGTGTCCAAATGAGTTTCATTTTGTCTGTGAATTGTGTGTAAATTTGCACGTTCCTTGGTCATGCTGTCCGTACTACAGAAAGTTCAAGTATAAGGATTTTGTAACTGTGCTAAAGAGCACTTGTCACAGTTTTGAAGGTACTAGAAAAACAAAGGATTTCAGAGCAGATATTGTACATTTGCTCATACTTAAACGTGGTAAGCAAGATTCTTGTTTCTGAGAGGCCAACTGTAGCGAAACTTAAGAAATTATTGAATAGGGTTATTTCCTAGTTGAAGAATAAAAGATCAGCTTGATGTCACTTGCTGTTTTATTTCACTTCTTATGTGCTAAACAGCCGCACCAGATCTCCAATACACAACGAACCGAGAACAAAACGACCGATGTGGTAATTCAGCAGCATAGTCGTAAGCTCCTGATGATGGATATATTAATGTCCGAAACATGTTGAGTACATAAGAAGTGAAATAAAACAGCAAGTGACATAAAGTTGGTCTTTTATTCTTCAACTATTACTGTGATGCACGGTCCAATAAACATAAGATAAACATAAGGGTTATTTCCTATTTAGTGGACCAAAGTTATTCGGTTTATAACCCCACAAAAATCACTTATAGACAATACATCTTGTGAGCGATTTTGTAGGGTGTGGATTTTGCAGCGATATAGAAATGTGGTAACATAAATACAGTAGACCCAAGCATAAAAATTAGCGTTTATTTGACAGATAACAGGTCCACCAGAATATGTATGAGTCGTATAACAATGGGACCTCCCATGAGCAAACAGAAATGTTGTTGGAATGAGATGGATAGACCCGGCACTCTGCTTCAAAGGGAACTTCATATCAAAGTGAGGAGAGGAATGAAATTTTATGTGAATGCGATCCTTCGAAATTCGAAACTTTTACAAGTTTCAGCATTATAAATTGTAAGAGAGGGCTGCTGTATCTAATTTTTTGTACATTTAGCGCTAATCCGAGGTTTCCCTTGCAAAGCGACATATTTCACGGCTTCAATCCGAAGCAACCAATTGAAAATTAAGATTGAATTTATGTTTTCAGCTTGTCGGGAAATATAAATTGGAAATTAGCCAATAGAAGAAACTTATATGAGGGAAGTCAGAACCAGGATTATAGCAGACGTGATGTTTTAACTAACTCATTAACGTTTCGGTCTTTAGCTAATACAGATATGTTACATTTGTTCTCTGAGAAAATACGTGTAACACAAAAAATACACTTATGAATTACAATTACATACAAAAGTAAGGGGTTACACCGAAGTGAATTGTGTATCTAAATTTAACGTGACAGTTTAGGGAAGGTCAAGTACTCCGAAAATTATGTGCCCGTTTTAACCCATTCCTCAAGTGAACGATAAAATTACACTGGTAAGGACTTAAAACAGTACCGCTTCAGGAATGTAATCAGTGTATTAAATTTTACGAATACTTGTATAACTTCAGCAACAATAATAATAATAAATAAATAAAAGCAGATGATAGGTGCAAACCACTGGACTTAGTCCGCACAAATGCAAATGAACTCGCCACAGATGAAGAATATAATAACAAAGTCAAGAGACAATGGTCCCAAAAAACCTTGCATGACCGCCATCCGTATGACCTCAGCCAACAATATGTAGACATAGAAGCGTCGAACAAATGGCTGACAAATGCGGATTTGTTCGCAGAAACGGCAATAAAGGACCAAGTCATGCGAGTAAGAAACTAAAAGAAATATATTTTGAAGCAACCAGACTCTGATGAACTGTGCAGAAGATTTGGAAAAGAATCGGAGACAATCCAACACATTACTGCAGCATGTGAGCAACTAGCACCTACCGAGTATGTAAAGGGACATGATGGACTAGCCAAAGTTATCCATCAGAAACTGGCAGAAGCAGCTGAATTGATTGCGGATAAAAGTCCATATTATAAGTACACACCAGCCAATGTACTGGAGAATGAAAATTTCAAGCTGTACTGGAATCACGGCATACTTACGGACAAAACAATACCTTTTAATTAACCGGGCATGACTTTTATGTATAAGAAAACAAGAACACCTTTTTGATAGACATAGCTGTCGCAAATACACATAATCTCGCCAAAACAATAACCGACAAACAGAACAATTACCAAGAACTGGCGAATGAAATATGTGCTATGTGGAAGTAAAAAAAGCAGCACAAGTGATCCCAATAGTAATATAATCTACGGGAGTAATTCCAAAGTCACTATCACACAGTCTAACAAGACCTAACTTGCACCCGAATACATATACACAAATGCAAAAATCTGCAATCTTGGCACATGTTCAATTGTAAGAAACTTTTTAAACTACAAATAAGACCACCGAGCCTAATCCTGTTGATTACTACATCCCAGGATAGGTGAATATTTCCCAGCCAAAGCTGAGAAGTGAGAAATT
>Ga0123352_10010861_pt1 | contig 14321 bp, 7 predicted proteins | sample TergutLab28metaG_FD_89700 | JGI IMG/M metagenome (GOLD analysis project Ga0123352, IMG submission 89700) | Labiotermes labralis P1 segment gut microbial communities from Petit-Saut dam, French Guiana - Lab288 P1 | ecosystem: Host-associated > Arthropoda: Insects > Digestive system > Gut ... | reverse complement strand
GTTGCGCTGACCACGTGACACCCCTCTATCCGCAAAAGTTGGCACTAACTTCGCCGACCGGCGGCGGCCGCTCTGTCGGTATAGTTCGCGTGCGGACTAAGGCCACGGAGTTTGTTTGAGTTTGTTTCAGTATAAATAACCAAACACGTGACAAGATTATTAACTGCAAAATGTGTGGTGGGCCGAGACAGCTCAGTCGGTAGAATGACTGGCTACGGGTTGGACGGTCCGGGGTTCGAATTCCGGTGGGGGCGAGATTTTTCGCACCTGTCCAGACCGGCCCTGTGGCCCACCCAGACTCCTTTACAATGGATACCGGGTCTTTCCCGGGGGTGAAGAGCGGCCAGGGCGTGACGCTGACCCTTCATCCCCTTCTAGTGCCGTGGTCAAGAAAGATTAGAGCTATACCTCTACTTCCCCTATGGGCCGTACGACCTGTACAGAGCCTCAGTGCCTGTACAAGGGTGCACTTTGCCTTTACCTTTACAAAATGTCTAACATTTATATAAATCTGACTGTCGTCCGAAACTCATCTGCAGGTTTAGTACCCACCCCCAAACAACCGGATTTATTCAGTTATTATTCAATGGAGCAGAGTCCTTCTTGAGAAGCTAACCCGTTCTCAGCTAGTTATGAAATTCCATGCATTTATAGAACCCAAAGTTTTATACTGGATTCACAAATGCCCGCCACCTGTCCTTACCCCGAGCTAGAGCAATACAGTCCATGCCCCCCACCCTCCAAACCCACTTCCTGAAGATCCATTTTACCATTGTCCTCCCATCTCTGGGTCTTCCAAGTGTTCTCTTTCCCCCACCTTTCCCCACCAAAACCCTGTATACACCTCTCCCCTCCCCCATGAGTGCTACACGTCCCAACCATCTCATTCTTCTCGACTTGATCATCCGAACAATACTGGGTGAGGAGTACAGATCGTTAAGCTCATCATCATGTAGTTTTCTCCATTCTCCTGGCATCATTAGGACTACAAATTTAAAAAGAGAAGTGCAAAGTACGCTGGAAATTTAGCACGCGTGTAGGGACCACTGTGTCTTCGTTTAAGCAAAATACGCACGTAGATGTTAAAGAATTCACCAAGATTTGCCCTGATAGGATATTTACTGTTCATCAACAGCTTTTATAAATATTTAGAAGAGAAATGTTTGCAAATACTTAGGAGAAATTTGGATCCTTTTGCAGTGTTTAATTGGCCAGACGAAAAATTTTACTACTGAAACACTTTTAATAAAAAGGAAAATTTTGGGCGATACATTACATGCAAACAAATGCCTTACACTGCTCACGTTCCGTGGACATGTTATAAGTATCTCGCAAAATAGCACCTGTTTGAGTGCGGGAAATGTAAGATATTTTTAACTGCATATACAAGCATTCTAACTTTAACAGAAAAAAAAATTCATTAATCTCTTTTCAGCTTGAAACACTTCTTCCTACGTTAGGGACTGAATACGAGGCTGTGTTGAACTGCATTAGTACGTGTACGAAGTTCGATACCAGTCATACCAAGAGTCCTACACCGAAAAGAATTCCTGCTAAGCAGTCCACTTCCTTAAGCTTAACTCCTACTGGCACCCTCCACTATTTTCTCGGTCTTTCAACTGACTATACTCTCTGTGGTTTCTTAATTAAAATTCTGTAAGCATTATTTGCAAGCCATACCTCACATATACCCCCCATCTATTATACATTCCTAGACTTAATATCTCTAACATATCAGATGACCGTTATAAATTATAGAATTCGTTTTTCAGCAAAGACGAATTCCTGTACTCAACGTCAGCTGTAGGCGAATTAATTACAGGGCTACTTAACACCGGTTCAATAAAATTTTCGCCTTGCTTAGTAGATAGTTACGTTAGGCAAATTATGGATACAATTTAAAAGTGACACATTTGAAGGCAATAGGGAATATTTCAAACATATTTATAGCTATCAGTGGTAATTTGAATGGAAGCAGCACGATGTGCTTTCAACGTAATATAATATTAAATAGTGTACGTCAGCACAATCACTTTATTCTTCTTCTTCTTCTTCGGTGGCGCTACAGCCCGGGGTGGGCCTTGGCCTCCTTTACAATACGCCTCCAGGCCTCTCGATCCCTTGCTCTGTCTCTCCATTCGTTTATCCCCATCTTTCTCAGATTCGTGGACACGTCATCCAGCCATCTCATTTTTGGTCTTCCTCTTCGTCTTGTTGCATACAGCTTTCCGTACAAATCCTTTTTGGAATTGTGGTGTCTTGCATTCTTTCTACAATCACTTTATTACTCAAGGTAATCATAAGGCTACATGTTTCGACTATAGATTAGTCATCCTCAGGCCTATTTTGTCAAATGTGCATAGTATCTTGTGACACAATTGATAAGATAGACCTGAGGATGACTAATCTTTAGTCGAAACATGTAGCCTTTTAATTATCTTGAGTAATAAAGCGGTTGTGCTGACGTACACTATTTAATATTATATCAGTGGTAAAACACAAGTACATTTTTATTACTTCCGAAGAGTAATATTATTTTAGTTAGAATCGGTATGTTTGGAGTTCACAATGCAGACTTGATGACAATTGTAATGTAGAGTTTCAGATGTTGTGAAGATAAACTAGAATATATTTGCTTTATGCTGCGTAAAATTATGCCAATATGACCACAAATTCACACATTTGTACCGTACATATTAACACAGTATCAGAACAGAACTACTGTGCAAATTGCAACCAGATAACACGGCACATTTTACGCCCAAAAATTACGTAAACAGAACTCTTTGCCTTCTTCTCCAAAATTTTGAATTCAAATATTTGTGTATATATATATATATATCGGAAGAACACTATATTTAAATTCAAGCAACAGAAATTTACAAGAACAGCAATGACTGCGTAACGTGCATGGATGAAACATTTCATAACAGCTCTATAATTTGTAAATGCCTAAAAATTTAGAATATGACCACTGGAGATATGCTTTCGGAAGGATCATTTTTTTTACAAACTTTGCCTTTCTACATAACTAACAATATTGTACGCAGTATCAACAGGCAGTTCAAATGTACCTCAAAGTCTAAATTTCTAATCCACAAACGTCTAGCTATGCATAGATGGACGTTAATGTTGTTCTTTCACTTTATCGCTGGGGAGAAATTATTATTATTATTATTTCACTTTATCGCTGGGGAGAAATTATTATTATTATTATTGTTCTTTCACTTTATCCCTAGGTAGAAATAATAATAATAATTATTATTATTATTAAAATACAGATAACGAAAACGTTAGAACTACAAACAATACTTCATAAACTTTGTTTTAGGTGTTTCATGACTCACGTTCATACCAATCTGCACACGCGTAGTTTTAACCTTTAATTGATGGTTCACCGCATTCAAATTTCAAAAGTAAAGAAAAGCCTCGCACTGCCGTCACATTAAATTTCTGAATTCTAAAAATTTGTACTCTAGCAAAAGTTAGACATCTCCCCCAGCGCTTTCGATTTTGTGAGGTTTTGCAGCGTCATGGATGAGGAATCCGTTCTTCTGGGATGTGACGCGGCGTCTCTGCGTATTTGGTTCCCGACGTTTCGATACAAGGTATTTATACCATTTTCAGAGTTTGAAGTATCTTGGACGTCTTTGCTCTTGAAGATGAGACCAATAAACCACACACAAGACGAATTCTGGACACCAAGAAATTACGGTAAAATCATCAGACACTCCATGTGTGTAACAGCGACAAATTCGGTTAAGTTCAAGGGCAGACTGAGTTCTGATTTCCATTTATATGCCCCACATAATCACCGTGGCTAAGTCAAAAGCCCCCAGCCATCACCCGTATCGACCGTGTGCAGACATATATATGTATGTACGTATCTAGCTTTATAGGAACAATTCTATAATCAGTCGGGGAAGCAAACGATACAGAATAAATACAGCAATTACACTTTATTAAAATATAACCAACTAATTGCACCAAAGTGTGATACTAAAATCTTATTTACACATTAAAACACGTCACTTGGTTAAAATAATTCCTACAACTCCTTATTTTAACCAAGTGACGCGTTTTAATGTGTAAATAAGATTATAGAATCACACATTGGTGCAATTAGTTGGTCATATTTTAATAAAGTTCAATTATTGCACGGTAAAAACATGAAAAAACAGCAATTACAGTTCTGAATATTAGGCGACATTATTTCAGATACACGGAAGTGTAACTTACAACACTTTATTTGTCAAAGAACAAAATATGAGTCTTTGGTGTTCTGTTTATACCCTTGGATCCCTGATAGCAAGCACGCTTTAGACTAACAGGCACCAGTTTGAATGCAACTGTTTACCACACAACTGATATTACAAACGTGACATCACTCATATTTTATCAAGTTTACATTACAGTGCTATCCATTCTCTGCCTGGGCACCTCGTACTGAAAGACGGCATTACTACAGCGATGGTCTGCGTACACATTAGCATATTAAATTTGCTCTACAGATATTTACACAAACTGATGTTAATGTATTCCGAAGAACTATTACTTAATTAATTCTGCCCATTATACAGAAACAGAAATGCAGTAGCATTTTGTCAAATGAAGTGACGTACCCTTATTTTAAATTAGGTCACCAATTTGTAACGTATATAAAGAAAAGATGCGCATTGTCATTCATTAGTTCATTGCAAAAGATGTCATGAAATTAAGCAATGAAGATAATGCAAAACGCCAGAGTGGAAAGTTGTACGGAGCATTCGGATAGGGTATTAGCGACAGGGGCACGTGATGAGGGAAGTGGATATGATAAGACATATTGTAACTGCAATTGGCTTGACACCCTGTGGCAGTAGTACAGTACATATTTACCCACAAACAATACGTAGACAAACACAATGAAACAGAACACACAGAACAGAACATACATAACAATGAGAATACGTAAACAAAGCAGTAAAATTACATAATTTATAAAATTAACCAGAAGCATACAAAACATACAACCATACACACAATGATAAAAAGGGAACCAAAAGAATGTGAAAGAATAGATAAAAAGTAAAGCCATAAAGGCAACAAACTTCATATGATCTATATATCTTCTAGTAATGGTAGATACCCTGTTACTAAGACCTTCACTCCACTTCACTACACTTTATCCAACTACACTTCACTCGACTCCACTACACTTGTCGACAGTTCACTTTCTCTCATTTAAACTTCACCCAACTACACTTCACTACCCTGTCATTTGGCTTAACTCCATTTGAATTTCCTACCGCTCCATTTCACCTCACATCACTGCACTTCACCTCACTTCACTGCACTGCACGTTTAGACGATTTTCGCCACACTTCAATTCCTTTCATTTCACCCCAGTTATAATTGCTTTCCTAACTGTGTTTCTAAAAATTTTAGGTTTATAAAGGAAAGCCCCAATGCTTCTGAAGGTAGTTGGTTCCAGATTTTAATGGCCCTATTTACAAAGAAATATTTCTCGACATCCATTCTTTGCTTCCTGTCCCTAATTTTCCGAACATGATCCAACCTACAAACTAATAGCAAGGTCTTCCCAACCTGTCGCGTATAGCTTTCCAAGTCCGTTCCCTAGAGTACGCATTAAAAAGTGCGCAATTTGAATCTGAGAAAGGTGTTGCCCTTGACATGTCATACAGCGGACTTTTAACGACTTATGAAAGACAGCTAATATTATAGAGACAATAAAATGTGGAATGTATATAGGATTTTGGTAAGAAAACACGTTGAAAAGTGGCCACTTGGAAAATTGCGGTGTTTGGAAATGTGAGATTAAAACTGATCTCATTTGACGAGGTCCTATTTTCAGTGTGGGAGGTGGATGGAACTGTCTTATTTTTTGTGTACTGTCGCTGTTAAAGTGACACATTCTGTTACAGCATTCCTATTTTACAACTCGTTTATTCTCCGTAGGCTATGTATGGAACCATAAAATACAGTGTGATAAATCACATTGCTCGTGCGATTCTTATTTCAAGACAGCAAACCTTCAACTCAGTACATCCAGATCTTTACGATCTTCAAGTCCTCCCAGACATATCTGATATTTCCGAAAATTAATGCAAATTTACTACTCAACCATTCCATTGTCGTTATTAAGTTACCAACAATTCAAACCTAATATGTTCATTTGAACCTACGAGTATGAAGTCATTTCGTATTCTACCCAGTAGCTCGTCCATTAAACCCGACTGTAATTTACCTCTTTTAATAGACCACGGAAACAGCAGTCTGTACGTGTCTCACTTGACGTCGGCTTTTATATTCAAAAGAACTAAACGCAAGACATTCTCTGCGACTTGAAAATATCAGACAGAGAGAGGGAATGAAGACTATCAATAAATGAGGAATATTTTTCATGTAATAGACACAAAATATAGTGCAAACACAGGGGGAGAACCGAACAGTCTCAAACCCTTCCTGGTCGATAAGACAACCAGCGGAGATCTCTTAACCCATTCGGACTGACACACTTGAGCATCGGCCATTTGGATTCCTCGGCACAACGACATTAATGAGGCGGACAAACCATGTCTCCGAGACGCTGGCATTCAGCTTAACACTGACTCGGTTGCTGGACTGAGAATATTTACTCTTTATTCCGATTCATCCCGATGTGTTATACTGCATACAAGTGAAATATTACAGTCGCCATCCAGGGCTGCATGTTTCAGTTCCACTATTTATTATCAGGCATTACAAATATTTGTAAACTAGTGAGATCACACTAACCAATAATGAATGCTGCCAGTGTAATTCTTCTTATAATAAAACCTACTAGAGCACTAATTTCTAATATTTATTTTTGGAATAAAACTCTATATATTTTGACAGTTCCTCTGCCCATCATCAGGAGTTTTTCACTGTACACACAGCAATGATATATGTCATACAGGTTTGCTGCTTGTACAGTGAAAAACTCCTAATGATGGACAGAGGAACTGTCCGAAACATGTAGAGTTTTATTCCAAAAATAAATTTGCGAAATTAGTGCATCTAAAAAAAAAGTAATGGGTTCCCGTTACAGGCCCGGTGTGGCCCAGAGGGTGCATAGAGGTATAGATCTAAATTTCCATGACCGCGGCACTAGAAGGGGGTGAGTGGTCAGCAGCACGTCCCGGCCGCACTTTACCCCCGGAAAAGACCCGGTACCCATTTTACAGGAGGCTGGGTGGGCCCCAGGGCCGGTCTGGACAGGCGGAAAATCTCGTCCCCACTGGGATTCGATCCCGGACCGTCCAGCCCGTGGTCAGTCGCTATACCGACTGAGCTACCAGGCCCAAAAATTAGTGCATCTATTTGGTTTTATTATAAGAATTTATCATGACGCAAGGTCACCTGAACGTCAAAAAAAATTTTTTTTCCAAATTTTTGTAAACTAATGCGTGACGATAGTTCGTTGAACTGAAACATGTAGCACTAGACGGCAAATATAAAAATGCTGTTTGTACTAATTCATTTGTATTCAAATAAGAATATTTAATGGATGTGTCAGATCTACCCTCATCTTTCTTATTTAAAGTGGGTTATTCAACGACGCTACCACTTGCTGAGATTGTGTAATATCGGCAATAGAAGAGTGAATATTAAACGTTGGTGTAATGATTAATAACAGCGGAAGAAAGAAGTACACTGAGAAAAAAGCCTTCCCAGTGCCACTTTGTCCACCAAAAATCTCAAATGGACTGTATTGAGATTTACCCTTCTGTTAGGCCAATTTTAGCTGTAATATTTAAGGTCACTAAGATGTGTTGACAATTACACGAATGCTTATTCATAAACACATTTTTTTGGTATGCAAATAATTTTTCACACAGTCCTTACCCGATGTCCGTAAATACGCATGCTATGCCTTAGGTGACATACGTCATACATCCTCTGAGATAAATCCAGTTTCCTGACTTTGTACTTTACCTGCGTTATGTAACGACACTCTAGAGTTCCATATAGGGTTTTGGTGCTTTTTAGATCACACTATTTTAAATAATAAAACGAAATATCTTTGGCGATGTCATACAACACGTCTCAGTGACGGTTATACCGCTTTGTGCCTCAGTGGCAATAAACTTGCCACTGAGGCACGGATCAGTGATCTGCCGTCATTACGCCTTACATACAGAGTTATCTCGCCGCAGCAGATACTCTACGTCCCACATTCTCTAGACGATGCCTCTCCTTACGCATTTCAAAACAGGACTGCGTGCAGCAGAGCCCTCTGGGAGGCTGTTACTTCTTCAACTCGTCGAAAACTACCTTGTAACTTATAAAAACCCAACGCTCATTACCAGAAATCTCACTTACTTTTGCCCTGAGTCAGATTAGAGCTCTTCACAGCCTTACATCTTGCCTTGTTCAATTTAACTTTCATGTTATCCCCATCTAAACATATCAGTCCCAAGCGGTGTTGTTTTCAGGTTACCTTCAACGCGATTTGGAGGTACGCGGTGGCGCAGTTGGTTGAGACACTGCGTTACAAGCCGGAAGGTCGAGGGGCTCGATTCCCGATGGTGTCATGGCCCTGGGGTTGACTCAGCCTCTAACAGAAATGAGTAACAGGAATATTTGCTGGGGGTAAAGGCGGCCGGTGCGTAGGGCTGACAACCTTACCACCTTCATGTGCCGATTGTCTTAAAACCTGGGAGCTTCACACTCCTGGAACCCTCAGGGCCTGCCCACGCCTGTAATGGGATTAATTTAACTTCACCTTCAAAGTAATTTTAATCCGTATCTCCATTAGGACCAATTTGCCAAAATTATACTTCTATATCTTTATTGGATACCTAAGTCACATTATTCGTATCTTTTTTATTTTTTTCAAAGACTAATGAACAAACCGCTTAGTTTTTCTCACAGTTGCTCAAGTAATAAAACTATAATTACTCCCGCACGTAACGGCAACGCGTTTGACACACCTTGGGTGTGACAGGGCCCAGTCGCTTGATGATAATGAAGCAGTCACTCTGTAAATGAGGAACAGGAGACGCCATACAGCGTCTGGAGTCGCCGTGCCTAACTACGGAAAATTAATTGCCTTCTTCTCTATAGGTTTCGTGGCAAATAAAGACATATAAACAGTATATAAACAGTATATAAACAGTATATAATGAGGAGAGGAATCCAAACGCGTTGTGCATACATCAATTACACCTCACCTAAAGTAAAAAAGTATAGGACAAGCGTGGTTCAATGAATCAACAGTTGACATGTTACTTCAGTAAAATATTGGCTGAATCACCATCAATATTTAAGAAAACAACACAAACAACACACAGTGTAGGTAAAAGGTAATATTTAGGCGTGTTCACATAACCACTAAATCCGTGGGAAAGCAATAAATGTTAAGAGGGCGTGTCTGTATCCAGTCCTTTTTATCGAGCATGCAATGTGCCTGTGCCATATTTTTACCTGTGAACTGTCTGGTTCAAAAATATTTTCCATTATCTCATAAAAGCCACGATTTTCGGTAAAAATGTTATTGATCATAAAACGTGTGTCTTGAATTTTTCTATAAATGGCTGTCCGAAACATTTCTCGTTCTAAGAAAAATGCACTGAGTTACTGTCACAAAATGCACTGAGTTACTGTCACAAGATGCACTGAGTTACTGTCACAAAATCACAGTGGTCTTCAAGTAAAGTACACGTCATTCTTGTCAGATTTTAACGAAATTTGAATTTTCTCGACAGAATTCCGAGAAGTACTGAATATCAAATTTCACGAAAATCCGTCCAGTGAGAACCGACACCGACACACATGATGAAGGTAACAGTCGCTCTTCGCAATTTTGCGAAAGCGCCGAATAATGCGTTAATTAGTTGCATAGCTGCAATTTCGTACTTAATATTACACAACTCATCAGCAAGTAACTCCCTGGGATGGGGGGGGGAGGGGGTGTTCCTATTCGATCACGCGCTGTTGAGGGAACATGATGGCTCATTGCACCGTTGAACGAAGATCACAAATGGTTACTTTCCTAAGCCAGCTGACCCTATTTCACACCCTGCTATCCAATTTAACACATATTCTCATATTACCCCTCCATCTATGCCTAAATCTCTGAAAAAGTTCTGTACTTAATTTTTCCCAACTATACGAGTATACTTTAACTACTCAACCAAATTGTCACGGTGAAACGCATGTCCCTTAGGAATGAAGTCCGGATAAGAACCGCTGACAATACAAGAATTTCGAAGAAGCTAGCCCCATCTCTGGACTTCACAGCAAGAAGCGACTGCAGTTCTTTGACGTTGCTCTGTCCGCTCAGATGCTGATACAGGGCAGTAATTCACGTCGTCATTTTCGATGAATCAACAGCCACATACAGCCTTGCAGTCTACTGTTATCATAAAAGCAACGTAAAGGTGTCAACCTACATATGTTGCAGTCTTCCTGGTTCTTACACCGTGCAAGACACCCATGTTCAGAATGGCAATAGTCATTCTGAAGATGGAGGTAGCAGGTTCCTCCGAAACGTCGAAACAAATTTATTATCCTACACGTTGTAAGAAACCAGAAGAAAATAATTTGAACAATACCCTTATATATGTTGCTGTTTAACCTTCGCTGATACTGGGTTTTCATTCCAACTACTGCTCAGGACAGAGGGTTTTTTACTTTGACGTTCAGGTGACCGTGCATCGTGATAAATTCTTAATATAAAACCAACTAGATGCACTAATTTCTCAAATTTATTTTTAGAATAAAACTCTACATGTTTCCGACAGTTCCTCTGTCCATCATCAGAAGTTTTTCACTGTAAACACAGCAATGGTATATGTCATACAGGTTTGCTGACAGCTTGCGAGCAGGATCAGGACGGAACTGCAGTTCCGTCCTGATCCTGTAGAGTTTTCTTCCAAAAATAAATTTGAGAAATTAGTGCATCTAGATGTTTTTATTGTGTTTTTTTTAATTTATAGTACCGTCACATTACTGTGATGACCGCGCGGTGTACAGAGGAATAACGTTTAGAAAGATCCATCCGTATACCCGACAGTGCTCAATAGGCCTATGTCTTGCCAAAGTAAAAAACTGTCATGTTCATAAAATATTCACCACAGGAAATGACTGACAACAAGAAAGTAAGTCATTTTACGAAAACTGATCTAGTTTACTGTGCCATAGGAGGAGCAGTGCTGGGCTGCAAATGATATTCATTTACCCCACGTTGCTTGTCAACAGAAGTTTCAGTATGGAATTGAAAGATAGTAGTGGAATTGCGTTTTGGTGTTACTGACTTAGTTGTCATAGACGGATTAATCAAGAGCTTATAAAAACAGACCTCTTAGAACGTGATTGTGCCATTTCAGCCTGATAAGAATAACAGGGCCACCGAGGAAAACCTTTAAACTCAGAGCTGCCAAAGTCACTTTGATTAGTCATCCATATCTTCTCTACAGCTATCTGACGTACAATCAGCAATCCAATACACAATATCCATGCGGTGTACATCGCACTTAAGGATTCGCGAGTTTCATTTTGTTTTTTTTCCGATTGTGCAACATCCACTAGTGGGCCAGGGCCTCCTCACTATCTAGGCTTCACGATCACACTCAGACACACCACACTCGATAAGACTCCTTTGGACGAGTGATCAGCCTGACGCACAGACCTCTGAAGCGTTTACTAAGAAACAAACAATGAATGGATCATTAGATACAACGTGCAGAATATACACTGTTTGATTAATAAGAAGAGCATATGCTGAGAATAAAACTATCACCGTCTCGTAAAATTATATGGCTGGATGTTGAATGTACTACCAATTCAAAACACGAATCACTGAATGCAACATCCCCTAGTGGGTCAGGGCTTCCTCATTATCGAGGCTTCACACACACACACTCGGTAGGACTCCTCGGACAAGTGATCGGCCCAACGCAGAGACCAAAAACACTCACAAGAGACAGACACCCATACCCCCAGCGACATTGGAACCAGCAATCCCAACAAGCGAACGGCCGCAGACCCACGCATTAGACCGCGCGGCCACCAGGATCAGCCCGGTTGTACAGTACAGTCTTTGTAAATCTATATCCGACTATAGAGTACTCAGAATTGTGAACATTTAGGACTTGTGAAATGTGAAGCTGTGTACTTTTGTAGGTAGGTGTCAACTTTAAGGAGGAATTTGCAAGCAGCCTTTATCTTTTCTACCCTAAAGACAGTAAGTAAGGATTTTAGTAGAATTTCAAAAGCACCATTACTGCAGTAATATGCAATGACCCAATCTCATTTTAGTACCGGTACATATCACTTAGTTGGAAGACGTTCGAATTAATATACTTGCGGAAGTCTGCATACACCATCTTGGTGGAACTACACGAGAGTAAATGCAAGAATGTCCTACATACCTATATATATGCGCACAAATACTATCGGGAAAATCAGAGAGAAGAAAGATACAGGCCTATATGAAAATATGCAAGTATTCCAGGAAAAAAATCTCAAAATATCCGAAATATTCCAACAAAAAAGGCAATAAAAACGTAAAACACAAGACGCAGAACTTTCAAAGTTAAACACTACGCAGCAACACTACAAAGAAATGTGGAGTTTAATATTAATTTATTCCCGACTCTAAGCTTTCTTTGGAATTTGAAACGCGAATTGAATTTACCTAATTTACGTTAATGAAAACTGCATTGTTGACCACAAATTTCTCTTCCAGATTCGCTGCAGAGAGACGGGCTGAAAACACATCAAGGTTTTGTGTTGAGAAGAAGCAGCGAGTAATTTTCCCTCTCAAATTGCACAGTTACATCCTGTCAGCCTCACATTCTCACTTCACCTCCAGCCACAATCATATGCTATGTGATTTTAAATTTGCAGAAAATGTGGAAACCCTTTGATTTGGAAAAGAACTTTCATTTGCCTAGGCGTCATCAGTTCGCTTCAATGTAAATCACATTACGCACGAATTGAAACTATGCCATTTTTCGTCCAGAAACACGAAATGCTGTGACAGAAGCAGATGTTGGCTTCTCTTGGCGGAGAGCTGAATTCATGTGCACGGCGGTCCAAGTGAGATTTTTTATGAACAAATTGGCGCTGGGTCAGGTGTATTAGGGGACACTACGTAATTCCCTGCTATCATTCCACCAGTGTTCTATATAAATATTAATTCACCTTCCGCAAAGTCACACTGTAATAAGATGAAAGATGAATAAACAAGAGCAAAAGAAAAAAAAAACCAAAGAAATTCCACATGTCGGACAAAATTATCAGACAAATTTATCGGTTGTGTCAGCTGAGACTTTCCCAGAGCACTTGACGAATAATGGGGGAATGCGGTAGCACAGTGGTTAACGTGCTGTGCTACAAATCGGAAGGTCGCTGGTTCGATCCCAGCTGGTGTCATTGGAATTTTTCATTGACATAAAATCCTTCCGATTGCACTATGGCCCTGGGGTCGACTCAGCCTCCAACAGAAATGAGTACCAGGAGTATTTCCTGGGGATAAAGGCGGCCGGTGCCTAAGACTGACAACTTTACCACCATCCTGTGCTGTTGTCACGAAATCTGGGAACCTCATCTTCCTGGAACCCTCTGCGCCACTCCAGGCCTGTAACGGGACTGCTTTACCTTTTACCTGACGAATATTAATCTTCTGGGATACGACGCTGTATTGACTGGTAATTTATTACCGACGTTACGGGGAAGCCTTCTGCCTCCGTTTTGAATGTAGTCCAAATCTTACAGCCTCATATCCCGGAAGACTGTAATCTTAAAAAAAAATGGGGTTGCTCATCAGCTCCGGGTGTATACATGTACGACCACAATAAATTTTGGCTAGAAACGCACATTTAAAGACAGTTCGTAAGGTCTCATGCTATTCGATGCAATTCCAACCGCGCACTTTCAAATCCCTTAAGTGCACTGATATGAATATAAAGCTTTTGCGAAATTTAGCTCCATTGCAATAGAAGCTGTACTTAATGAAGAATCTGAAATGTCTTTGACAATAAACCTAGAATAAATTCCCGTTCAAGATATTCTTATCACAACGCAAAATAAAATAAGCAGCCAGAGCGAAAAGTGTTTGTAAATGTATAACGATACGTATCGTTAAGTCTGGTAAAGTATTTAGAAAGTCTGTGTAAAGCTTTCATCTCGTGTGTCATCATCATCATCATGTTCCTGAAGGGTTAAGTGTGTTTCCTGTTCCTTGATCCTCAAGATGAAGTTGGTCCCTCCATCTCTTCCTCGGTCGTCCTATGTTCCTTCGTACTTTTGGTTTATATTGTAGTGCTTGTTTTGGTAGTCTGTTTGTGTCC
>Ga0123352_10010859_pt1 | contig 14322 bp, 6 predicted proteins | sample TergutLab28metaG_FD_89700 | JGI IMG/M metagenome (GOLD analysis project Ga0123352, IMG submission 89700) | Labiotermes labralis P1 segment gut microbial communities from Petit-Saut dam, French Guiana - Lab288 P1 | ecosystem: Host-associated > Arthropoda: Insects > Digestive system > Gut ... | reverse complement strand
TATCACAAAGTCTAACAAGACTTAACTTGCACCCGAATACATATATACAACTGCAAAAATCTGTAATTCTTGGCACATGTTCAATTGTAAGAAACTTTTTAAACTACAAGTAAGACCACCGAGCCTAATCTTGTTGATTACTGCATCCCAGGAAATGTGAATATTTCCCAGCCAAAGCTGAGAAGTGAAAAATTCGATGATGATGATGATAATAATAATAATAATAACAATAATTTTATAAACTGCAATTGGGTTGTCACCCGTTGCCAGTGGTTATTTTACATGTATATAAAATGTGAAATTGGTTACTAATAAATTTAAGTCGGGAGGGCTACATGAGAAGCATGTAGTGGCAACTTGGAATCTTGTGAACCATCTCAGCATTTGCTTATAGACACAGGGAAACCAAGAAAACCTGTGTCGAAATGACCGGTTGCAGGACCTTCCGAATACTGGCCTCTAGCCAGCAGTCCGGCATCTAAAGTAAAAACTTTTCTGTATATACAGAAATTGGTATATGTCATGCGTTTATGTTGACTGGCTGTTGGCAGTTCCGTTCCGATCCTGCCAACAGCCAGTCAACATAATCGCAAGACATTTACCAACTGCTGTATATACACAGCAGTACCTCCTGATGATGAGCAGTAAGCCTGCTCGAAAAATGTAGAGGTTAAATATTGAAATAATTTGTAAGTAAATAGTGCATCCTGTTGGTTCTTATTGCTCAAACTAGTCACTTAATTACTCTAGATTTTAATGCCGTTTGCGAAATATCCGACCTTTATTCCAGTTCTTCAGATGGTACCAACAATCATTTGACTACGCTGAAGGCCTTCTGTCAGCACAATACGATGCGACACGAGGGCAAGTTGCATGCAGCATGCTCCATGTAACAGACTGCTCTGAAGTAGATATCAAACAGCTAAGGCAAAATTCGGGGTGTTTGGGAATCTACATTTACAGCGCGCGACAAAATAAATTTCAGTAGTGGTTGGAACACTACAGATTGCTTTTGAATAATTTTTATGAACTATGAAGCACGTGTTATTGAAGGTACAAAATTTAAATAATCTAGTAATTTGGGGTGAACATTCAAGGTCTAATATCACTTCATGATTAACAACTGAAACACGTTATCCCTGCATGCAAGACTATTATAACTACCAGGTCCAAATTTACTGTTTTTTTACTAGTCCACGTGTCCCTTTTCAAGATCACGTGGTTTAATTTAAGAATTTTGTTCTGAGCCCGCTCTTGTACTCATCGCACAGTTCACGTGCAATTCTGGAGGCGTTTGACGAAATGGCCCAGTTTCTGTCGCAGACTAAATTCGCTAGGCTAATGCTATGGCTGGCTTTACTTGTCACTTTTTTTTTATTAAAAAGTGAATTAGAACTGTAATCGTACGTGGACGACCCTCGCTTTTAGATCTCCAAGGAAACAATTTCGTAGTGAATTGAGATAGGCCTAATTTTCTTTAATACTGTAGACGTTGTGTGATATTTCGGGAAGAATTTGTATCGTAATTAAATGCGCTAAGAAACATTTCACGTTAAGAAGTGTGAATGAACTGCTACAGGCGAGGTTCCAAGTTTAAAATGTGAATCGCGAATTGGTTACATATGGAGCTTAATTTGTTCTCGTATTTGGAAAAGCATTGTACATGTCACATATATCTGTCGACAATAATCAGGACTGAAAATGATTTTGACATAATTTAGAAATTAAATACTGTAAATAAATTTTTATGCATATTATATTAAAAACAACTTATTCCGAATAGTTTATACTCGGCACAAAAATGCAATAAAATTTGTTACTTTCCTTCTAATATTCAAATACAAATTCAAATCTGCTGCAAGTACCCGTGCTTCTTTATACCACAAAAATTTGGAGCAACTCAAAGTTTGAAGCCTTCCTTCAAATGCAACCACTTCATAAAAACCTTTTCAATAGAAGCTGTGTCATTAGATGGCCAGTTACACTGTTGTTCTCCACTGCACTCAACCGGACATGAAAATACCCGAACAACTGACCTAAGCCTGGCAAATAAAGGACCGCTACCCGTATGGGAGTTCCGATTTTCACTTGTCTCTTCAGTGTCATCCTCTAGTGGACATTTTATGTACTATGATAACTTTAATATGGCGTGCATTTAAAGAGACCTTCGTTACAGATGTATTTTATAGTAAGTTTTATTAACATATATATTTTACAATTGTAATTACGAAACTATTACGATTTGTAAAATCACTTCTTATTTGATCTGTAATAAACTTGAAATCAGACACAATTATGCTACAGAGGACGATGTGTGTTTAAATTCGTACAAGAAAATAATGTTCTTGTATAAACTTTGTAAATGTTTTTTGTTTCATTTAAATACAGTCATCCAATTTTAATCATAAAATTAAAGTCTTTAAAATTAAACAATGAAAATTTTCACAAATAACTTCGCGTACCACCAAAAGATTTTCCGCTTATCACCAGGTGAAAATCACTGCACTGGATATATGTTGGGAATCGGAGCGAAAGTGATCAATAAAAATTGCATCCAGGAAGAAATTAACAGTAGATACATTTAACAGAATGCTTGCTACCGTGCAGTTCAGAATCTTTCCAGCCTAATATTTGGAAAGCTTTATGAAAACGACAGTCGAAATGACTGTTCTGTGAGGGCGTGGGACTTTGTCTCTCACTTTGTGTCACTTTGTGTTCCATCCAGAACATAGCGGCTGCAATTTTCGTTACCCTGTTCACAAGAGCCAGCTACTGAACTCTCTATCGGTATAGTTCGCGAGCGGACTAAGGCCACACAGTTATTAACGTCGGATACTATCCAACGCTACCAAGCAGGATTGAGAAATGTTAAGAAACAGCGAAGGAAGATAACAATAAGGTAACATTTCTACAGTGAAATTCGGGGAACTGACTAAATTCCACTAGCACTCAAACATACATTTATTATTGAAGAACCCCTTTATGCCGCAGTTACAGCGCCAATCTGGCGTTTGCCTTTCAGTGCGAGGATTTTTAGTTGTTTCTTTTGAACCACTGTTAAACCAGTTTCGTCTACGTTGAAAGTAAGTGAAGGTGGGTAATCATGAGCAGCAAACTCTTTTACGTACAAATCAAAGCAAATCCCCGCTTGTTCCTTGCTGAATCCTGTGGCTCTGACAGTGGGTGTTCCTGTTGGTTGAAGCAACGACAGCCCTTTCATACGTTTGAACTAGTCTTTGCCCGCTGCTTCTTTGGCGATTGAAAATGGACTGGGGATTTTTATTCTGAACAGCTAACTGGAAAGCAACTCTCCTAACGTCGTCTCGAGTGCATCCGAATTATTTCCGTTCAATTAATAAGATATTCAACAAGCTTCTCTTCAAGAGCTGGAGGAATAGTTGGCTTACGGCCCAGTTTTGACTTGGTGGCTTGAAAAGGGTCCCAATTTGAGCAAACGTAATCGTATAGTGTAGAACGAGGCAAGTTATATTTTTTGCAGCTGCTAGATATCCCATTTCTTTGTTACATACCGCCTTGATTGCTTGTATCAGGTTTTCCGTGTCCTTTGACTTCATACCCGATCTTATTTGAATTTTGCTTGCAGACATCTTGCAGAAGCAGTTCATCAAGTTTATCAACCCTGTCCTCCTCCTTGCATTGAAAAGAGAAAATAATAGTGCAGAACTGCAAACAATGTGATATTCATGTAGATATCGTTGGATTCGCAAAGCGTTTACGGTCGTAATTTGTTCCAAATCAAGTGAGACCTCGTTTCCTGAAATTATTTAAACCGTCGTAAGGTGTTGAATTTCAAGCAGCAACTGCGACTCCTCAAAAGAAAGACCAATTGACAAGTGGCAGGTGATGTCGGATACTGTACGACATTACCGCTCTCTGTTATCCGACATTTACGACCACCTCGCGCCTAAAGTAGAATTGTTCTTAGACAAAAGCTACTGGGCCTATCAACATCAGCCACAGTGCATCTGACAGCGAAAATCATGCTCATTCGAACGTAGTATACTGAACTGCCATAAATTTAATAGTAACTGCACACTTAACGAAGGTGTGCTTGCCTGCAAAACTTCGATTTCTTGTAAACACACAAAAGTAGCTTTACACGTGACGCAATCCACTTTACCAATATGGCGATAGGTCACAACAGGTTTTCTGTGATAGAACTTAGTTCACATGCTTTTTGTAAGATTGCAGCACCAGTATCACCGAGACGGGGGTATGCGGAATTACCAGGCCTATCGGACAATCCCCTCCCTTCCTATACATCCCAGTTCGTATCAAGCTTCTCGTTGTGTATCTTTTCATCCTACATTTTCTCATTCGCGACTCTACTGCAATATGTAGCACCTCTGGAAGTGCAATATCATGTAGTTTTATGGAGATAAGGATTTATCGTCCTCTTCACAATTATCCATACTTGATAGCATAAGGTTGGCATGGAATGGTGCAATATGCGTCATATAAGAAAAGCAAGCAGGCAGACATTTTTTTGTTTGTTTTTGTTTTTAGCGAGAAATTCCAGTCCATGGTAAGGTCGCCATTTTGTTTCGGAAGATGCAACCAACCTACCATTCAGGCAACTGATCCTGAGGCGTTTCAGTCCATTTCTTCACATCTTACTGACTTACGAGGCAAAAGACGGTCAGAAAGCTTCTAAGTTTCTATTTTATTCCCTGTTGAAACCCTTGTCCAGTATGATGGATGAATATTTCTACCACTTGCCCATAGGAGTCAGATTACTGTTCCTTTCACTCCCTTTTCATTGTTGTCTTGTCATATTCTTGACCAACCGCCTCCAGTGTTGTGAAGCTTCTAAGGCCAATGTCAATGTGAAATTTCATCAAAATCTGTTCAGTCATAACATTACATGGCTGATTAAACCTGACAACCCCACCGTCATCACTATGTGGCTGCTATAGCTTACACATCCGTAGGCTGCATGTTGTGGGCGATTGTATTTAACGTGCCCAAACTTCTCTCAATGAGCATTAGATTGATCTCCAACTGCCAACTCTTGGCCCATGCATTCCTTCCATCTACCCCTACAGAAAATCAGGCGAGCTAATTTAAGAAAGTGACTGGTCAGCTGCTTGATGGCTGGCAGCAGCAACAATTCATTACCTTGTTTGAAAATTTGATTTAGTCTTCATGTTTCACTTCTACATGCTTACCTTAGTATTATAATAGACACATTTGTACTTTCTTAACATCAAGTAATGTTGCATTTTTTACTTTGGTGTTCTATTACCCCATAAAAAAGAAAAGGACCAGGTATAAGGGTGGAGTAGACTAGTATAAAAAAATAAAAGTTAAGATTTAAACTGAAATTATTGGATACTATCCTATATGCACCCCAAATTCGATACTTTATACCCACCCAACCCGAGTTTTACCATCATACTGTAGAACAGTACCCAGCAAACCTGCTAATTTTGATGCAACGGTTTTTTGTCAAACAAAATAAAACGGTTTTTGTCAGATTACAAAAATACTAGTCCAGTTCTTCCAGTATTTCACACAATGGTGAAACATGATTCTTTGCTTACAATCAGCAGCCCACAACCTATGGTTTACAGTTTGACCACTAAGTAATATAAGTTACCACCTTCCTTCTCAACCCTCTCACACCCCATCACACAGGCACGCTGTAGGCCACTTCACAGTTGGCCAATATAAGAACTGGCTACCGGTTGGTTAACATGTGGACCAAATGTTTACAATCTTGACAGCACACCCCGGTGTGACAACACTATGCACATACATAATTAAATAAAGCAAAAACACCATATTTTAAATATACATTCCTTTATTTGAATGATCACACAACATATATGAACAATATATATACATATATATGTAACATATTTATCTCCTTTCTTTCGTCGTCAGTTGGTTATGTTTCCACAACGACCAGTAACTTAACCTAGAACCAGTCTGAACCTTATCTACTAACCACTCACAATTTCACTGAAAAGCATCTTCATCAGGGGTGAAAAGTAACATTCTGTAGAAATACTGGATAGTCACTTTCGTAACTGTATTCCAAAACAAAGACTCAGTCAGCACTGGCTGAAAAACTGAGGAGCAATGCTGTGTCATGCAAAGACGTGACAAGGCATCTCACCAGTGTGGTGAGGTTATGCCTTCAGACATCAGAAACACATGGCATTGACTGTGCCTTCCTGATCACACGCAGAAGAGCCTTCGAGACAACAAACTGCCTTCCATGGCATCAAGAATCTGAAACAATAAACATACAATTATCATCCCAAATTCAATAACAACAACAACAACACATTTCAAGGACAGTCATGTTCAAATTTTGTACTTTGGGCATGAACAGTTTCAACTCGAGATCGTATATTTCTGACCGACTGTCAGAACCAATCACTTTTATGTTCATGCCGTGCATTACTGAATAATAAATGATTATTATATACCAACATATGCACAAATAAGTACTGTAAATTTATATTAAAATTACTCCAACATGTTTCGGTGTTAATACACCATCTTCAGGGAGTTTACAAGTTGTGTTAGCTAAAGTTAAGATTTATTACATGATACATTGTACATTATCACTTAATAAATCATAACTTTAGCTAACACAACTGTAAACTCCCTGAAGATGCTGTATTAACACCGAAACATGTCAGAGTAATTTAATATAAACTTACAGTACTTGTTTGTGCATATGTTGGTATATAATAAACAATTTGTCAGAGCCAATATTACATACCCATGTTTAGAATGACAACCGCACCAATCAGTATTTCAGATTTCACCGACACGGCTTAATGTGTCATACTGATGGGACTTTAACTCTATTTATACATAAGTTGGAGCTGTTAGCCTCTGGTGCACAGTATTTTGTTACGAAACATTTACGCGTTTCAGAGATGGTGACGAAAAGTATGTATGCCACCCCTGCTGATGACTACTTGTTACCGAAACATGTAGCAAACTTCACATTATTGAATATATTGTTGTGTTTTGACTGAACGATTATTTGGGTTATACTGCAACACAAAGGGATGGCTATAAAAAAAAAATCTTTACCTGCCCGTCACAGCTAATTCCTTCACGCACATTTCTAAGCAACTTTAAAACACAGCTGTTTATTACTAAAACTCCATTTTAAGGCAACTATATCAATCAGTCTGAGCCAGGAACAGTGAACAGATCAATGTAACAGCATCTTCAGCATGAGATCTTTGACTCTCCTTACAGCAAGTGGGAGCTTTTAAATTCTATTTTCCCCTCTTAGTGAATAACATTACATTAATACTTGTTTCTATCTGGAACTGATAACAAAGACAAAACTTTATTGCAACTGTACTGCATTTACACTGTCAAACCAATTTAAAAACCTGTAACTTTTCGCATTTCCACATTCCCAAATAAATACATAAATTCTACGCACCTTGTTCCCAGGATAAAGGGTCGGTACAGCGTTCACAGTGCTGGCAACTTTATCACTGGCTGTGGAGATTCATCAAGTTTCTGGTGGCAAAATCCAACCAACTGTTGCTCCGATTTGGAGAGTATGGACTGGTCCGTGGCCCACGGCTGATGCACTATGACGCAGCTACTATCCAGGCGAGGGCTACTGTGCTTTCCTGTTATTATGTATCCCAACTTCTCTGCACTGTCCACCTGTAAAATCACAAGACAGTTAACATTAGAACACCTAATCAGATTCGAAAGATTCGAAGTGAAGTTGGAGACACTAGCACGGTATAAAATAGAAATTACCAAGCAACGACTTGGTTTGACTTGTACTGGAACTGCATGAAGCTGTATTAGCTGCTTATTCTGTAACGCATATCTTTATAATATGGTGGTCATTTCCGCAAGTTACTTGTCAAGAGTACTGGAAGTCAGAACATCTCTAGCACAGTAACCAGAGACCCTAAATGTGGGCCAACAGCAATTCCAGGAACCAGTTCGGTGTTTTTGTACTGTAACAGACCCTATAAACACTGGTCAGGGGCTTATTTAGGACTGGTATATCAGGCATACTAAGCAAAAAAAAACCCCAAACAGAACAGGAATTCTATGATGCACGTACAAAATATGATGGAGAGTGCATGAGGCGCAGAAACCAGACTGCCAGTACAAAAGATGCAGTGACACATTTACATTGTAACAGACCAACAGCTGAATTATTACACAAATATGTCTGCTGAGGTACACTTCACAAAAATGACCACTTGTTGAATCTCTGCTAGTACACTCACCAACACCACCACTACAATATTACAAATAAATATTCGATATAGGAGTAGAACCAATTCCTGAAACAAGTGTCATCTGACAGTGCTTCAGACAATGGGCCATGTCCAACATGAAGTTAAGTCTGGTAACCGTGAATAATAGACCTACATTTGAATACACGAAGACCGGTCATCATACTGTTCTTCCCAATTTGGTAGCACCCTACAGACTTCAGAAATTATTAAACTGTGGTTGCAAATAAAGTAAATGTCTCCCACACATCATCACGCGTGTTACAGAAATGTGTCAAGGCTCTTTGGAATAAATGAAAAAAATTCATGTTACAATAGTTAACCAAAAAAATGTGAAGAGTTGGTAATTTCATTTTTGTATTTCAGAATGATCCAAGCTTTAAAATGTGCTAACACACTGCATGATAAAGTCAATAAAACCCCACTTCTGAAACAGGAACATGTGGTGACCATGGTGTGAAGTTTTCCCACAAATTTACATGCAGCATTACTCAAACTATTTATACTGGATGCAAAATACGAGAATTATTTTCACATGTGTATATACACCAGTTTCTTTTTAGTTTTGAGAACTTTTTTCCAAAATAAAATGTACACTACATTTCAGTTAATAAATTCTGTATTCCAAGACAAGAAGCGCTTCAATGCAAGATACAAGTCTGTGGTTACCAATTTCGGCTACCTCGAGCCCAATTTCAAATAGAAAGCATTCTGATCTGTTGCTGTACTGTACAAGCAAAATGATGTATGGCACTTTTCCTTCTTGTTACACCGAAAATGAAATATGTACCTGAATTATGTGGATATCATTCTCATTGCAGAAGGCTTGCAGCAAGACACACTGTATATGAAGCGCTGCGTTGCCCTTGTTGCTCTGTGGCATGATGCAGAAAAGTGCTCTCTCAGGATCCACTTCCAGCAACTTGATTGCTGGGATAAGTCCACACGTAAGACGTTTCTCGGTTTGGGCTTTTCTCAAGACAGTGACGACCGCCTTGCATAGCGACTTCCTGTTCACGACGCAAAAAAAACACCCGTTGTTAACTTGCATCGCACTGAAGTCACTTAACCTCTGTACTCAAACGTGTATGGGATTATTGCATCACACATGCATCACGGTCCGGCGCACTACACCAGCACCTCACGCCACACAAAAGCATGTGACCCCATACCACTCGCCAGCACGACCTGATTTAACGCCGTCCTTTGCACCGGCATAACATTGCGCCATATTACGCCACACCGCAGGCGGAAGTATGGACAATATGAACGTTCAGTGGGGCATCAAGGTCGGTGACCTTACCTTGATATCGCGTTTTTTATACCCATATCATACGGCTTGCCTATTTAGCATCACGGGGCATTACCATTATGCAATCGAAAATACAACATTTATATACATATGTTATACACACTCTTGCACAACACAATTACACGTCTTTTAGGTTATTAGTTACGGCCCGATAACCACGCTAATATCAGACCTACATTATGTCAAGAACCTAGCGAAAAACCATACAAAACCTTATACGTTTCCGTGGGATAGAAATCGCGTTCCCATTACAAATACGTCATTAGCATGTTAAAATATGATGTAAAGCAAAATAAAAATAGTATGTTTTTAATACGGCGACCAGTCCATTTTCATCCACTTTACATGTTTTATGACGTTTTTATAATGAGAACGAGACTTCTATCCCACCTAACATAAAAGGTTTTCGTACAGTTTTTCACTAGGCTTTTTACATCATATAGACCTGATAATGACCTAATAAATGGGCCGAAAAGTAGTAACTTAAAAAAAGACGCGTGTTTGCTATGTTCAAGACTGTATATTAAAAACATATATATGTAATCACTATCAGCTGGTGGCGAATTTTTTAAGAATTGCAAATAACATTTCCCTTTACCTGTCACACGCCCAGGTTCAGTTACGTCGTGATTTAACACCATTACAATCTAGCGATAATGTCACGCACAGCACCTGCCAATTATATATTGCTGTCTAATGTTACATGCGTGATGCTATAAACCAAAGCTTCAAGTGTTTTCAGTAATTCACTTTTAAATACAGAACTTAATTTTTGTCTCATTTCATAACATACCTGTTCATGATCACTTCAGGGACGTCTTCCAGAGTCATCTTCTGAATCTGCGTGTTTGAAATATTACAGGGGTCTTGTTTTCCTCGAGTATGGTGCAAAACTTTCGGATTACTATGTAACGCTCACGGCAGTCACTACGTTTATCAAACACCTCACACAATATTCCACAACATTCAACGCTAACAATGTCCGTCATTCCCCGCGTAGCCCCTATATAAGCACTACCTCGCGCATGCGCTCTCATGGCTGGACTAGAATTCCCGCAGTTGGCACGTGACGATGAATTTCACAGAAACCAACGCAGCTTTCCCAGGCGCAATTCTGAGTACGTGGGATTTATTTTTTATTCTGCTTCGGTTAACGAGATACCGGCTTTATTTTATTCGTTGAATGCTCGAATTACACACGTCGCCTGCATCGTCTGTACATACACACATAAAATCGACATATTCGTATTTGTGAAATATTACATAATTATCCGTGCAGGTATGAGCAAGCACAAGCGGATACGGACACGCCACGTAGGACCGGCATGTTCTGTAGAGGAAGAGAAATTTGTTCCCGCTCGGAAGAACGTTGTCTTTTTCTAACCGAATTATTGAAATATGTCCAAACATTATGAATGAATGAACATCCGTATGTATGTATGTACGTATGTATGTACGTACTATGTATGTATAAACGAGGGGGTGCTGATAAGTCCTTAGCCCAACCAGGAAGGAAACAAACTACAGCGACCAAACTCCGGATTTATTCAACATACTCCCCACGAAGCTCAAATACACTTCTTAGCCAGCTGCTCTAACTTTTGCAAGCCACAAAAAAAAAAAGTTGTATGTCCAACCATTTCTCCGCGGCAGCAATGACCTCCGCGTCGGACGAAAAATGGTGACCTTTCAATTGTTTTTTCAGTCCAGGGAACAGGTGGCAGTCCGACGGGGCCAGATCCGGAGAATAGGAAGTCCAGGTAGGCCACTTTCTTCTGGGTTACAAGTGCCCGGTGAGTGGGGCATTGTCGTGCAAGAACAAGACCCCTTTGGTGACCTTCCCGAGGGGTTTTCCCTCAAAATGTCCTTCAATTACACCAGCAGAGATAAGTAACACTCCTCGTTGATTGTTTGGCCCTTTGGAAGATAATCGATTAAGACGATGCCGTCTTGATCCCAAGAAATCGAGGCGAGAACTTTCCCAGCGGATTTTTGCACCCGGAATTTGATCAATAATCTCCGGGTTGGTCACTGTTTTGGGTCGTCCAGGACGAGGCGCATCATAGGTGGCAAAATCACCACGTTTAAACCGGGCCACACAGTTTTTTACGGTGGCATACGATGGTGCATTTTCCCCTAAGGTTTCTATCAGAATGGCGTGAATTTCATTCGGCGCCTTGCCTTGCAGGGGAAAAAAGAACTTGATGACAGCTCGCGTCTCCATGTTGTTGAAATCGCGCGCGTCGCCTGACATGCTTCCTTTTAGCCTCTGTAGCAAGAAAAGAGTTGCAATTCGGCACATGAACAGACCCCTCTTTCCAACGACATTATCGATTCCGTCCTACGACATCGGGAAGTAGGTCGGGCTAAGGACTTATCAGCACCCCTCCTATGGACGGATGTGGGAAGCAAGGAATGCATATAGAATTTCTGAATGGAAGAGTCCTCGAAACCGTCCACTTGACTCTCGATAAACAAACGGGTACCTCAAAAGAAATAAATCTTAAAAGATAATTTCTAAATGGGATACACAGTTCTGAGCATTCCAAATCGTAAGTGGAATTCATTTAATGTCTTTCAGATGGCAACAAAATTCGTTTTCAGTTATACGTCACGCCAATTCGTTCCTGCAGCTTGGCAACAACAGCTGTACGTGGCACGGTGCCGAGTGCCGAAGTACATGTAGCCATCTTAGCGCGCTGGTAATTCTTTGAAGATTAAACTACCAAGAATATGAGCCTAGAATCCTGCCGTCGGCTTCTGACTGTTCAGATCCGAGTTCCAACCCACGTTAGCTCGTGAGTGGTTCGCGACGAAGGGTAGAAAGATTTTAATAACTGTCCAACAAGATGCGACTTATTCAGTTTATTACATTTCTGTAGGCAGCTCTACATGTTTCGGGTGTTGACACCCATCATCAGGAGCTCATACAACTGTTATTACAGCTTCTGGTATTGATTAACTGCTATGAGTAAAATACGCTGCTATTAATAGTAATTATACAGAGTGGGCCAAAAGTAGACATACAGAGGTTGGATGCTATACTATATACTGTATACCTACTTTTGGCCCACTCTGTATAATTAGTATTAATAGCAGCGTATTTTACTCGTTGCAATTAATCAATACCAGAAGCTGTAATTACAATTGTACCAGCTCCTGCTGATGAGTGTCAACACCCGAAACATGTAGAGCTGCCTACAGAAATGTAATAAACTAAATAAGTCGCATCTTGTTGGTCAGTTATTAAATTCGATTCACGATGCACGGACCCATGTATATAAAATTCATTGGTAGAAAGAGTCTCACAGAGAGTTTCCAAGAGTTTTAATTAACTTGTCTCGGGAGTACCATCACTGATCATCACTTGGGAGGGGCTTGTCTTACCGACTGGTGAGAGGCGAGGAAGCTAAGGATAATCCGGGTAGAGAACGGTCGATGCATATAGCAGGCAGCTTTTGTTGTGGATAAACACTACGAAAAAAATGTTGGAGGTTTTCATGCTAACCTCTTCAAATACGAACCGAAGGCTGATAAGTCCTTAGCCCAACCAGGAAGGAAACAAGCTCGGAAGCGTGTTAGAGACGCGCGCGATTTCAACAACATCGAGACTCGAGCTGTCAGGTTTCTTTCTGCAAGGCAAGACGCCGAAGGAAATTGACGTCTTTCTGACAGAAGAAACATTAGCTTGTTTCCTTCCTGGTCGGGCTAAGGACTTATCAGCAGGGCTAAGAAAATTATACAGACGGATCCCATAACGACGAATAAGCATATCGTCCTAAAGGAACGGGAACTATCGAAAAATTGAGAAAGAGATGGTATGAACAAATTTTGTACTCTGAAGAGGTTACAAGCATCGTGCGTGAATGTTTATGATGATTTTATTACTTTTATTATATTTACCGACGGCGTCAGATGGTAGGACGATGAGTTGGGAAGCATGTGGAAAGAACCGGTCCTGACCTACTTCAAGCAATTATTTCTGAATTCGTATGAAGGGAATGAGAAAAACGAAGAACGCCCTCAATCAGAACAGTCGATGTCGGCCGCTAGCGGACCGTGCGACATACCGAAATACAGACTGCAAGCTTCACCGCCTCAGACATCTTGCTCGGTCCCATGCGACGATGCCGAAAGGCCGCGTGCCAACCAGTCACGGAGAAGTCACCTGTTACTGCACCTGGGACCTACCAGTGATTTAAATCTGTGTCTTAAACTGGGGCCTCACCTGTTAGCCTGAATTTAAAAACATGAGCAACGATGATATATAAGATGTGGAACAGACAGCGGGTGCTCTCCATCCTGCGAAGTGAGGCTGCAGAAGCAGCTGAGCATCGAGCATGTAATGTACTATAGCACAACCTCATTTCAGCACTTCTCTGCAAGAATGAGCGACCGACGAAAGGTGTCGTGAAGTAGAGGGTAAAGGTTGCGACAGCCCATCACTTGTGGGGTTCGTGGCTGGCATATATGTGTGTGTGTGTGTGTCTGTGCGTGTGTATGTATGTATGTATGTATGTACGTATGTGTACACGGTACACATGTATATTAACCTTTTGGCGCCGGGATTATTTTTTTTTAAATTTAGCACAACCTGTATATAAAATGTGAATAATACAGGAACCAAATATGTTAGAATTATGAAAAAAACTGCATTTTGAAGAAAAAAAAAAACGGAGAGTACACACCATGTTTAAAATATTCAGTACCTATATTTGTTGAATAAATAAATAAAGTGCAAAT
>Ga0123352_10010858_pt1 | contig 14322 bp, 9 predicted proteins | sample TergutLab28metaG_FD_89700 | JGI IMG/M metagenome (GOLD analysis project Ga0123352, IMG submission 89700) | Labiotermes labralis P1 segment gut microbial communities from Petit-Saut dam, French Guiana - Lab288 P1 | ecosystem: Host-associated > Arthropoda: Insects > Digestive system > Gut ... | reverse complement strand
TACCACCACCACCACCACCACCACCACTACTACTACTACTACTACCACCACCACCACCACCACCACCACTACTACTACTACTATTACTACCACCACCACCACCACAACCACCACCACAACCACCACCACTACTACTACTACTACTACTAATAATAATAATAATAATAACACTGTTGCTTTTGCTGCAATTGCTGCTGTAAGTTTTACGTGTCTTAAATATTTTGCTGAGGAGAACAGCATAAGCTGGTCATCCGGTCCACGGATTATTTATTTTATTCTGGGGTTCAAGAAAACTATAGTACCCTCACATGTCACTAGGTCTGCCATACCATCTTTGCTGTCTCGATGTAACATTCCTTGCTACATAAAGCTGTCGTAAAAGTTTAAGGCAGAATGTAATAGGCTACACGTGTAATATCTACGTCCAGTTGAGCAGTTGCGTCCCGTCTCTTATCCGAATTATTGTTTTATTGCTGGCGGTCATAAACAGGAGCACTGTCCAGTGACTTCGGCAGGCGGTACTTCTCTTTGGTGGCTGGCCTCAAGTCCCGAGTTTTATTGCGCTGGAGATTCGTCAGTTTCTTAATTGCACCTCACCGCGGTCATAAAACTTTCTTTACTGCGAACATTTTGACTTGTCTTTTGAAACACGACCGGTCCCCTCCCACTGATAACTCCTAACGTAACACCCAAAATATAACACACCATTTTAAAGCTACCTGTTGCAGCTACCAGTCCTTCACAGCAGGGGTGGAGAAACCAATGGCAGTGATTATTATAAACTTCACGGTACTGCGTGTGCGCAAGAGGCACAATACTTCGAATAGGCCCACAGGGAGCAAAATAAATTATTCTAATGTATGGTGGTATTTTTTTCAGCCCTGGACGAAAACAAGAATACTGTCTGGAAACAAGCCACAAACAAATAACAGACTGGAATGCAAAGAAAGTGACACTAATGGATACTAATTCTAATTCTATTAGGCACCAGTACCCAAAATACATGACTCGTGCCGAAAACCCGTTCTTATTAACCTATCTTAATTAATGTTGAATACAGACGTAACTGGCTTCTACACTTGCAAAGAATACCAAAAAACCGAATCCCTTTGAAATCATACCACTACAGACCACAAGGAAGGGGAACAATTGGAAGACCGAAGAAGCGTTGGCGCGAGCAGTTGTAACACTGGAAACAGAACGGATCAAAGGGCTCAATCCTTGATGTTTATGATGATGATGATGATATTACTATTAATTAATGTCCCTTCCAAAGCTTCTGTCCCGATGTAAAGGTTATTGATTGACAAAAGGAAAATCCAGCGATAAGATCGAAGTTGCAGAAATGCGTTTTATTAGAGAATTCTAAAATATTTCTCTCTGGAAATACGAAAAGCTGTGAGTCTGTGGGTGCCGAACTCGGTGGTCGCGCAGTCTAAGACATAGGTTTGTGGTCGCTAGATTTCTGAGATTACGGATTCGAATCCCCACGGGGATATGGATGCCTGACTCTCGTACGTTTTGTGTGTTGTAAGGTAGAGGTCTCTGCGTCGGATTGATCACTCTTCCAGAAGAGTCCTATCGACTGTGTTGTGGCTGAGTGTGACCGTGAATCGATAATGAGGAGGCTCTGGTCCACTAGAGGCTCTTGCGCCATGGGGGGAGGGGGGATAGTAGGTGAGACAGAACATTGGGATATTCTAAATTGAAGCAAACACTGAAGATTACTGTGACAGATTAACATACATTAAAGAGCTGAATTTCTATAAAGGATAGATCTCTTGGAGAATATGTTGGAAGACGAACAAGAAGAGAAGAAGAAAGAGTAACAAAATAATTGGCGTGCGTTGTGTGTTATGTTCGCATTTGTGTTGTTCTAAAAAAAATATTTTCCCCTGCATTGGGCGTCTCAAAGAAAGAACAAAGACAGAGCACATTTTAGTGCACAACTCGACGCACCTACCTGGTTCCTGTGATGTTAGCTCGTGAACAATTCCGACCTAACTCCAGGCAACGTGTTCCTTCTTGATAAAGAACTAGTCGCCAATTTAACAAGAATTTATGCACTTTTTTATAAAATTCGAAATTTCAAAATCTCTCTAAACTAGACCCTGTTTTGAACCAGATGAATTGAGTCCTCACCTTCACATCGTAGTCCTTCACACACCCATTCTAATATCATCCAAATTACGCCTGTCTGTCACAAGTGGTAATTTACTAAACGACTACCGTGTAACATTCAGTAAACACTCCTTCCCCCCTTATGTATTCATCGATGAAAACGTTGTCAAAATAAAATGTCCAATTTTCTGTAAGTAAACAATTCAGCCAAACAAAATCAACCTCCTCGTACCAACACAAATGCAGCAGAATTACTTGGTACCAAACAAATGAAACAAAAAGATTAGATATTGGTCACTCTACCTTACGCAATACATGCCGTGGAAATATGAAAGAGACTTAAAAATATTGTTGGTTATTACTTGGTCAGCCCATTATAGCGCAATATAATATGGGACAGACGCATTTTCAGCGAGCAGACCATATTTGTTAACGGAAAAACTGCGGGAATTCCGCACAACGAAAATAAACAATATATGATCTTAACCTGCAAAAAGAAAACCAACAACATTCTAAACTACTACATCAAACAGTTGCTAAATAACTCCATGGAGCACAGTGTAATTTTTCTTCTTATAAACTAATACCATCGGCGAAGCTGAAGTGTGCCATGCAGTTACAAGCCTCCTGGTCTGCCTGAAGTTTCTTGATGGCCTATTCTAATGCAAAGTTGAAGAGCAATGGAGATAAAGTATCTACTTCTTAAACCATTTTGCATAAGCAACATATCAGACAAATTTGTGGCTATTCGGACATTTTATTGATGGGGATGGACATTTAAATGTTAGCGTTTCCTTGATATAAAATGTGACTATCATTTTAAAAAAGAATGTAAAATTAAATAATTAAATAACAAAGAGATTATTAATAAACATGTTGCAGTTAACTCAAGCTTTTCATAGGCACACTAGACTTCTCCGAACCGAATCATAGGCCTTCTGTAAGTCTATACATAAGATTCACTGCCCCCAATTTTTTCTAACTTTTTCACAAGTGTTTGACGAATGCAGAACATGTATCGTTATTTCAATTGTCCCGACAGAATCTAAAGCGACAATCCATAACAATTTCTTCCGCACAGGGGGAAAACTCTCACAGAATATCGGATAAAGCTTTGTATGTAAATAATGACATACCTAGATTATTGCTAAACACATTTTATCATTTTTATGTAAGTAGGTAAATCGAAAAGACTCCTTCCACTATGATCGTAGTTCTTCCTCATTTCAAACAATATTCGTGGATTTCAGAACGTAAATTGTAAATTGTGTATATACTACAAAATTTACTCAATAATTTAGGTGGTTAAGTACACCATTTACTGTTATATTTACATGTGCATCCCACGAACCAGTCGGCAGTAATGGGTGCGGTCCTTTGTCACAGAAAGGCCGGGGACCCGTGGTATATATCATATTATTACAACGCCTGCCTACAGGGAGTTAAATGTCGAATTTATTGTCTCAGATATGGGTGGCGTAGCTCTACACACAACTACAGACGCAAGTAGTTGAAAAGTGTCTTAAAACGAAGCACAACTCTTTCCCTCACATCCTTTCAAATTTGTTTTGGTCAAATCGTTCTGTTACTCGGCTTTACACCATAAAACAAATGAAAAATGTTATTAAATAAACCAAAACTTAATCAAACAACATGGAATGCATGTACAACTTTAACATATTTGATTCAATGGAAGAAAACTTCCATATAATCAACAATTGTATGATTTAGCGGCGCATGTGCGTACAAGAGCTAACAATCTAAACAATCTCTGTGAGTGACTTTAAGCCACACACCTTCGATAGGGGCCATGATAAATTTTGTTGGATCTATTTTCAGTGAATCGGGCGTTTTCTCGCAAGTTTGGAATTTGTATTTTGACAGCAGACAGATGAGTCCCACCTTGGTTTGCATGAGGCCAAAATTCCTTCCTGAAATACAAAACAGGTATATTCCAGTAATTTTCCTTCAAACTATAATTACAATTAGAGTATAGTGATTTCCTAAAGGCTTTCCAAATACTCTGCAGTTAGGCCTATATCAATTATGGTTAAGTCTTTACAACAGACATATAACGGCTTGTCTACTTCCAACTTCTCGTGATACACGAGACTTCCTGAGAACTGTGTACTTGTTACACATGTCTATATTTCTGAATATTCCATATTCATCGCACTTTTAGCATCTTCCTCAAACTTATATACATATCATACACACAACTCTTCCTGACTCATTTGTAGCTGCTCAGATTTCAAAGCTGAACTTCATTGAAGATATTGCTAAATTTAAGTGTCATAAAATATTAATTTCTCCTTTTAACACTCAAATCCAGCATGTTTCATCTAAACCTCTACCACCAGCAGCGTTTACAACTCCGTTCTTAAGTGGCCCAAGAACCAACCAATTCTTGAAAATTAAACAAAATAAAATGATCACACGACTCTAAATGAAAAGCAAGTGTCCTCCGAGAGATTGGATTATTAATCTGTCGTTTCAAGACAATATCTTTGTCATGAACAACTTGAAGTTTCTCACTAGAACAGTCATTTTTCTGTTTTGGTGCTGGGAGGTACTTACTTATCAGTGTCTGATAATTAATATTTCTCGTAGTGTCTGAAACAAACAGCTTCTTGTCAATACTACCTGCAAACTCTTCGTCATAGCAGTTCATCAGTCCTATCATTTTTTACCCTATTGTATTAAAATTCCATACTGAATTCGGTCTATTATTTCCCTCATGCATTTTAGTACCTACTTCCTTTATACATCCCGGAGTACCAAAATATCTCAAAAATGTTCACGCCACTAACTTTCTTCCCTCTTTTACTAATGCCTGTACCTCTTCATAATATTTTACCACTTGTTGAACCCATACTTTTTGTAGTTTAGATCGTGCGAAATAAGCATTATTACACCAAACTCTCAGGAAGTCATTCTACTTAAAATGTACAAATACTTTTACTCTTTTCCAAATCGCTCTTGTTGTATGAGGTTATTAAACTTCCGAAACGCTCAAGTGCCCCTTTGTATCACAAATGGGTTGTAGGCTTGTATTTATTATTCTCGCTGTAGTAACTGACTGATTAGTGTATAGTCCTCTCAACCGCAATGTTCATGGCAACAGCTGACTTTTCAAACAAAATTGTTAGAGGCCAGTTGAAATGTGATGACACACACGCAGAAATCAGATTTCGTCTTTCGGCGAAACGGATTATTCCATTTAAATCAGCGGGGGCGTCAGCTCAGTCGACTACTGGCAGCCGAGGTGTGTGCATCAGCGGTAGTAATGCTGGATACACCATGTTCTGAGGTAATGCGAAGGGTACTGGCTACTCACTCCATTCGCCAGCTTCCCCTTCACTTCCCCTCCCGTGCGTCACCGTGTGCCATCACATTTCAACTGGAGTCTACATCTGAAACTTAATTTTCGGTAACAGTAGTTGCCAGCATCAGATACAAAATACACACCACCCATAAGGTGTCTGTGTCTAGAAATTCCCCTGAAAACAAAGTGTCACCTGAAGGTTAATTTGTCATTGTGGACTGTAAGGGTTGCAGGAAGGCCTTCCACTTACTGTTTGCATGCCTTCATAGCCATAAATAAACTGATCTTAACTGTCTGAAGTATAGTATTCATGTGATGCATATGATACACAAAACAAGTAGCTTTTTTGATTTCCTGAAGCACATTGCTAGACTGTAATTTGTAATGTCGGTACAGGGTGTTTTCTGTGAGGTATAAAATGAAATTTTATTATTGAAATGAGTTTCAGGTTTAGAACTGTAACGCCCAAGAGACAACTTTTTTCTTTAGGTTGTAATATGCGCTTGTTGGTCCACAAGTTTCCCGGTTTTATGGTACCTGAAATATTCATTACTGAATCTTTATCGTTGCACCGTGCATTCTGAAATTTATTTAATTTACACACACCAACTAATGCACTTATATATATATATATATATATATATATATATATATTAAAACAGTGATTTACTTCGTTACACATACAACACGAATCCTTCCACATAATCCACAGCCAGTCTCACTCTGCACAGCATACGACGCACATACAAACACACGACATGCTGCTACATCACCAAAGTTAATGTAACGAAGTAAATCACTGATCGTTTTAATATATATGACTTCAGCAAGGAACAATATGTGCTCCCTGAGGATGATCGTAGGATCGAAACATGTAGGAGCGTTTTAGGTGTTTTAATGTAAAATTTAAACTTCTTAAATAATATATATAAGTGCATTAGTTTGCGTGTGTAAATTAAAAAATCATTACTGAATTTAAACAATCTTGCCACAGGAACCTATCCCGAACCAGCTGAAGGCTGCGGTTCCCTCAGGACACACCTCAGCAACCCTTATCAATTGCGTCTCACTATTACGATTTGTCCCTTCAATCGAGACGTTCCATTAAAGAATTCTTACGCAGTTGTCAGATTTCCCACACTTTTTCAATATCCATCCCAGTATTTGATTAATTCAATCCAATGACACTGTTGCATCGTTCTCAAACACGAGACCAAACAAATTTGAAAATTAAGATACATACTCTTATAATAAAAACCAACGAAATGCACTATTTCTCAAATTTATTTTGGTATAGAACTCTTATATTTTCGGACAGGTTTACTGTCCATCATCAGGAGTCTAGTACTGTACACACAGCAATATGTATATGTCATACAGGTTATGCTGACTGCTTGCTAGCAAGCAGTCAGCATAACCTGTGTACTAGACTCCTGATGATGGACAGTAAACCTGTCCGAAAATGTAGAATTCTATACCAAAATAAATTTGAGAATAGTGGATCTCGTTGGTTTTTATAATATCACGACGCAAGGTCCTCTGAATGTCAAATGAGATACATACCTATACAAATCCTTTGACCTTCACCAAAAGGCAGGTACACGTAGTTAGGTCTGTTTCTCTTTGCCTCTTCGCTGAATCTCTCTGGTTCAAATTTTTCTGGATCCGGGAAGTACTTCGGATCTCTGTGCAACCCCAAAACAGGAATCACCACATGAATGCCCTTTTCCACGACAAGGTTTGTCTCGGGGATCGTGTAGTCCTTGTTACATAGGCGACTTAGAAAAGTTAAGGGCGGATACTTGCGGAGTGTCTCTGAACAATGGAGAAAAAAACTGTATTATTTTCAGCAAAATGTTCACTTTGACTGATAAGTGAATCTGACAAATTTTTATTATACTGTATTATCAAACCATTTTGCCTGCAGAGGTGACATGGATGATGATAAGGCGCAGCAAGTAGACAATGGCTTAAGAACTACGTGTATGTAGTGGAGGTGCTGTCCCCGCAGACGTTGAGGACATATTCCAGGATTTTAAGTCAGGCTGGATGACAGGTTTCGTAAAGGTAAAGGCAAATTTTGAACTAAAAGTGGCCACGATGGCCCAGAAGGGGACATATCAATACCAAACTCGAAAAAAGTGTAATGTACTGCTTTCATAAGCCACAATTTCTTAAAGCCCATATAGAACTGAAACAACACTCCATTGTATAGCCACACTGTCTCGTATTTAAGTAATGCAAAATGTTTGATCTGTAGTTATTTTGACTGATAATTTTCTGTGGTGCAACAGCCCAACTCTCCGGCCTAGACCCCTTCACCATAGAGGTTTCTAGATCACATGTACTTAGACATACACACAGATGCACGCACGCACGCACACGGTAGGGATCCTCTACAGGAAAGATCTGTTGGAGCAGACGCCACTACCTACACAGTACACAACAAACACAACTGACGAACATCTATGCTCTCAACAGGATTCGAACCTGCAATCCCAGCCATCGAGCGGCCGCAGATCTTCGCCTTAGGCCGCACGGCCACGGGGGCCGGCCTGATGAGGTTACCCAGTAATTATTTTTCTACATATGAAATTAAACATCATGAAATGTGGGAAAAATTTATGTGAATATTTGGCCTAGTTTCAACGAAATTTCGTAGAAAGGTGTTCTACAAAAACAGGCTCCTTCTACTGTTATCGCAAGTAAAATTCTAACTCCTGCTTGGACCAAATCTGTCAGAAGCTGATCAAAAACTTAACCTGCCTATTTATAGATATTAAAATTTCAGCAGTAGTTTTCACATGCAAAACCTGATTACACATCCTGCTAGCACTTCTGGTGTTCACATTTCACCCTTTGTGTCATTGTATCTAATAACTAAATGAAGCAATATTTTTATCAGTTCCAAATACTGTCGGAACGTATAAGTGGACTACCATTCTAATAAGTCACAAATTAATTACAGGTACGTAAGCTTAACTTTATTTACATTTCAATTAATCTACGTAAATTTAGTTTGTTGTTTTAACTTTATCAGTTTTGTTTTTCAGATATTCCCTTCCTTTAGTTTAACAATTTTGATTACTGCATAAAAAGGAAACTTTATGCAGTCAAACGCAATTTTATTAGTAAACAACTTTGTTTATAGTCAATCTAGCAGCATATATCCGCTTTGTAAACAAGCCACCATCAGGCTATCCTCTATAAATATACAAAAACATAAAAATTTGGATCCGCCCTTTTTTAAAAAAAATCAACATTTGAGCTCTTTAACTCATAATAATCTACACTCCCTTTGGCTGAATTCAGATATAGTTTCATTACTTTTTTTTTAGCCCATGTTAACTTCCAAGTTTTACGAAATTGCAAACCTATAAATTCAGCTTTATGCTCTTCTGTAACACCTAAAATGGTTTCCCCCTTTTCCCTGATCGTGGTAATTCTATTCCCGGTCAGTCCGCAAGAATCCCAAGTGCGATTTTCGTTCGTCATGAAGATTTAAATTGTGATTTTCTAGATTATTTTTACCATTTAGTCAGTATATGGGCACCATGTCGAAGAAACCTGCTGCCACCTCATTTCAGTTTGAGACTGAAGCAGCAGGTTCCTCTGAGAAGTCTGTATCTACCTACAAGGCTGCACGGTGTTATAACACAAAATACCACAATACAAATCCAAGTGCGACTGTGAATACTGCAGTGTGAGCACGTGGTGATGAAGGGGAAGAGCATTCTGTTCTAACCCTTTTCCCAAATACCACTTCGCGCAGCCCTAGACTCTCGTCCTCAGTTGTCTGACTGAGACCATCATCTCTCCTCTTCTCTGCATTTAAATTCCCCCCCTCCCCCCCCCAAAAAAAAAAGTTACACTGCGACTTCAATAGTGCTCTATTTGTGTGTGAAATAAGCATCTTGTTAAATATTCAAACAAAAATATTGCATGCGTTATTTTCATCTTTACCTTGCGTGGTTTAATAAGGAAAATTGTGTACGTGTCATATAGTAGGGAATGAACGCTTTCATTTTCAGCCCACCGAACGAAAAGTGGTCATTAATATCGTTGACTGATTTTATAAAGTGAATTCGCTATTACAGACAGGTTGTGAAACTCGGAGGTGAATTCTTTTAGAACAGTTAAATTTATTTCCCTTCGTTACACATTATGGTGGAAATTGAGAAATAAAATTTGAGATTCCGTGCCGAATGTAACATTGCGTTCACTTACTTTGAAGTCTACGTTTGATTTTGAAAGTACTGCACACACACACACACACACACACACACACGCGCGCGCGCGCGGGAATGGTAGCACCGTGCGCTGTGGGGAGCCTTCAGAGGGAATTGTCGTAAATGTCCACAGATGGCAGCAGTGTTTGTAAAGGTAAATTAGAAAAAAATTCTACCGTGAAATTTACGTAATTTCAATAAGCATTCTTTCGAACACCGTTTCAAATATCTGGCAGTTCAGGCAAATATCTTCGACTTTATAAGACTTTACATTAGACACTGCTTTTATTACTGCTTAACTGTAATTTATGATACATCAGAGATAGCACATCGCAGGCCGTTTTGCTGGGAAGATACAATATTCCTGTTTTTGTTCCTTGTTTCATCTATCGTGCTTGCCTGAAATCGTCTTCTTTGGCGTTCCCAAGCATTTAAATAAATGAATAATAATATTCATGATGTTATCTGTAATAAAGATAGTATTATCAGTGTCATATATTATGTTGCCACTTTGTAATCGGCCACTGAACTATCTTAGAGTCAGCACCACAAAGAACAAAACTGAGTTACTTTAACTTAAGTGGTTCAATAAGGAACTATTATTAACGTCTTAATGGCAACGTAGCATAAATGTCAGAAGCGCAGTATTATTAGATCAGAAGTGATTTATCGTTTTTTTCTAAAAGATTCATATCCCTTAAACGGAGAGTCAGTATTTCACCTGATACAACTTGATCCAAGTATTTCATCTCTTTGACGCCGTCGTACGTGATTTCCCCGCCATACTCTTCCAGTACTCTGTCTATCTCAGTCATCAGGCACTTCTGGATGTCCATGTTCTTTGCCAGCTCGTACAAACAAAAACTTATGGTGGCTGAAGTGGTCTCGAAACCACCCATGAAGAAGACAATCACTTGCGCAGTTATTTGGTCCATCGACAAGCCAGGTTTACCTCCTGTGAAACATAAAAGTTATATCTGTTTAATTTCTAGGAGTTAATCGTGGAAATTTAGAGGGTGATATTTAGACATCAGCATTCCATCCAAGAGGCGACGTCACAGACGAAATACTCAGAACAACAAAACTTAAGCCCAAAATATAAATACAGGAATCAAGAGCAACCTAACTCCGGCTATGTAAGGATCTTATTGACTCCCTCATAAGTCACAGCCCATGTGCCTGAATAACTCCACGATTTACCTAGTTGGACATTCAGTTTCATCACTAATTCAATTCGCTTGTATTATTGTCCACCTAATGATGATGATGATGATGATGATGATGATGATGATAAGAAAGGGCACTGAAAATTATTTAGAATTATATACCTTTAATGTAAACCAACAAATGCCCAAAATTCGACAGAATCACAATAATGTTATAATACGAAAACTACACGTTTCAGGCCTCACTGGCCCATCGCATAAACCAACCCTTTCAGCTTTTTTTTTTTTTGGGCGTTTTGCTGCCCGTGCATCTCAGCATAATCTTAGTAACTGACCAACTTAATGCACAAATTCTTGTTTTATAATAAGTTTGTTTTCTTCTACATGTTTCGAGCACTGTTGTGCTCATCATCAGGAGGTCAAAATTGTATTATACAGTATCTGGTATCATCACACTAGGTAGGTGGCCGTCCGGTGCACAGGTTGGGAGAGGACTGTGCGCAGGACGGCCACCTACAGAGAGTGATGATACCAGATGCTGTATAATACAATTTTGACCTCCTGATGATAAGCACAATAGTGTTCGAAACATGTAGAGGAATATAATAAACGTATTACAAAACAAGAATTTGTGCTTTAAGTTGGTCAGTTACTAAGATAATCGTTTCAACTTTTCATCATCTCCAGTATGCAGTAGAGCTGTCGTAAATTTGTCAGTGATTGATTTATGGTAGCTGTATTTGTGTGCAGTAATAGGTGCGGCCAGTTGGTTTGAAAGTGCTCACGGAACTACCTTCAGTTTTTCAGGCATAAGTGTTCACAGAAAGACGCAAGACTGTTGATTCAAATCGGATACACATTAAAGCAATTTTATTCTTAAACCCCCACTGTTACTGAGTGAGGAAAAAGAAAAGGCAACCTTCCTGTAAAATTAAAATTCCGGTCGGTAAAGCTAAAGGTAAAGTTCACCCTAGAAAAGGCCACGAAGGACCAGACGGGGAGTAGAGGTATAGCTCTACTCTTTCTTTAACTTCGGCGCTAGATGGAAGTGGGTGGTCAACGCCACGCCTCGGCCGCTTTACACCCGGGAAAGACCGGTACCCCTTGTATAGGAGGCTGGGTGGGACCCAAGGCCGTTCTGGACGGGTGCGGGAAATCTCGTCCCCGCCGGAATTCGATCCCCTGACTGTCCAGCCCGCAGCGAGTCGCTATACAGACTGCGATAGCCCGACAGGCTTTTTTTAAATACGTACTTGCTACGTGTCGGAACAACATCCTCTTCAGAACTTCTGTGAACCACGGTACGTGTATGTTAATCTCCTAAGAGATTTTTCAATACTGATACAGAGAAATATTTATGTCATTATTTATTTGCCATGTATTTCACCATGCTCTACAGGAGATCTCAGGCTACATGGCGGCAAACTAAAGATGATTGAAAACTGGAAAATAAGCGTAAGAACGAGGTCGCTGCATGATTTGAGGTGTTATCTGCACATATGCCTGGAGATAAAAACACTGAAGTCAGGATGGCCGGTCTCCGAACCGAAGTTGGAGCCCGGTACCTCTCAAATACGAAGCATTAATCCTGATTACTCGAACACAGCTTTTTGTGACGAAACAAAACAAAACAGAAATACGCCCCAGTGCACTTTCGGTCGAACAACAACATTAGAAGTGCGGTCTAATATTTAATCTGAATTCGTCTAACTTGATGCTTACGCCCGAAGTCGCTGAACGTGAAATATTATAAGCCACTGTACAACAAAGTTCATCCTAGAACAGGCCACGAAGGCCCAGAGGGGGAGTACAGATATAGCTCTACTCTTTCCTTAACTGCGGCGCTAGATGGGGGTGGGTGGTCAACACAACGCCCCAGCTGCTTTACCCCCGGGAAAGACCCGGTGACCATCGTATAGGAGGCTGGGTGAGTCCCAGGGCCGTTCTGGACGGGTGCGGAAAATCTTATCCCCACCGGGATCCGATCCCCGGGCCGTTCAGCCCGTAGCGAGTCGCTACACCGACTGAGCTATCCCGGCTCATACTGTACAATTAAACAGTCATAAAATACTTTTGCAATTCTGTTATGAAAACAGGCCAGTGAAAATAAATTTAAAAAAAAATACCGGAAGTATTTGCATTTTTCGCAACATCGAAAAAAGTGGAATTTTTATCCTACAATTTAACTCTCGTGCGCTGACGAAAAACATGTATTCAGAAATTCAATTCTAATTTATTCTGACGGTCGTCGTGACTGAAATATTGCATGCTGTCCGCCATCTGAATGTAAAATGCCCACAAATTTCGAACACAGAATATGCGTTTGGCTTACGACTCCTAATGCGCCAGCCACAGTACATCCTCTCTTCCCCGGTACACCTGAGGATGGCGTCAGATGCAGCCTGTGAATCGTTATGTACAGTTTTAATCTGAGACTAAGAACAATGAACAAAATTTTAGTCACCATCACGGATTTAGAAAGTGTGGGGATTCAGCCGCGTGAAAGATGTTCCGAGGAGCCGCAGCTTACTACAACTGGAGTAAATCTGTTTTGACAATGTGAGCAGAACTTAAATACCTCAGGATGTAGGCCAAGGACAGGCTAGGTTTTGAGTAGTGTAGAAACCTTGAGGCTGGGAAACTTAGAAAGAATGACAATTGCTTCTGACGCAAATTACACTTGCGATACAATAAAATCAGGGTCTGAATGTCTCAGAGAAAATTTTTATAATGCAAGGAATGAATAGTATTAAAGGCCCAGAGAAAATTATTTTAAAAGAAAGGAGTGTTTTACTTAACGATATTATTAATTTCAAAGATTATATGGCGTTGGTGGTAGATGAATCAACTGCGTGAAGCACAGAAGGAATAATACAGGTATGTGCCGCATAACGAAGATTCGTTCAACGACGGACCGCATATACGACGGTGGTCCCATAATATTATAATATTACATGATAGTGTTATTATATAATATTATAATGCCACTGTGTTACAACTGCCTACAGTATTCAGTACAGTAACATGCTGTACAGGTTTGTAGTCTAGGAGCAATAGGCTATAACATATAGCCTAGGTGTGTAGTTGGCTATACTATGTAGGTTTGTATAAGTACACGTTCACACAACGACGATATCGCCAAACGACGCATTTCTCAGAACGTATCCCCGTCGTTAAGCGACGCACATCTGTACTGATTGGCAAGAATTGAAATATTCGGATAAAAAAAATTCACTACTGCCACTTTGTCCACCACAAATCCGACATGTGTTGGCATAGTATCAAACCCGGGCCTCCGTGTTGAAAGGCTCACAGCATGAATATGGTACGGGATCACAACTGTGAGCATGACAAGATGAACGCATCGCAAATGGCACACACCTGCACTCACTTACCTTTCCCTTCCTTCAGAGCAATCAGCAGTTGCAAGAAATCGTCTCGCTTCTCGTCGTTCTTCTCCCGGAACTCGATCGTTTCTTTG
>Ga0123352_10010857_pt1 | contig 14322 bp, 9 predicted proteins | sample TergutLab28metaG_FD_89700 | JGI IMG/M metagenome (GOLD analysis project Ga0123352, IMG submission 89700) | Labiotermes labralis P1 segment gut microbial communities from Petit-Saut dam, French Guiana - Lab288 P1 | ecosystem: Host-associated > Arthropoda: Insects > Digestive system > Gut ... | reverse complement strand
ATGCTACAAGTGCAACAAAAAAAAAAAAAAAGGAAAACATTAAAAAGGGTTTATATAAAACAGCATACTGTGAATGGCTGCGGGTTAGGACGACACTGCGGATAATGCAGTAGATAGCATCGAAACTTGTCAATCTTCGTAGGGTGTTTCAAGTACAGGAAAATACTGAAGGTTGGATAGTAGTGGGTGTTATTACCGACTGATGCCTTGAGTATCGTGTTAGTTCCAACTATCGGCATCGGTGTCGTCATATCGTCACAGTTCGAAGGAGTGTGACGTTGCCAACTTTCATCATTGAGTAACCTTTCAACTAGATCTGTGCATCACAGCGTCTTGATATAGTTCCACACAGGAGTAACGAAGCTTATGTTACCCATAAGTACAGTCTGAAAACACAGGATTAATTTCGCCAACCCTACTACAATTCGAGACTATTTAGTGTAAAAGTAGATCTTTTCCGTCGTCAAAGTGTCGTTAAAATGCCGCGGTAATTCATGGTTGGCGACACTAGGCAGCCTGCCGCTGCGAATCCTGATCTACATTTTGTAAACATGGCGGAAACTTCAAACAGGTAACGGTGAAAAATAATAAAAATGGATTACAAGTATGCCTATAAACATTAGTACAAATTTCCATAAATAAATATCATTTTGTTTGGTACAGAAATTATTTTAGCAATTTTAAATTGAGTTTTGTACACTACTAGTTACGAGTGATAGGAAACATTGAAAGACTGTGTTATGCGCGGTCGCGAAGTATGAGTATTGATTGAGAAGTAAGCCAACTCTTACCCTGCTTACCATGTATATAATGTCTGCGAGTACAAATTGCTTACGTAGGAATAATATCATATTATAAACTTCTAAAATATGAGAGTTGTCAGCTGCTATCCTTATATTGTGTTTAGATTTTATACAATTGTTTCAGTAGCTGACATTTTGCCCGTAAGTAGTGTTACGGCTTTATTAGGACACCTTTCATAGATGTAGTAATGTAAAGCAAGGTCAAGTTACGCTGAATACTGGTGTTTTAAGGTAGTTGAGAGAACGTATTTTTGGAGAGCAGTGACATTATTTTTGTTCTTTGTGTCTAGAATACCACCACTGGATGTGTCTGTTACACCCAAATGTCTTTGGAGGGCCAGTGTTGTAAATAAAGTAAGTTTCTGTGCTTTAAATTCTTGGGGCAGATTTAGTAGTTGAATGTTCAAACTTTGTAGCAGTATCTGCTGCTAGCCCATAATTTTATGTAAACATAATCAATGATTTGACATATTTTTTATTTTAATGTCAGAGGTGAATTATATATGCAGTATATTTTGTTTGACACTGATTCATGCAGGTGTGCTGAGGAATGAAGTTTTTGATACATGGCAGGGGTTTCCAATTGTGCATGGCCAAAGAGTGGGACTGCTAGCTTTTCAGTTTTGAGCAAGTTAAAAAATCTTTACATGTAACAATCATGGCAATTTACTTCCCTACAAATCCTAGTAACAGTACTAAAATTGATGTAATGTTCCAGTTGCACTTGATTTTACATTGTTGCTTGTATAGGTAAAAATAATCTTGTGAAGCAGCAGATTTTCTTTTATGGAATACAGAATTTAATTTATATAAAGTCTGATTTTATTTTCTGTACTTGTGTATGGGTCCAAAGCAAGGTAGGAACTCTCCAGAGCAGGGAGGCACATTGTAAGCTTGCAAATGCTCTTACACAAATAAATGCAGATAAGCCCTTATGTAAATTGAACATTAAAACAGTATACTTGAAATTAATATTTAATGATTTGACAACTGTTGTATTTAAAAACTGTATATTTGAGATGAGAATTGAAATGACTTGACAATTTTTTAAATGTCAGATTGCATGAGGATGTATTTTGAAAGACATGGGGTCTTACAGCCATGTTGCTAAAGAGTCTGGTGTTTGGAGATGTTACACCATGCTGACTGGTAAATGGTTATTGATGTTTTGAAAGATTTTAATGCTTTCATTTTCATGGTCAGACAGTCCAAGTTACTTGGACTGCTTGACCTGGAAGATAGAGGCACCACAATCCTTCGAAAGGTCCATTACTGTTTACCAGTGGACTTGGCATACTGTCCGTATAGTCAGTCAGATGTTCTTAATGTGTACAAATGTACAGATGGACAGCTATTTTAATAGTTGCTGCAGAAAGGTGCAAATGCATCAAGAAATGAGATACATCCTTTTTAGACAGTGAGTGACCAAATTTCTTATAAGAGAACCCAGAGTTTCAGTGCTGATTATATCCGTTACAGACAGTGTAGGGTTTCTTCAAACGAGTATATCCTTATAACCTATTTTTCTAATATTTACCTTTAGTATTGTGTTTTCTCCATACCTCCTCCATAGTCTTTCACATGTGCGTATTCCAAGCTATTTCTTGTCAAAAGTTCTGCATGTGTGCCTTATTTTCCCATTTGTTCACTCCATTCATTAATTTACATACTTTGGCAATTCAAGTGGATCATGAGTAATGAAGTTCCTTATTATGGAACATTCACCGTATCCTACTTATTTCCTGTTTCTTATATACAAACATTAATAAGAATGTCAACTTACAAGACCAGAAGTATGCAGTGTCTGATATTGTAAAATCTTGGGTGAGTAACAGCATATGTCAAGATTCAAGTTGTAACTGTCCAGACACTTTTTTTTTATTTTTGTCCATCAACATACCCTGACTTATGGCTGGTTGTGTGTGAGGATTTTAACAGTAGGAACTCATATTTGGAGAATTAGTAGCATTTTCTCAAGATTGTTTATCTGCATTCCTGTAATATAGGATACATATATGTATCATGTGATATTAATTTACAGAAAGTGAGGTGATTGGCATAGAAGTTTATACAGAAAGAATTTAGTATGTGTTCATGCCTTACCATCATAATGTAAAACAAAATCCTAATGTGAAAGTAGCTAATAAATCATTAAGAGATTTGGCGTAGTTTAGATATTTAACCTTCATCATTTCAGCTTGGGTATTTAAATTTTAGTGCATGGTTTATGAAAAATGTATTGTTTTAATAGAGAAATAAAATAATGAAATGAACAGCATCTGGTGGAAAATAAAATGCAGATCATGCTGTACATCTTAAAAATGCAGTAATTTCCTTGTTGCCTAAATATATAAAATAAATTTTAGGGGTGTTGTCCAATGTGCATTGGCAATTTGAAGCAGGTGTTTGAAATTAAAAATAGCAATTACGATCATGAAGAAATTAAGAGCAGATGTTGAGTATGAATTACTGTAATGCATGCTACCATTCACTTCATTAAAGTCATGTTTCATAACAAAAAATGTGATATCTTTATATATATATATATATATTTTCTCTGGGCATGGAACTTAGTATCTTGCCTTAATGGAAGAATGTACACTGTGGATGTTTCTTATCAAGATGCTTAGGAGAAGGTTTTGGGTCTGAGAGACAGGCAGTAATGGGAGGCTGGAGATAATTACATTATGGAAGCTCTTAAATATGCTTGCAAATTTTAGAACATTCACTTCAAGGAATGTTGAATGACATGGCATGTGATAAATGGGAATGCACTGAAAACCTGTTAATTGACACATAAGTCAGTACACTGCAAAAAATAGGCAGTGAATTATTCTTTCTTATCATAACATTCAGTTTGAAAGGTGAAAGGATGTACCACTCATGTCTTTCATTATTTACCACCATGGTACCATATTGTGATTACTTGATGCATTAAATATTTGCCAAGCAGCAAGTCTGTGGTGCACATTCAATACTTGCACAAGTGAGCCTCGTTTGAACCTAAGCAAACATAAGGGGAGAAAATAACAGCAGGCTGCATATAACTGCATAATAAGGAGCTTCATAATTTATACTGTTCACTAAATATTGTTGGAATGATGAAATGAAGGGATCATGGCATATGGCATGTGTGGGAGAGATGAGGAATGTAAACAGAATTTTCATTAGGAAACTTGGAAGAAAAGAGACCACATAGAAAGGTAGGTGTTGGGAGGATAATATTAAAATGGCGCTTAAGGAATAGGGTAGGAGGATGTGGACATGACTTACCCCTAGGGATAGACATCTGTGGTGAACTCATCTGAGTGCAGTAACGAATGTACAGCTTCTATAAAAGGTGGAGAACTTCCTGAGTAGCTACGTGTGTATTCGCTTCACAAGAAACATTGTTTCATGAAATTAGATTAGTTATTTATCAGGTTGGGCTCCCAACCAGATGTAATTACTTTGGCTTGTATAGGTATATGTTAGGAGAATATTTTTAAGCATTTTCAAATCAACTTACAGCAGTTGTGCCTGCTCAGTACAGAGAACAGTGTTTCATCTTAGATTAAACAAGATACTGAACATATGTTGGTGTGGGTTTCTCAGTGAAATAAAAGAAAAGTTCTTTGTTTTTAGTACTCTAATTTCATTTAAAAATACTGTGCAACATCTGGAGTTGAAATTTCCTGGCAGGGTATAGTTTATTTTACTAATGTTCTTCTCTGATCCTATTTATTTATGAGTAGAAAAATTATTTTGTTGTACTGGGATTTGGAACCAGGACTCCTTGCCATCTGTTAGCATCCTGCAGATAGCTGATGCTATTCATGTGGGAAGCACTTAAAAGGGCATTGAATAGTTTTAGGTTATTTTACTTTTAGCAGCAACAATACATGTTCTTAAAGCAAGTTTCAGAACACAATAATTCAAAATTCTGATATTTCAGAACAAACAGTTAACCAGGTGAAAACAAATGAGAGTAATGTGACATCTCTTAAACAGTGTATAGCATGCTGGGAACTTGAGCAGATGATTGGTAGTACCTTTGTGGTGTTCCATAATCATATCTTTTTTCAGAATTCATTTTCTTTGGATGAGAACATTGAAAATGTGGCAAGGAAAAAGGTACAGAAATGTGATGCTCGGAGCTATCCTTCACCCATTGATAGTATCCGATCTGGTAAGCACAAGCGTGCAGAAGCTTTAGGTTGGACTGGCTGGAGAAATTCCTCTTTTGAAGGAAATCAAAGTTTTCCCCGTTTCTCACGGTTGAAGCTGCGTAGATCAGAGATTGATCCAGATACCCCACCGCCAAAAATGACTATGGAAAAAATCTGTGGTATGTAAAGTTTTTCAGAAGTGTTTTATTCCATGAAAAGTTCTCTCTATTAAAACTACGTACCTTTTTGCCTCTATAGATTTCTTGCTTTGTAGCTGATCAATTCTAAGATCTTTTCTGTGTTATGAAATACATCAAACTATCTTCTGTGTAACTTGCAGTGGACCAATTTTAAGTGACTCTAGACATCACTCTACACACTACACTCAGACTGTTTGGTGTGGTGGCAGGCAGTGCAATGAATGCCACACTATAATTTGCCATGATTTTGGGTTAGTGTATTTTAAATTGGTGTATTGCTGTTAATATTAGGCTTCTAATTACCATATTTAAAGACCACTTTTTTTTCTCCCCCCCTCAAAGCCACATGTTACATCTCACAAACTTGTTGATTGCACATCAGAGTTTTGCTGATGAAACTGAAGACATTACATTCTGAATGATACCATTCAGATTGCCTTCAATTCAAGGGTTGTATCTATATACATCCTGTCCAACAAGTAAAATACTACAGGTTCTGATCTGCTGAGAGGCCAGAATCCCACACTTGCAATTCTGTCACCAAGAAACTGTCTTTAAGTAATGCATAGAATTGTTTGTGGTGTGAGATTGTACATTGTCTTGCAGAGAAAACTCATAGGTCCTGTCATGATCAGAGTAGTATTTAAAATTGGTGTCAATGTGGGTAACATATCAGTGTATATTTATGGCTTAAAAGAATAAAGGGGCCTAATAACCCTAGTTGCATTCATAAAACACCCTATTCCGACCTTAACGTCTGGTAATAGCATTTTGTGAATTAACACAGGAAACCTGTTATTCTCAGAATTTATGTGTCTAGTGAGATGAAACCAAGCTTTATTGCTGAACAGAATGAGTGTGGGATCTATTTCTCCAGCATTTATTCCATGAAGAACCAGTTTACTGAATTTGGTCCTAATTTGTGATTCTCATTTTAGAGTTTGTGTACCAAAGTTTTATATGACTGCTCATGTTACAATTTATTGCGTTTCATATTGTCACAGAAGCACCTGTTTGCTATTGTAATTTGAACCAATGATTTTCTTGAGATGTCTTGTGTTTAGCAATAATTTTGTTCAGGTTTTCCTCAACACATGTGTTTTGCATTTTCTCCTACTGTATAGAGTGTAACCCCTTCACATATTTTTAAATTGTCGTGCTTAGAATAAGTTCACCAGGAAAGTTTTATTTGAATTTACTATGACACTTCTTGTAGTAATTATAGTTAGTGTATGTCTTGTACGAAAATGTGTGATGTTACAATGGGATCCATATGTTACTGGAGATGACCCGGCCTCTCTGTGGTAAGCAGCATGGGAGTGAGGCAGTGAGTGGTGTTGGTGTATAAGATAAGCAACCCAATAGGAAGTGAGTAGTGTTTGGGGACACATAAAATAATACAAAGTGACTGTTGGTATTTTATACAGCAAGTCTTGTTTTGTGCCAGAGTTATGTTCCTGAAAAAGTTGCACATATCAAAATTGCATAAACTGAACACAAAATTCCAATTTAGAACACTGTTTCCTGGTGTTTAGGGAACTGACAGCCTTATCCTATATAGTGTACGACTATAACAGTGGTGGGTATATGGACTGATAGAGTGAATATGTACTTGTAGTTACATTTCTATACAGTATATGTAAGTACATTTCTGTACAGTATGTTTATTTCTAATGCAGTAAAAATGTAAGAGACTAACATCCATTATTTTTGGTGCAGTTCTTTCTGGTAGAACTGTGGTGGTCTTGCTACTCATGCAATTTTTTACCTTATGTAACACTTCCTGTAATTATAACAACATCACCACAAATAGTACCTTCGCTGTTATGAACAAATATAAAATAATAACATATGCCAACATTTGTTCATGTTTTCCTAGTCAGCTTATTACATCTAATTTCTCGTCAGTAACAATTTTCTTTCACCAGTTTTTCACTTGGATATCACTAGGTGATGTAGATTGACATTTCTCACTCATGTTGGTAAGAATAGACAATGTTCTTCAAGTGGCAACTAAATGAGCTGTGTGATTATGTCACCATTATAATCAATCCATACACATGACTGATAGGGTGACAGTGTCATCACTTACTGTTAGCCTCCTACAGAAGATAAGTGTGGCAACAGACTTTAACTCGAAATCACGTTAAACTGAAAATTATCACATATATTTGAAAAGTGGTGCAAATTTTGAAGTAGACTTAAGTGAGATCATGTGAAACAAGACCAAACATTGTTACCATAGAAAAGTGGTAAGTATTACTTAAGAGTATGTGTTTGTAGCCTTAGGTATCCAGTATGCAGTGCACATGCGCCGTATTGTCAATCTGTGGCCTGTTTGGCTCTACAGTATTTTTCCACATGTCTCATAAACAGCACAATTTAAAAAAAAAAGTTATTGAACATAGTATGTGTGTTTTGATTTTCTCTCCAACTTTTGTCTGAAACATTTCTCATTCTAAGAAGAATTTAGTGAGATATGACCAAAAATGTTTTGTGATTTTCGCGTGAAGTACCCGTTGTCATATTTTAATGAAACTTGAATTGTCTTGACATATTTTTGACAAATACTCAAATATTGAATTTCATGAAAATCTATGCATTGTGAGCTGAGTTGTTCCATGTGGATGGATGGACAGACAGACAGACAGACATGATTAAGCTAATAGTCACTTTGTGAAATTTTGTGAATGCACCTAAAATCTCTTTATTCAATTCTCATTTTTAAATTAGAAAGATTTTTCTTTCACCTACACTGGGTCTTGTTGAAGATTCTATCTGAAAGACCTGTGGAAACAGTGAGTGACATTTAATTTCAGGATATTGAACTTCTTGACAGTTACAAAAATGTGTGATGAGTACTTCATCTTCATATTTTTTATGTGGAAACTATAATTATTGTAGGAGTGCATTATCTTTTAATGTTGGCAGATGAAGTTGGTATTAACCAACACATGCATGTCTTTTTAAGTGAAGATTTGAATGGATGGAAGAATAAGGTGAGACTTGTATGACAGAAGTGGAATTATGATGAAATTTGTGTGGAACATTTGGAGACAACACGCAGTGTTGACATTCACAGTCCCCATGGAATGTTATGCCTTGAGTGTAAATCAGAGAAAATAATGCTGCTGAAGAGAGGAGCTGTAATTACACCTTTTCTTCAAGATTGTCTACTCATTTGTTAAAAACAAATGTTTGATTTTGCTTTTTCGCTTATATTCCTCATCAAATATTATTTGGTTGATGAAATCAAGGAGGAAGAGATGCACAGGGCATGTGGCACATATGGGGGGGTTGGGGGGCATGATGAAAGTTTGTTACAGTGTTCTGTTGGAGAAACCTGATGGAAAGAGACCTATTGCAAAGGTAGATGTGCATGGGAGGGCATGGACAAGATTGATGTGGCTCAGGATAGTGGCATGTGCAGGGAATGAACCTTTTGTTTCCATGAATTGTACGGAATTTCTTCACTAGCTGAGAATCCATTAGCTTCACAATAAGTTAGTTAGGCATTATGTATAGAATGTGTTACTAAGATGCCAATTGTAAAGAGGACTTCTTAACACGACTATCTCCATCAAAGTTGACAGCTAAAATTTCTGCTGTAATATTTTAAACATTGTTAAGACATCTGACTCATGGAGCAGATGGGCCAGCATAGCGTAGTCGGTATAGTGATTTGCTACGGGTTGGATGGTTTAGGGATTGAATCCTGGCGGGGCAAGATTTTCTGCACCCATCTAGACTGGCCCTGGAGCCCTCCCAGCTTCCTATACAATGGTTACTGGTCATTTCCACAAGTAAAGTGGCTGGGGTGTGGCATTAACCACCCACCCCCATCTAGTGCTGAGGTTAAAGAAAGTGTAGAGCTATACCTCTACTCTCCCTCTGTGCCTTTATGGCAGGTTATAGGATGCACTTTGCCTTTAACTCATGAAGGATTTTTTTTTTAATAGTTGGTAGTCACTCAGCTACTCAAGAAACTGTGCCTCTTGTGGAACCTAATATGCAGTGTCATGTTTAGAAGAGCTTCCCATTAGATCCTGTTCTGATCCAAATTGATCTAAACCATACCTTCACATTCTTTTTATCTAAGATCCATTTCTATATAGTCCTTCATTCCAAGTTTCAGTTCAGCATGTGGTCACTTTCATTTTGTTTTCCATCTAAAAAGTTTCTGATATCTTGGGTCTGTAATTTTAGGGAAATGCAGAGGAAATATACTGTTGATTAGTGTTGTCATCAAGAGATTTCATACTAGGGATTTTTGCCTCTCATTTAAGTGATGAATGTAGCACAGTGTGCACACAGAAATAAGTTTAACTGTCTTATGTTATCTCCAAGTTATATATTTAACAGGATCAATTACATATCCTATTTGTGTTTATTTAATGTAATATATTTTCTGTTCCTGGTGAGTATTGTCATGGTACATTAGTATTAGTAGTGAACGAACATTATAATTCTGTGTACATATGTAAAATTTACTTATACTTTAATGTTTTGCAGTGTTTGTGTATTATGTTACTTTTTATCAGAGTCAAACTAAATACACTGATTAGGTTTTATGTATCTTATTCTTTACATTAATTTATCTCTGTGATAATGGCCTAGTATCCATCTTCCTCATAATGGCATGGTAGAAGCCAAATATATTGGAGATAAGATTAACGCAAATAAAAAGGTATGTAAATTAATCAGTGCATTTAATTGTATTCTAAAAAATTATTAGTTATACATGTTGTGTTGGGTATCTCATTTCTAATGAAATAAAAGGAACCAATTTATGAAGGGACTTTGTTTGTTTTGTGTTTCTTGTTATAGGAGATGGGATAAACACATGCAGTTTCTCCGCTGGTCGAACTCGAGGCTCATTTTCAACAAATTGTTTCATAGATCTCAGCAACATGAAACCAGTCCAGTCAACCACTGATCTGGGCTCTAACATCAGATCTCTGCAAGGGATCAGTGATTCTGCTTGGTCATTCAGCAGCAGCTTTGTCAGTGCTGTTGGTGGCACTAGCAACAGTTTTCCAATAGCTGCCATCAACCCCAACAAAGCTGTATTTACTATTGATAAGAAGTCATTGAAGGTAAAATACCTACACACCTGAACTTCCACAGTGTCAGGTTATGCAGTTTTAGACTTCCTTGGTTTTTCATAAAGTTATATAAAGTATATGAAGATAATAAAGTTTATGAAATGTGCACCAAATTTTCCTGTATAGGAATTAAGCACAGTGAGGCAGAGGTGGTGGAGGAATACAGCCATGCCCCCCTTCCTCGATTATGCAAACCCCTGATTTGCATATATTCAACCTTATATATACTTTTCCATGAACCATTTTTGTTTGATTTCTGTGCTTAGAATAATTTTTACCATTGACTTATTGACTGTACTAACAATTATTTTTGTTTTTAACACAATTACAGTGCTTAATGTCCTTGTTAACATGAACAGTTCTAACAGTATATACACACACACACAAACTAAATTACATTTAGGTTGGTATCATGGAACCCTTACATAATTCTGGAAGTGTGTGTATTTATAAAATTACCCTTCAGAGGGCAGTGGCTACTTGCTTTATGCATGTCCTGTTGCAGCGCTCAGTAACTGTACAGTTTACCCACAGAGCATGTTTATTTGGTTTGTACGACTGTCAAAATAAACATCAGTTATTTCAGTTCTGAAGCACCGCAACATTGGTGTGTTACATTTAGACTTTGTAAATTTCTGGACTGCCATCTGATTAGGACATTGTGTCTGTGAAACTGAATCTATTCCATCCTTATGTGTAAGAGTGGGGCAGGGGGAGACACCAACTCACTTGGGACTGACAGGTACAGATAATGTCAGTCACAGTGTGCAACTGGGCTCTTATTCAAAGGATTTTGACTTCCATTTACTTTTAGATCTGTGTGGACATTTTATTTTCATTGATTGAGATCTTTACCGTTTCCCAGAGTAAAATTATGGACAGCGAGGAAGACCAGATACCCTCTTGGAATGAGCCTATGATCTTTTAACGCCCTGTCTTTACATACAAGAACACAAGTACAAAAATACCCTTAAAAATTCATTTTATATATTTAGGCAACAAGTACACTTACTGCATTCTTCAGACTTGCTGTATTATCTCTATTTTAGTTTTCACAAAATTCTGTTTATTTCATAATATTATTTTTTTACACATATATCTAATAATACTCATGGTTTTCACAAACCATGTGCTAAAATTTAAATACCCTTGCTGGTAGGATAAAGGTTAAATCTGTAGATTTTTTGTGTCAACTATTGTTATCTTGATCACCTTTATCACAGGGGTTACAAAATCCACCCTGTGGGTATTCCCATTTGAGAAATGGATTGGTTGACCTTGCTCAGGGTGGCAGGGTTCACAGAGTTTAAGAGCATACCTGAGGACAGAAGAGATCAACTATTTATTTGTATTAATTGAAATTAATAGATGGTAATAGTGGATGATTAAAAAAATGTTATGTGGAGTGGTTACTTCTATAAGTTGTTGATATTACTATAACTTCATATCTGTGTAGCATGACAAAATCTGATCAATGCTGAGTGCTGAAACTGACACAGCAGTTTTCATATTGTTACTGTCTTAAATTACAGTGTTCATACTTTGTTTGATACAGATCCTGGTGGTTAATAGTATGGCATGCTGTCTTCTGGGTTTCACGCCAGAGGAATTGTGTCAAATGAAGCTACACCAATTGCTGAGTGGTCAGCACAAGACACAGCTTGCAGCTCTCTCCGAAGAGCAGCTTGATACCAAGGAAGGAAATACAGTCATCCTGAGTGGGAAAGTGGTCAGTATATATCATAATTATTATGTCACATGGCTGTTACTCAATGATATATCCCTCGTAACAGCTGAAAAATCGTCTAACTAGCATACTAGCATCCACTATTTATGTCTTGAAATCCAGAGATTCTTGTCATCTTATTACAATTCTTTAATTTCCTGATTAACCACATCTCAAATTACATGCTCACTATCAGCAACACATTATGGATCTCCTCCCTGTCTTTGTTAATATACCAGCTGTTTCTTCTGAACATCCCTCACCCATTTCTCACAACCTATTTGAACATCTTCTTCCCTCTGCATTAGGGGTGGAAACAATGTAAAATTTTTATGGCCTTTCACGGTGCATATTTAATAGTGTGATCCTGTACACTTGTAATTTCTTTCCATCTGAACTGTGCGAAGATTGTTGTAAGTAATGGTTGAACTTCCTGGCTTGGACAAGATTTTCCCCACCCATCCAGACCGGCCCTGGGACCCACCCAGCCTCCTGTACAATGGGTACCAGGTCTTGTGTCCAGAGGTAAAGTGGCTGGTGTGGGGCATTGACCACCCCTTTCCCCCCCCCCCCATCTAGCATTGAGGTTAAAGAAAGAATAGAGATATATCTGTACTCCCTCCCCCGGGCCTTCATGGTCTCTTCTAGTGTGAAATTCATCTTTGTACCTTTAATGGCTGTGCATTTGACAGGTATAGAATGGTTAGGATCCCTATTACACATATGAGTACTACCTGTTAACTTATTCACCCTTGACATGGTGACAAAGTCACATTGGGCCCACTCCACATTCAGTTTAATGCATGTAACACAACAAAAAATGCACCACTAAGAGTCACTGGCCGTGAATGACTGACATATGTTTAACAGTTTAAGTGGGATCTTTCTTTCAGTGGGTTATTTAAATCAATGAGGATTTCAGTATGTGGGATAAGTTGTTAGCATTTTTTCTGAGATTTTGCCTCACCTTAAAAGTTTGATTTCTTGATCATTTTTAATGATGCAGTTGTGAAATCTAGTGATTGATAAACCACTTGTCATAGAACACATACACTTATTTTCATCTATAAAACCCATCTATGCAATATAATGAATTTCTTAGAAGTTTCATCACTTCTGGCATTGTTCTAAATCTTTTGGCTACTGATGCAGATTTTACTTAAAGTGAGATAATTACTGATGTATGCAGTCCTTGATATAATCAGACATATACGTCTTTGTCATAAATGTGGTCAGAGGTTCTGTTGAGAACATAACTTGCTAATAGCGGATATACAGATCAGGGCTGCACAAATCCATGGTACCACATCACTGTGGTGACTAAATATTGTACAATGGTGCCTAATATTTGTGGGTTGTCAGTACAGAACTTGTGTTACGCTGCCTTTGTGGCACTTGGAATTTTTGGGCAGGTTGCTGGATTTTTGGGAAATTGATGTGCTCCTGCTTTAGACTGAGCTCATATCTATCTCACAGTAACCTGGGTTGTTGACGGATGCGATGTGCAGTTGACTTGCTAACGCCTTCGGTGTAAGCATGCACCAAAATTTGTGTGGTGTACAAACTATGACAAATGAACTGGAAGCAACTTTGGTCAATGGAAGCTGGATGGGCTTTTCGAAGTGCCATATTTTCCCATGTTAGGTGGATATTTTCTGGAATTTATAAATGTGGGGATAGAAATAAAACTGACAGTTTATTAATTAAAAATGCACACTAGTGATATGTTTTATTATTTGTTACTTTTGTGAACAGTTCATAAGGTTTTTATTTTCAGGGTACAATATGCTGTTTTCACCTAACTATGATCTCTCCTCAAGCTGTTTCTTTAATCTGTCAAATGTGTGAGGAACTCTTGACATGATTTGCATAACACATCTTTTTGCTATGTTGCATTATAGCATTGTCTTATTGCATACTCATTGTAACAAAGTTTGTATTGAATAAAATTATGATAAAAATTCCTGTGCTATCATACACTGGACAATCTATAAATGTCTGTTAAGCGGGAATTGACTAAGAAGCCCGTTACATTTCATTATTCTGTGAACTTATATCACCTCAATCAGTTCTGAGAGTTTTGGCCATTAGTTATTGGTGTCTTGAATAGAAAATGTGGTAGGGAAAACAGGACAGAATATCAAATGACAATCATATGATTGTGTTTGTCCATAATAATAATAATAATAATAATAATAATAATAATAATAATAATAATACCAGAAAGCATTTGATAGCATTCCACATAGCTGGGTGGAAAAGTCAATAGAATTGGTAGGAGTGAACAGTAAAATTGTTAGATTTTGTAAACTGTCTATGGAGAAATGGAACACAAGGCTT
>Ga0123352_10010854_pt1 | contig 14324 bp, 11 predicted proteins | sample TergutLab28metaG_FD_89700 | JGI IMG/M metagenome (GOLD analysis project Ga0123352, IMG submission 89700) | Labiotermes labralis P1 segment gut microbial communities from Petit-Saut dam, French Guiana - Lab288 P1 | ecosystem: Host-associated > Arthropoda: Insects > Digestive system > Gut ... | reverse complement strand
TTTTTTGTTTTAAAAAATTCCTCTTTGAAAAAATCGCTGATTTCAAAAACTTCTGCCGTGTTTTTAAATTCTTTTGTTTCGTTTTGCAATTCGCCGCCTTTCAAGCAGATTAAGCCGTTTGGCAACGCGTTTTTTTGTTCTGTGCTGATATTTTTTCGGACTAATTTCACCAAATCGCCCAACGGCATCACGGCGCGGCTTACCACGAAATCGAATTTTTCTTTTTCGTCTTGAATGCGCAAATGTTTTAATGTTGTGTTTTTCAGTCCGATAGCATTTGAAATTTCTGTGCCGACTTTAATTTTTTTGCCGATAGAATCAATCAGCACAAAACGCGCTTCGGGAAAAAGAATTGCCAGCGGAATTCCCGGAAATCCGCCGCCTGTGCCAACATCCAAATTTTTTGTTTCTGGCTGAAATTGAATGATTTCGGCGATAGCCAGCGAATGAAGTACGTGATGAGTATATAAATTCGCAATGTCTTTGCGCGAAATGACATTGATTTTTTCGTTCCAATCCGAATACAAGTCGTACAAAGCCTCAAACTGCTTTTTTTGTATATCGGTCAGATTTGGGAAATATTTTAGTATTAATTCCATTTTTTATTGATATTTTTTAGCACGCAGATGACGCAGATTTTTAGGATTTACGCAGATTTTTTTCTGACAATTCAAATTACAGATTTTTAAATCTGCGTAAATCGTGATTATCTGCGTCATCTGCGTGCTTTCAAAAACAATTCCCAAAAGTACTCGTTTTTTTGCGATATACGAAATTTGCGCTTGTAAAAGATGTTATGAAAATCAAATTAGTGCTGAAAATCAATCGTTTAATTTTTTTGTAAAAATACTTCGACACCTTTTTTGCATTTAATTGTTACTTTTTTGTTACCTTTGCAAGCTCGTTTGTCGATGAATGTTTTTTTCGTCGAACGATAGTTAAAGTTTAAAGTATTGAATCATATATGAAAGCATTTGTTTTTCCCGGTCAAGGTTCACAATTTGTCGGAATGGGCAAAGACTTGTACGAACAGTCAGCTCTTGCAAGAGAATATTTTGAAAAAGCGAATGAAATTCTGGGCTTTCGCATTACCGATTTGATGTTTGACGGAACAGTCGAGGATTTGCGCCAAACAAAAGTAACTCAACCTGCGGTTTTCCTTCATTCGGTTATTTCGGCATTTGTTTTGGGAAAAGATTTTGACCCTGAGATGGTTGCCGGACACTCGTTGGGCGAATTTTCTGCGTTGGTTGCTGCCAGAGCATTGACTTTTGAGGATGGTTTGCGGTTAGTTTCAAAACGCGCAATGGCAATGCAAGCAGCCTGCGAATTGGAGGAATCGACAATGGCAGCGGTTTTGGGATTGGACGACGAAGTGGTTGAGGAAGTGTGCGATTCGATTTCGGGAAATATCGTTGTGCCGGCAAATTATAATTGTTCGGGGCAAGTAGTGATTTCGGGCGATGTTGTCGGCGTGGATAAAGCCTGCGAATTGTTGAAAGAAAAAGGTGCAAAACGCGCTGTGCGTCTGAATGTTGGCGGTGCGTTTCATTCACCGCTTATGAAACCTGCTTCTGAGGAACTTCAAAAGGCGATTGACGAAACAAATTTCAGTCAGCCGATTTGTCCGATTTATCAAAACGTAAATGCTTATCCGCAAACAAATCCCGATGCGATAAAAGAAAACTTAATTGCACAGCTTACCGCGCCTGTTCGCTGGACACAAACAGTGAAAAATATGATTACCGACGGCGCAACCGAGTTTGTAGAACTTGGTCCCGGCGATGTTTTGAAAGGATTAATTACAAAAGTAAATCCCGAAGCGGTGGTGAGTTGAATTTGAATTATTTTATCAATATAGTCAATAATTTTTAGCTTATGATATAAAAAAATGGCGTAGAAATACGCTGAAAAACAATACAGATTAAAAAAAATAGCGATTTGCGTTATTCTTGAAACTCAAATTCCCACAATTTGTTTTACAAAATCAAGGATAAGTTTGTGAGACGCCGTGTATTACGGCGTGGAACGACTTGTTAGATTTTGTAGGCGTGGGAACCTGAGTTTCAGACAGGTTGTTTTCACGCTATTTTTATGTCCGAAAAATCAGCAAATAAAAATCAATTCAATTATAAATTTTAAAAACAAAAAATTATGAGAAAATTATGTCTTTTTTTACTCTGCGGATTGCTTTGCACCGCAAACTTGAATGCCCAAACGTGGCATATCGGCTATCCAAATGCCATAGATGTAACAGCAACATTGCAAGACAGCACGCTTACCATTAGCGGAGCGGGTGCGATGACCAACTTTCATATGGTCACTGTACCGTGGCACAATGTGCGTAACTCTATACAAGCAGTAGTTATTAATGATAGCGTAACAAGTATCGGACACAGTGCGTTTAGTATCCACTCTAATTTAACTTCAATAACTATTCCTTACAGCGTAACAAGTATCGGAGGTTTTGCGTTTCAAGGTTGCACCGCTTTAGCTTATGTAACAATCCCTAACAGCGTAACATTTATCGGAAATGCTGCGTTTGCTGGTTGCACTGGTTTAACTTCTATAACCATTCCTAATAGTATAACAAGTATCGGAATGAGTACGTTTGCGGAGACCGGTCTTACTTCTATAACCATTCCTAATAGTGTAACATCTATCGGAAATAGTGCGTTTTTGGGTTGCGTTGATTTAACTTCTGTAACCATTCCTAATAGTGTAACATCTATCGAAGGCTGGGCATTTAGTGGTTGTACCGCCCTCACCACCATAACTGTTTTGAGTGTTGTACCGCCTGCCCTTGGTACAAATGTTTTTTCTAACGTAAACAAAGATTCCCTAATTTTACGCGTTCCTGCACAATCGGTTCAGCTTTACCAACAAACACCAATTTGGCAAAATTTTCAGATTGAAGCAATAGAAACTGAAAATTTAGCTAATGTGCAAATAAACGAAACAAATTTCCCTTGTGCAAATTTCAGAGCTTGGCTTTTGATGCAACCTTGGGGAAGCAAAGGTTATATCACCGAAGCGGAAATTGAAAACATAACAAGCATTAGTGTTGCTTGGTGGAATATAACTGATTTGACAGGAATACATTTTTTTACTAATCTCACATTTTTGCACGCAGACGGCAATCAATTGACCTCGCTTGATGTTTCAATGTTGAGTAATCTTGTAGAATTGTGGTGTCGCAACAATCAATTAACTTCACTCAATGTATCGGGGTTGACCAATTTACGATATTTGTATTGTCGTCAAAATCAGTTGGACTCGCTTGATGTATCGGGTTTAATCAACCTTAGATGGCTTGGATGTGCATCCAATCGACTGACTTCGCTTGATGTTTCTGACTTAATTAATCTTGAAACTTTGTTTGTTGACGGTAATCAGTTGACTTCACTTGATGTTTCAAATTTGACTAATATTCATACTTTGGGTATTTGGGACAATCAGCTTACTTCGCTCAATGTGTCAGGTTTAACTAATCTCGTAGAATTGAATGTTAGTGGTCAGCAACTAACTTCGCTCGATGTTTCAGGTTTAACCAACCTTCAAACCTTGGAAGCCAGCAGAAATCAACTTACTTCGCTCGATGTGTCGGGATTGGTAAATCTTAGAAATTTATGGGTTTGGGATAATCAATTAAATTCGCTCGATTTCTCTGGCTTGCCTAATCTTAGAAGTTTAAGTCTTACTTGGAATAACTTTACTTCACTTGATGTTTCGGATTTAACTGCTTTGGAAGTGTTGCATTGCAATAGCAATCAACTTACCTCACTCAACATATCGGGTTTAACTAATCTTGTGGAATTGTGGTGCTATGGTAATCAATTAACTTCAATTGATTTAACAGGACTTGTCGGGCTGGATTCGCTTGAATTGACAGGAAGTTTTGGATATTTGAATTTCAGAGGCTACAATCAAACTCCTATACTTGCTTTAAGAGGTTCAAATAACAACTATAATCTTGATATTGAATTGAATAATCCAACAGAACTTATTTCGGGATTGTCGTACTTCAACGGCACGCTCACAAGTACAGGTAATACAATTACATCATCGCCATTCGCGGTAGAAGCAATAGGTAATCCAAATTTTGCATTAAGCGGTACACTCAACTTAAACTATACCACAATAATAACTGTTGATTGTGAAATTATCGAGGAAGGCACAATCGGAAATCTTACTTGGTTGCTGTGTGCAGACGGAATGCTCATAATCAGAGGCTTTGGCACAATGCCGAATTTTACTTCCAATTCAACTCGTTCCACTCGCTCGGCAGACGAAAACAACGCGCCTTGGGCAGAATTTTGTGATATGCTTACTTCCGTAGTAATTGAAGAAGGCGTTACAACTATTGGAAACAATGCTTTTGCAGGTTGTGAAAGTTTGCAGTCTGTGTCTATTGCAAGCACGGTAGAAAGTATCGGAAGCGGTGCATTTGCAGGTTGTACAGGTTTGACTGCAATTATCATTCACGCAGAAACTCCGCCTGTGATTGACCCAAGCGCATTTGACGGCGTAGATAAATTGAATGTAACCTTACACGTTCCTGCCGAGTCGGAGGATGATTACAACAATTCCGATGTTTGGAATGAATTTAACACTCAATCAATAACAACAAATGTAGGAAAAACGCAAACTGAGCAGATTTTCATTTTCCCAAATCCTGTTTTTGAAAATTTCACTATCAGCGGAATAACAGAAAATACACTTGTAAGCATTACAGATTTACACGGCAGAATTGTAATTCAACAAATGGTTTCGCCGAATGAGCAAATTTCGGTTGGTCATTTGTCGGCAGGTGTGTATCTCGTGAGAGTGAACGAGGAAGTTATAAAAATAGTGAAAAGGTAAAAATAGTTGGCTGGTCTGCAAAGCCCAAAAAATAAAAAGATACAAAGACAATAATTTCTTTGTATCTTTTTTTGTACTTTTGCAGGGTGGAAATTTTTAAAAACACAAACAGATGAAAGAAATAAAAATGCCAATAAATATGTATCTGCCTTTGATTATTTCGCTTTTTGAAAAGCATAAAATCAAAGATGCTTACCTTTTTGGGTCGGTGATTACCGATAAATTTGATGAGAAAAAAAGCGATGTCGATTTTTTGGTCAATTTTATTGATGGAATAGAGCCTTTGGAAAAAGGCGAATTATTGTGGAGTTTGCGATTTTCTTTGGAGGATAATCTGAAAAGACCTATTGATTTAATTACGGAAACTTCGCTTAAAAATCCGTATTTTATCGAGGAAATAAACGAGACAAAAGTAAAAATATATGGATAGAACTATTAAAAAATACCTGTTTGATATTTCGTCTGCCATTAGCAGTATTGAAGAATATGTCGGAACTTCTAAAATATTTGCAAATTACGAAAAAAATCGGCAACTGCAACAAGCAGTAGAACGAAATTTGGAAATTATCGGCGAGGCAACCAAGCGGATATTGGATATTAATCCCGACATAAAAATTTCTAACGCTCGAAAAATTGTTGGTGTAAGAAATCGAATTATTCACGGATACGATGATATTGACAACACTGAAATATGGAGTATCATTATTAATAGTTTACCTGTTTTGAAAAAAGAAATAGACGAATTGTAAAAGAGTAAATTTTAAAATAAAATATGTACAGAACACACACTTGCGGCGAACTTCGCCCGAATAACACAGGCGAAAAAATAACTTTGTCCGGTTGGGTGCATCGTGCGCGCCGAATGGGCGGAATGACTTTTGTTGATATTCGCGACCGATACGGCGTTACTCAACTTGTTTTCAATCAAGAAACTAACGCTGCACTTTGCGACGAAGCAAACGAACTCGGGCGCGAATTTGTTATTCAAATCACAGGTGAAGTTGCCGAGCGAAGCAATAAAAATCCGAATATTCCGACAGGCGACATCGAAATTTTGGTTTCGGAATTGAAAATTTTAAACCAAGCGAAAACTCCGCCTTTCACTATCGAGGATAATACCGATGGCGGTGATGAACTTCGAATGAAATACCGTTATTTGGATTTGCGCCGAAATGCGGTGCGCGAAAATTTTATTTTACGCCACCAAATGGCATTTGAAACGCGCCGTTATCTCGACCAATTGGGCTTTTTGGAGGTGGAAACGCCGATTTTGATTGGCTCGACTCCCGAAGGTGCGCGCGATTTTGTTGTGCCGTCGCGGATGAATTTGGGCGAATTTTACGCGCTTCCACAGTCGCCGCAACTTTTCAAACAGTTGCTGATGGTTTCGGGTTTCGACCGCTATTTTCAAATTGCCAAATGCTTTCGCGACGAGGATTTACGCGCCGACCGCCAACCCGAATTTACGCAAATTGACTGCGAAATGTCCTTTGTCGAACAAGATGATGTACTGAATATGTTTGAAGGATTGACAAAACATTTGTTCAAAACGATTAAAAATGTGGAATTTTCGGAAAATTTTCCGCGAATGACTTTTGCCGATGCGATGAAATTTTACGGCTCAGACAAACCCGATATTCGCTTTGAAATGAAATTTGTAGAATTGAAAGAAGCTGTTTCGGGGCGCGATTTCATTGTGTTTGATAATGCAGAATATATCGGCGGAATTTGTGCGAAAAACTGTGCAAATTACACGCGCAAGCAAATTGACGAATTGACCGATTTTGTAAAACGTCCGCAAATCGGTGCAACAGGTTTAGTTTATATTCGCTGTGAAGCCGACGGAACGTTCAAGTCATCGGTTGATAAATTCTATTCGCAAGACGATTTGAAAAATATTGCTGAATTATTCAACGCGCAAGCAGGTGATTTGATTTTGATTCTGGCAGGCGAAAAAGCAAAAACTCAGCGCGCTTTGTGCGAACTTCGCCTCGAAATGGGCGAACGTCTTGGATTTCGCGATAAAAACACATTCAAACCGCTTTGGGTTGTTGATTTTCCGTTGTTCGAGTGGGATGAGGAAACACAACGTTTGTATGCCAAACATCATCCTTTCACTTCGCCGAACAAAGACGATATTTCGCTTTTGGAAAGCAATCCGGGCGAAGCGCGTGCAGTGGCTTACGATTTGGTTATCAATGGCATAGAACTCGGCGGCGGTTCAATCCGCATTCACGACAGCGAATTGCAAAACGAAATGTTCCGCTTACTCGGATTTAGCGCGGAACAAGCGCAAAATCAGTTCGGATTTTTGATGAATGCATTTCAATTCGGCGCGCCTCCGCACGGCGGAATTGCGTTTGGATTAGACCGTTTTGTGTCGCTTTTTGCAGGTTTGGACAGCATTCGCGACTGCATCGCTTTCCCGAAAAATAATTCCGGTCGCGATGTGATGATGAATGCGCCTTCGACCATTGCGCAGGAGCAGTTGGATGAGTTGAATTTAGTTTTGAAGGTTTAGAATAATAACCTGTCATTGCGGGCTTGACCCGCAATCTCGTCGAATTGGAGATTCCGCGTCAAGCGCGGAATGACACAGTCGCTAAAAAAATCCGATGTCAAAAAATCAAATATACTTCCTGCCGAATGGGCTGAACAGGATTTTGTTCAACTCACTTTTCCGCACGCCGACAGCGATTGGGCGAATATGCTCGACGAAGTTGAAGCGTGTTTTATTGAAATTGCGCGAGAAATCGCAAAACGGCAAAATTTGCTCATCGTTTGTCGTTCGGAAAAAGAATTGCGTGAAAAAATGAACGAAATCGACACTTCGCGCATCACTTTTGTTGAATTGCCGAGCAACGATACCTGGGCACGTGACCACGCGGGAATTACGATTTTTGAAAACGGCAAACGCAAAATTCTCGATTTTACATTCAACGGTTGGGGAATGAAATTTCCGGCAAATCACGACAATCAAATCACGCGCCAACTTTTCGAGAAAGGCATTTTTGGAGAAAATTCCAAGCATCAAAATCGAAAAGATTTTGTCCTCGAAGGCGGAAGCATCGAGTCCGACGGCGAAGGAACTTTGCTCACAACCGCCGAATGCTTGCTTTCGGACAATCGCAACAACAAATCGAAAGCGGAAATAGAAGTGATTTTAAAAGAAACTTTCGGACTGAAACAAATCCTTTGGCTCAACAATGGCTATTTGGCAGGCGATGATACCGACAGCCATATTGATACGTTGGCGAGGTTTTGCACACCGAAAATTATCGCTTACGTTCAATGCCTCGACACAAAAGACGAGCATTACGAAGCCTTGAAAAAAATGGAAGAAGAATTGAAAATTTTCCGCACATTAGATGGAAAGCCGTACGAACTTCTGCCTTTGCCAATGGCTGATGCAGTCTATGAAAACGGCGAACGTTTGCCGGCAACTTACGCCAATTTCCTGATTATAAACGGTGCGGTTTTGCTTCCGACTTACAATTCGCCGAAAGACGAAATCGCAAAAAAACAACTGCAAAAAGCATTTCCCGACCGCGAAATTGTTGGAATAAATTGCTTAGCACTAATAAAACAACACGGCTCATTGCATTGTGTAACGATGCAGTTTCCAAGATAAGCACGAATGGGCGAATGTAAGGGCGAAAAATTTTTCGCCCTTACTACAACCCAAATTTGAAATTTTTATGTAAATTTGCAACAAAATTAAAATCATTCTTAAAAAAATCTTATGTACAAAAAACTATTCAACCCACTTATTTACCTGTTTTTACTTTTGTTGATTAGCGGTTGCGAGAAAGACGAATCGCGTTATCTTGAATTAGATAAAACTGTGCTTGTTTTTAGCTCTGAAAGAGAAAATCAGACAATAGAAATTTTAACAAACGGAACTTGGACTGCTTTTGTAGACGCTGATTGGCTTACTATATCGCCTCGTTCGGGCAATGGAAACACAACCGTTACCGTAACCTCTTTGGTAAATAATTCATTTAGAGAAAGACAATGTACGATAATAATTGGCTATGGAATGGGTTGGGAGAGAGAAACTGTAACAGTTGAAATTACGCAAAGGGGAAAAACACCGAGAGGAGTACTTATTAACGGTGTGGATTGGGCAACTCACAACTTGGCTTCGCACGGAACTTTTGTAGAAAATCCCGAAGACTTCGGCGGTCTTTTTCAATGGGGTCGCAGAGGCGATGGACACGAACAGCGCAATAGTCGTATAACATTGACACGTTCGACAAGCAACATTCCCGGACACGGCAACTTTATAATACATACGGCTTCGCCTTTTGATTGGCGTAATCCTCAAAGCGGTAACCTTTGGAGTACTTCAAAAACGGAAAACGACCCTTGTCCTGTTGGTTGGCGTGTACCAACAAGCGATGAGTTAGAAAGTTTGCTTGACTCAGGTAGTATTTGGACAACTGTGAATGGAATAAATGGCAGACTGTCAGAGTTCCCAATACAATTTTCTTGCCCGCAGCGAATTCGCGCGATAGAAATGGCGTACTCCTCGTTTCAAATATAGGTGGGGCATATTGGAGCAGTACAGCAAGTGGTACGTTTGCGGTGGGTTTAGGTTTTGTTACAGACACAGTATTTGTAGCCAATGTCAATCGCGTGCACGGTTTTAATGTCCGTTGTGTTGCCGAACACTTGCGAAAACTACAAAAAGACTGATAATGATAGCTATATTTTTCATTTCCTTTTCAAGCATTTTCAACTCTTGAATATCTGCTAAATCTGCTTGTTCGAGTTCAAAAGTTTTGCGTTTTTGGTGGAATTGCTCGTAAACTTGCTCTACAAATTTTTCCATTTGTGCATTGCTTACTTTTCCTTTGTCGGTTAACAATGCTTTTTTGTTGAATTTGATAATATTATCAACATTTTCGTGCCAAAAGCGCATTGTAACTTGTTTTCGGTCTTTTGCCTGCAATTCGGCAACTTCTAAAATATGGTTACGAGCCGATTAAGGCTGTCGAGTTCGTCCTCAGTCAGATAATTTTTTGAAATGTAAATATCCTGCTTGCGCACAATTTTCCCTTTCCAATTTGTGAGAGCCATATTCGGCTCATCGGCATTGGCACGCGAAACGATAATTTCGGCAGCTGTTTTGCCCGTAATCGCATAGAGAAGTTTATTTTGCGTTTCGGCAAAAAACATTTGCGTTGCTTTGTCGGTCGGGTCATAATCAGTAGAAAGCGCAAATAAATCCCTAACTTTCTGATAAAAACGTTTCTCGGAAGTCCGAATATCGCGTATGCGTTCCAAAAGTTCGTCGTAATAATCAGGACGACCGTCGGGATTTTTCAACCGCTCGTCGTCCATTACGAAGCCTTTTATCATATATTCTTTCAGATTGCGATTTGCCCATTGCCGAAATTGTGTTCCTCGCTTACTGCGAACACGAAAACCAACCGCCAAAATCAAATCCAAACTGTAAAATGTAACATTGTAATTTTTGCCGTCTGAAGCAGTTGTTAAGTATTCCTTAATAACTGAATTTGATTCTAATTCGTTTTCTTTCCAAATGTTAGATATATGCATGCTAACATTTGGAACTGAGGTGTCAAAAAGTTCAGCGAGCTGATTTTGATTGAGCCAAACATTGCCGTCGCGTGTCATCAAAGCGATGTTTGTTTTGCCATCATCACTGTTGTAAATTATTATTTCTTGATTTGATTTTTTCATATTCTACCTCCTCCTCACCTCCAAATCAATCCTTCCAAGATAAAAACCGCCTCGCCCGATTTGTGCGATGATAACATCGTTACCGTCAAGATTTGGCTCAGTGGTGTTTTCGAGAATGACGTGCGAATGTCCGCCGATGATTATATCAACGTGGCGCGTGTTGCGAGCAACGTCAATATCGGTTGCCGTTCCGCGATTGGAAGTCAGTCCCAAATGCGAAAGCACGATAACCAAATCGCAGTTTTTTTCCTTTTTCAATTTTGTTGAAAGTTTGTTCGCCACTTCGATTGGACACAAATAAGTTACACCTTCGTGATGGCTTTGCGGAACAAATCCGTCGAGATTGATGCCCAAACCAATAACTCCGATGCGAATGCCGTCAATTTCCACGATAATATACGGTTTCACTTTTTCGGCAAGAAACTCATTTTCAAACACATAATTTGAATTCACAATCGGAATTTTCGCCTTGCGCAACATTGTTGCCAAATGTTCCACACCGTTGTCGAACTCGTGATTGCCGAGCGTAATTGCCGTGTATTCCATTCGGTTAAATGCCTCAATTTCAAGCAATCCGTCGAAAAAATTAAAATACGGCGTTCCTTGCCAAAAATCGCCTGCATCAAAAAGCAAAACATTCTGTTCCTCAGCGCGAATTCGCTCAATCACACCCAAACGCCGAGCAAATCCGCCCATATCGTTTCGTGGCGACGGCTCAACTTGACTGTGCGTGTCGTTCGTGTGCAAAATCGTTATTCTGACTGTATTTTGCTCATTGCTTGGCGTTTGTGTTATTAGTACAGTTCCAAGAACGACCGCAAGAATTACAATATAAACGCTCCAAATATTAAGTTTTTTAGTTGCTTTCATAAATTCGTCTGTCTAATTGTGAGTTAATTTTATTTCCTTTCGCCGTTTCGTTTTTGATATGTTCCAAAAACAATTCGCGAATTCTTATTCCGACAATTTCAATTTTTTCACGCTCGGCAAGTTGTGTCATTCGGTCGTTTCCTTCGGCTAAAAAATCGCTCGTGGCAATCGTATAAATCCTTTCCAAATCCAACGGCTCGCCGTTTATTGTCGGATTTACCGCTCTTCCGTTTTCAATTCTCATTCGCACGCCCGAAATTCCTTCACCGCCAACCGAAGCAATCGAGTGAAACAATTCGCCTAATTTATCGCCTCGCAACCAAAGCACAACAAGTTCATTTTCAAAAGGCATCAGTTCATAAATATTCCCGACCGTAATATCGCCTTGCGGAATTTCGGTACGCAAACCGCCGACATTCATAATTCCAATATCAATCGGAATATTCAGGCGATTTTCGGCTTCCGCGCGCAACATATCTGCACCGAAATTGGACAGCAAACTTTCGGGTCGAGAAGCGCGCATCGTTTGCGCCGACTGTCCAATAACGGCACTCATTCTTTGCGCCAATTCCTCTTTGAACGGTTGCAAAAATGCGATAAATTCTTGACAAGCAATAGCATCGGTTGTGCTGTCAATCGCAATTTGGCTTGTAGAAAATGCTGCAATTTCCCATCTTTGCTTTTGGCACGAAGTCGCCACGACAAGCAAAAACAGAATGAGATACAAGTGTTTTGTTCTGAACATTTTGAATGATTTTAATTGTTTGTTGCAAAAATAGTGTTATTTTTCGTATTTTTGTGGTCATTTTCAAAATTAAAATACAAATAGCAAAAAAATGGAACTTTCAACCAAATACAATCCTGCTGAAATTGAGCAAAAATGGTATCAATATTGGCTCGAAAACCGCTTTTTTCACTCCGAGCCGAACGAAAAAGAGCCGTACACCATCGTCATTCCGCCGCCAAACGTAACGGGCGTTTTGCATATGGGTCATATGTTGAACAACACGATTCAAGATGTGTTGGTGCGCCGTGCGCGAATGCAGGGAAAAAACGCCTGCTGGGTGCCGGGAACTGACCACGCGAGCATTGCCACCGAAGCAAAAGTGGTGCAAAAACTCGCCGCCGAAGGCATCGAAAAAAGCGACCTCACGCGCGAGGAATTTCTCACGCACGCTTGGGATTGGACTCACAAGCACGGCGGAATTATTCTCGAACAGTTGAAAAAACTCGGCTGTTCGTGCGATTGGGACAGAACGGCGTTCACAATGGACGAAATTCGTTCAAAATCAGTGCTTAAAGTTTTTTGCGATTTGTACGAAAAAGGCAAAATTTATCGCGGTGTGCGAATGGTAAATTGGGACCCGAAAGCACTCACGGCACTTTCCGACGAGGAAGTGAATTACAAAGAACAGCAAGGAAAATTGTATTATTTGAGATATAAAATTGTTGAACAAGTAGAGACGCGGCAAGCCACGTCTCTACCGGAATACGCAATAATTGCAACAACTCGCCCCGAAACAATTCTCGGCGATACCGCAATGTGTATCAATCCGAACGACCCGAAAAATGCGCATTTGAAAGGCAAAAAAGTTCTCGTTCCGCTCATAAATCGCGAAATTCCCGTGATTGAGGACGAATATGTTGATATGGAATTTGGCACAGGTTGCCTCAAAGTTACGCCTGCGCACGATGTGAATGATTACGTTTTGGGCGAAAAATACAATTTGCCGAGCATTGATATTTTCAACGATGACGGCACGCTGAACGAAAACGGCGCAATGTACGCAGGAATGGACAGATTTGCGGTGCGAAAGCAAATTGAAAAAGATTTGGAAGCAGCAGGTTTGATTGAAAAAATTGAGCCGTACGTTAATAAAGTCGGATTTTCGGAGCGCACCGATGTGCCAATCGAGCCGAAACTTTCGATGCAGTGGTTTTTGAAAATGGAGGAATTGGCAAAACCTGCGCTCGAAGCCGTTGAAAATGACACGATTAAGTTTTATCCCGAAAAATTCAAAAACACCTATCGCCACTGGATGACGAATATCAAAGATTGGTGTATTTCGCGCCAACTTTGGTGGGGACACCAAATTCCGGCGTGGTATGTATGTAAAGACGCGACAAGTAGAGACGCGGCAAGCCACGTCTCTACGGCGACAAATTATGGTTTTGTTGTTGCCGAAAACGAGCAGAAAGCACGTGAAAAGGCAACAGAAAAATTTCCAGAATTAAATAACACAAAATTTTCGTTGCGCCAAGACGAGGATTGCCTTGACACTTGGTTTTCGTCGTGGCTTTGGCCGCTTTCGGTTTTCGACGGAATAAATAATCCTGAAAACGAGGAAATTAAATACTATTATCCGACAAATGATTTGGTAACCGCACCCGAAATTATTTTCTTTTGGGTGGCGCGAATGATTATGGCAGGTTACGAATACAGCGGAAAAGAATGTTTCCGAAATGTGTATTTTAACGGAATTGTGCGTGATAAATTGGGACGAAAAATGAGTAAGTCGCTCGGAAATTCGCCCGAACCGCTCGAACTTATTGCCAAATACGGCGCAGACGGCGTGCGAATGGGAATGTTGCTCACTTCGCCTGCCGGAAATGATTTGCCGTTTGACGAAAGCCTTTGCGAACAAGGACGGAATTTTAATAATAAAATTTGGAATGCGTTTCGATTAGTGAAAGGTTGGACAGCCGAAAAGTCTGATATACACCCAAAACACGAAGAAATAGCCACCGTTTGGTTTATTCATTTATTAGAAAAAACGAGATTAGAAGTTGATGATTTATTGTCGAAATACAGACTTTCGGAGGCTTTGACGCTGATTTATAAGTTGTTTTGGGACGATTTCTGTGCGTGGTATTTAGAAATC
>Ga0123352_10010852_pt1 | contig 14324 bp, 7 predicted proteins | sample TergutLab28metaG_FD_89700 | JGI IMG/M metagenome (GOLD analysis project Ga0123352, IMG submission 89700) | Labiotermes labralis P1 segment gut microbial communities from Petit-Saut dam, French Guiana - Lab288 P1 | ecosystem: Host-associated > Arthropoda: Insects > Digestive system > Gut ... | reverse complement strand
AATTGGGTGGTCACCCGGTGGCAGTACACACTTACATACAAGAACAACATAGAACAACACAATTAACCAATGAACAACACAGAAAATAACATCCGAACAACACAAATACAGACTAATGTGGAATGTGACAGTATTTTTGACAGTAATTTAAGAAGACCCTAGTCTTATCTGCTGATATTCTAATAACTAATAATTCTGTGTCTACATCAACGTTTTAAACGGATCCAGGCAGTTTTTTTTAGCCTAGATGTTTCTTTACGGAGATATGCCCCACAAAAAGTAGACCTTCCATATACGTAGTTCAAATAACTGGAATATGCCTATTTTTAGAAACTTAAATTCATATACGCTGAATGTGCAAGAATTTAAACGGCAGTGCCCAGATTTTCGCGTCTCTTCTGTCATTCCTTCAATGACAAGAAGGCAAGGAAGAAAATCCAAGCAGCTACTGTGTAAACTTAAAAAGACGCGAACCTACTGGAACCGGAGAAACGTAGTAGATCACACTCTCTGGAGAATTCGCTTCGGAAGTGACTGTGGACTTGTAAGATAAAGTCTTTATGATGGCCTGTATCTCCAGATGTTAAGACTTATTTGTGCCTAGTCGTGAAGTAATCTAAATCATTTTAAAAATCTGGTACAAGTATAAAAATCTACAAAAATTTTTTACAAGGTTGTCAATAGTCAATATATTATTCAAAATTTCTTACTCTACATATAGAGGCCTCTTGAAATAATAGTACGAAATTCTGTCTTGGTGTTTCCAGCCACATGCAAAGAAATGCATTTAAAACTCAACTAACAAATAAAATAATATACAAACAAAACAAGCAGCGTACGTATAAACGTAATATTGAGGCGCGTTCGCGTAACCGTTGTTGCCGTATAAGAGCAATAAATATTAAATATTCTGAGTGTGTGTGTCTGTAGCCTTCGTTATTCACCATGCAATGTGCATGCGCTGTATGATATCGTCATCTGTGACCTGTCTGGCCTTACCACAGTTTTCCACATCCGATAGAAGGCATGATTTTCCTTTAAAAAAAGAAGTTATTGAACCTAAAATGTGTGTTTTGATTTAGTCTACGAATTTGTCCAAAACACTTTTTATTCTAAGCAGAATTCAGCGAAGTATTAGCATAAACGTAAGAAGGACCTCATGTAAAGTAGCCGTTATTCTTGTCAGATTTTAAAGAAAGTTGAATTTTCTAGACAGATTTTCCAAAAATTGCCGAAGTATCAAATTTTATGAAAATCCGTCCGGTGGGAGCCGAGTTGTTCAATGCGGACGGTCAAACACACAGAGGGACGGACGGACAAGGAGACAGAAATACAGAAATTACGAAGCTAATAAGCGCTTTTCGCAATTTTGTTTACCCGCCTGAAAATGAAATTTATTACTCGAAATAAAAAAAAAATAAATGGACACTGGCTCTCAAAATTAATTAAATATTAACATTTGTAATAATGTTTCATGACAGAATTTTAAGACTCCCATCAATTACACTGACCTTCACAATTACTATTTTCATTAACCTTATAACAAAAAGTTATGCAGTAGTTACTACAGCATGAAGAGACAACGAAAAGCGACAGAGAAGAATTATTTGTTGATTACAAGAATTTACTCATTTTGTATTACCTCCAGTGTGTGATACAGTTCCAAAGCATATTATTATGTGGCACTTACAGTGGATTCCTTAGTTGAATGCGGAAGGACGAACTCATTTCATAACCTTTAAACCTATAATTTAATTCTTTTAAAAAAAAAAAGGACATTCACATGGAGCAAGCAAAATTACGCTGTTATTCCAATGAAGAAAAATAACATAACTGCCACCTTCGCTTCACTTAGAGAAACTACTAACTTCTCTCGACTACAGGCGAACTTCGTACAGACCCCACCACAAGAATAATCCACATATTAACTGGTGTTTATAATATAATTAAATTATAAACTTGTACGTATTACGACCCATCAAAAACACGAAATCGGTACAACTTCCACCATGTCATACAGTTATCTTAGTGCAGAGAGTAATTAGCTAATTTTAAGATCACATGGTGACACTAGAACAAAAAGATTAAGAACATTAAGTTCTTCTTTAAATGTGCTCAGATAATGTTACGACCTCTTAATGTGTGTCATACAATATTCACCGTGGATCAAACTCTTCATTTGTTTCAATGAATATGTATCACTTTCTTGGAGATGTTCTTCCAGGTTATTTTTATAAAAATGTCTCCTTCAGTTGAAATGTACGAGTTTGTACTCTATTTTACTTGTCTCGAGCTGACATGTGATTAATAAGACAGACATATTGACTATTGATTAATTTATGGAGGATAAGCTTACTGATTCTTCTACATTTTAAACTTTATCTATCCTCACTCACAAGTCCACGGTCTGGTTTCTAGGGTGTATGTGGGAAGGGTTAGCTTTTAGTCAGTGCGCTTCTAATGCACCCAACTTCTATCTACTGTTCTAATTTGAACACGGAATATGATGGCAAATTCGTATACATTCCAATGAAAGTCTTTCTCAAAGCTTTTAAAAGTGAGTATTATTTTCAGAGTAAGTGATTTGGAAGTTGGATGGCTTTTTGATTTTATGCATTAATTACAGAATATTCTATTGTTAGTAGAAACGGTACCTAACACAATGAATAATAGTTGGTGTTGTTTTATTAAAACCTAACATTTGAGTCGGCAAAATAAAATTCTTTTCGATAAAGTGACTCTACCATAGTCTCAGATAGCGGTCAGATTGTTACGACATGCTTTCTGCACAAGTAGTTGCGCGAAATGTTAGACTATTTCACATGCATTCACTACAATTATTACGTCAGATCTGAACTCTGAGTGTTGGTTCTAGTCAAGGCCGTGTTGGTGTCTTGTCGCGTTTATAAATTTAGTATCCGAGAGGTCCCAAGTTTTATTCCCATCAATGCCATAAATCCGATGAAAATAGGTTTGGTTAATAAAAAAAACTGATAACTGGAGATGATGGTGTAGACAAATCCTGAAACCTTTTACGCTTTTGAATTCCCTACTGCTAAAAAACCAATATGGTGACAGGGCGACTACCGACAATACTTTGGTCTACTTAAAGTGGGTTTCTAACTTCTGCTTGACTGTAGGTTTACAAACATGTAAACCTTTATAATATTCTGTATATTGTAGAGAGTAAAGCAATAACAGATGCTGTCTACAATAGTATACAGTGATGTTTATAACTATATATTATTTGCTGCGAGGCACGTTAAATTCTGCATGCAGATGAATTAAAAGACCCCTACAAATTCTGCACGAAATCTTTGTTATGTATTCAAAATGATAAATATGGAGGTGGTGTGAAATATAGAAGATTCTCTTGTAAGTGTAACGTAGCTGCATCTAAGTGAATTTGTGGGTCAGACTGTTCAGTTGTCTAGTGTCTTAGTTTTAATGCAGTTTGCAGGAAAGAACACCAAGGAAAGTCCTTGTTTTTTTTTTCTCAAAACACTTCAATTTCTGTTTTTTTACAGGCTTGAACTATGACGAGCAGAAAATGTACGTCCGCTCTGTGGTCCGTGTTGATGGTTGCTGGGTTACTACAGCCGGGATACGCAAGGCCTGGTAAGTTGCTAAATGTCAGAACATTACCATCACGACCACTCACGGAAAAGAACTGTGTTAAGTATACAGCAAGAAACACGACCACAAACAAAATACTCAGTCCTGAAGGAGAAATCATCACTCGTGCTTCATATTTATGATGTCGATATTCAAACATCTGCCTGGAGACCAGACCGACTTCTAAAAAATTTGAGGCCACAGCCTCCACATATTTAGAGGTATTAAATTGATAAAGCTGGGTTAAAATGTGTGACTCGTATTACTATTTATCTCAGTAATTAACCAACTTGATGCACAAAATTTTGTTTCAAAATAAGTTTTATTTCATGCCTCTACATGTTTCGAGCACGTGCTCATCATCAGGAGGTTAAAAGTGCATTACACAGCCTCTGGTATCATCAAACCTATAGGTGTGATGATATCAGAGGCTGTGTAATACAATTTTGACCTCGTGATGATGAGCACGTGTGCTCGAAACATGTAGAGGCATGAAATAAAACTTATAATGAAACAAAATTTTGTGCATCAAGTTGGTTTAACACTGATATAAATATACTGAGATGCACGGTCAGCAAAACGTCAAAATTCGTATTACTATGTACACCTCGTGTATTATAAAAGACATGTGTATGTGAAATTAATAAAAGAATTTAAGACATTTAGACTTGTGGACAGGAAGCTTAATTTATGTCGTCTTACTTTTTTATTTCATTCCAAAATTTGATTAAAAATTAATATTAGGGTTTTATAAATATTTTTTTTTCCTAAACGGTTGGCTCTTTTTTAGACTTTGCTAACATTTTCTAAAATTCATGCTACGTTGTGCCCTTAAGTATAGATGACGTGTTAGATCGACAATTTTCAAGATATCGTGCGCAATGTTCTACAGGATAACAGTGCTGAAGGACTTAGGTCCCAAGGGCGAACGGCAAGTTACAAAATGCTGCAAATTTCTGGCGGTGAAGAAAGCAATGTGACTCCGAAATTCAGCAAATGCCGTTATGTAGTTGAAACATGCTGGAATGTAACATATACGGATATTTTAAAGTAAGATCGAATGTAAACACACTAAGCGAAATTGACGGTCACACATTTCGCTGTTCATTGGCTTCTTTTATCCTTATCTTATGACATTACAGGACTAGAGTATCCAGCTGCATTCTTCCCCTGGAAAATTACATTTTAGCTGTACTCAGAAGGGTTTATCTGAAAATAATCAACGATCTGGCGATTTTGGTGTAAGTGCAAGTGCAGAAAATTTTAGAAAAGTTGTGGAATTGTTGACTCTAAATCAATTCGAGGCTTTTAAGTGGATCCCTATTTGTTGTGTTGTGTTGTGTTTTCCTCTATAAGTGAAGGAGCTCTCCAGGACCCATCACCTGTCCAAGGAAATTTATATTTACGTCCGAAAGTGTTTTGAAATTTAAAGCATATGGCTTAAAAAAAAAGAAATACAAACCTCTCATACTTGTACAGAGGCGGTTTGACAGTAAGGCAATCTCTACTCCTTGTTCTTAGGAAGATATTACACAGGTACCCGGCTCCTTTCTTCACATAACCTCCGTGATGGTCTCAACAGATGTCCCTACTAATGTAGCCGTTTTCACAGCACACCTCGAAACAAAATGCAACCTGCTGTGATAATAGGGGGAGTAAGCGTTGGCGCAGTTGGTTGTGGCACTGCGATACAAGCCGGAAGGTCGCGGGCTCGATTCCCGATGGGGAGATTGCAATTTTTCATTGACGTAATCCTTCCTGCCGCACTTTGCCCGTGGGGTCGACTCAGCCTCAAAGGGAGTGAGTGCCAGGAATATTTCCTGGTGGTTAAAGGCGGCCGGTGCGTAATACAAAGTGAAAAGTCGCCTTATACACCTAATAAAATGATAAACAGACCAGAACATGCGAGATTTAAGGCTCTCACAGCGGTGCTGACGAAGATACAGGTCTTCTGGAAATGGACTTGTAGACAATTACCGACGTTTCGAAGGGTTTGTTCTTCCAACTTCAGGATCCTTGGACTGCTTGAATTCTGAAAGTATGGCAAGTAAGCTCCTCCAAAACGATGATAAGTATTTGCCCGTCGTAATGACGTCATATTCTAGAAAACCTGAATGTTAATTCCAGATGACTCTAAACTTGAGAGCGTAGAGAAGCAGAATTACGACTGACTGGAAGCTGACTTCCGAGTATTCCTTCTCTTTTAAGGTGTTGTCCGCCTCTTCTTGCAAGTCCTGTCACCCATTTGAGGAATTCCTTTTACAGAGCTTCCAGTCTTTTTATTGTTTTATTTATGACTTAGCTTTCGTCAAAAAATATCTCTTTGGTTCATTATTTAAAGACGATTTCAATTAATATTTTTTAGCGTCGATGGCAGATTAATGAGTGTGAATCACTGTTACAACGATAATGACAGGGGAGAACCGAAGTACTCGGAGGAAAACTTGTACTGTACCAGTGCCAACTGGCAAGAACAGGTCCTGCAGCCATGGATATGGGATTGAACGCTGGATTCTGAGACATTAGACCGACGGCTAACCACCTGAAGAACGGAACTGCCTAACGTTGCTTTGGTCTGTTACCCTATGGAGTCTCCATTCCACATTCAACGACACACACCGGCTTGCGGACTTTTCTTCCTGGAATGCCTTTCCTTGTATCAGAAGATACATCAGACAGCGTGACTCCAACTTTATATTACTTGGCCGGCACTTGTGATTCAAGTTGCAGTTGATTTAGTGTTCTTTCCTCTAAGCAATCTTACATTCTGTGTCAGCATCTTGAAGCAGACTCATTTAATCATTGCAATTCTTATGCCGAATTAAACCCTATAATCTCGCCACCTGCAACAATCGTAACGGACACCCGTTAGTATGACGAAAAATTGCCTTTTTCATAGTTTTGCATATGAACTGAAATTTTTGGCACTTTTATTCCCCATAATTGCATAATCAATGCCTTTTAATTGCAATAAAATATTTATATATGTTTTTGTGTCTTATCAGGCTTGTATTGTAGGTCATGTACCAATATTCTCTTGACAGTTCTTTTATTAAAAAATTGTATGCTCTTAAACATACATTTCACAGAGCATATGATGGACAGATACACAATAAAAAAAATTCGACGGACAGATTTTCTTTTGAATCTGATGTTTATTGGACCGTGCATCATTGGTATAACTGAAGAATCAAAAAACCAACTAGAGACCACTTGATATTTTATTGTACATCTTGTAGGCTCAACGTGTTTCAAGCACTACTATGCCCATCATCAGGAGCTAGCGACAATGATGTTGTTTACCACACTGGTCGTGTCGTTCTTGGTTTGCTGTAGGTTGGAGGTTAGGTGCAGTTAGGCTGGAGTAGTGTCCGGGCTGCAGCCCGGACACTACTCCAGTAATGCTTGAAACACGTTGAGCCTATAAGAAGTACAATAAAATATAAAGTGGCATTTAGTTGGTTTTTTTTATTCTACGGTTTCTTTTACGTACCTGATATGATACTAAGAGCAACCAAACACTCTGGCTTTGTTGCGAGTAGGAAAGAAATATATGACCCTTGTACGTTTGCTTCGTACAAAGTTCTCCAATAACCGAAAAGCTTAGACTGAACTGTTCTCAGCCTATTGTCTCGGCAAGAAACTTGTGTTTGTTTAGGAGGCCGCACCTACTGTTTACTTGTCCACCCAGCTGCAGTTTAGTGAGCACACTGAACACACACTTGGACACGAACTGTATCCCATTCCATTCACACGTACGCGATAATGACTCGAACCCATTAAAGGAAGTGTCTGCCAGACTTGTTTCAATCCACAGTTCACTGCAATGGCGCAAAGAGTTGCATATAGTAGAAGGGAGAAACCGAAGGTAGCGCTGTTTAAGAACTCTGTTTTATCCCACAATACGACGTGTAGTTTAGTTAAGAGTTTACCGTCATCTCGAAGAAATTGGCTTCCTAAAACTTTAAATTTCAAGAACAAATTTACACGGCGTCACACTTTCTTCAGGACCTTAAATATCGGGATTTATTTATTTATTTATTTACCGGAAATTTCAATAATTACATTCTGTTTTCCCTTCAATATTCAAATTTGTGTGCGGTCAATATTATCATTCGTAACACACAAATATGTTCATCCAGCAAGACAAATTTCGCGCTCCTCATCTCTGTCAGTTAAACAGACCTAACATAGTAACAAGTTCTTAAAACTAAGCTCCTCGTAACTGCAACTTTTAATTCACCTACCTACAAGCGGAATCCAGTGGCCGCGCGGCCTAAGGCGTTGGTCTACGCCCTCTCGCCTGTTGAGATTGTGGGTTCGAATCCCACCGAGGGCATGGATATCTGTCTGCTTTGAGTGTTGTGTGTTGTCAGGTAGAGATCACTGCGACGAGCTGATCACTCGTCCAGAGGAGTCCTACCGACTGTGGTGCGTCGTTGCGAGTGATCTAGGAACCTCGTGAATGAGGAAGCCCTGGCCCACTGGGGGGCTGTCGCACCAAAAACAAACAAACAAGCGGGATTTCACGAGGAGCAGATGACTTCAATTAGATTTTTCGATTTGCCTGAAACTTTCTTATGCGATCGTATTTGTTACACATAATCAAGGTGTTGGCATATCTGCTATTGAATTTTTAAATTTTTCCTACTTCTCTAAGAAAATGTATGTTTGCTGCATGTTTGTTACTGTTCGTATACATGTCCCGCTGTTGATGGGTTTACCTGAAACTCTGTATGAAACGTCAGTAGAAGTTTTCAGCTTTTGTAATGTTTAAACATCAGCACTGGCAACAGGTGCTTATTTGAACTTCTGATGTAGGAAAACGTCGAAGGTAACGTGCAATATTTTAAAAATGTGTCTGTCAATTTACTTTTGTGTCTCATGTACATTTTAATGAAACATTTCTGCAAACGGTTGAAACAGCTGTGTTTTCTTTAGAATTAAAGACACGGGGGATAAATTCCAACAGTAATGTCGTATATCTTTATGCATAACGCACTGAACTTTGCCTCTGCACAAATCACACACCTTCATTCAAGTTGGAAGGCAGAAATATCTCCTTCCTTCTAGACGTGTTACATCGTTCAAATTATTTAACATAACATCCTGATAACAGGCCTAAGGATCAGGTTTGTTCATCTCCCACTGCAGTTCCTGTCTATACCCTCATTCGTCTCACAAATCACGGGCGGCTAACTGAACGAACTTGGAGAGCCACACTTCAGAACCAACTTAGGCAGGATACGTGAATTAATAAATCAAATACTTTTTTTTGTCTTTTTTGATGGTTTTTCGTTGCTGTTCACCCGACTACACTAGTTTAATTTCAGTAAAGATTCTCTTTGCTAAAACAACGTACATTGCCTTTCGCGGTCAGCCAAGTGTGCATGTAAATCTACATGAATATTACTTTTTGAAGTGGATGCCGAAACAAAAGAGAGCACGAGGAAGACCGAAGAAAAACTGGATGGAAGGTATAAGGAAGGCCATAAACGAAAGAAACCTAAATGAAGGCCAGTGGGAAGATTGGAAGCAGTGGAGTCTAGGTGTCGGACAACGTAGAACAACGTTTTGAAACCGACATACATACATAACATACGTACATACATGCATACATACATAACATACATACATACATAACATACATACATACATAACATACATACATACATTACATACATACATAACATACATACATACATACATAACATAACATACATACATAACATACACACATACATACATAACATAACATACATACATAACATAACATACATACATACACACACACATACACACAAACATGCATATATTACACTTTTAGGCGAAAAACGCGAAACTCATCATGACGTGTGCCAACTCTTTTGTACTCACCCATGACCTACGCTTGAGGACAATTCTCAGTACTCCTGCAGTGCAAGATACACACACGTATTGTATTACCTTGCTTTATATTCACAGACACGTAACTTAAGTGCTGTTTTCCGCTGACTAGTTTGTGCTGTGGCCACTGAAATCGCTTGTAGTTCTGCTTGTAATAATAATTAAAAATAATAGCAGACAATTTGTGGGTAGTTAAATGAATGTTTGTTATTCACCCACAGAGGACATACTTATTGTAACTCTCTGATGGTTGGGCTTATGTTCATGCTTTTACCTTGTAACACACTTAACGTTAAGTTTTCAATGGGCATTTGGCACTATTAGTAATTTAAGCTATTACGTCCTGTCGTGCTGGGTTTCTGAAAGAAATATGCTCTTTCGAAACTTCGGTAACTACGTACCAGTCTACACCGTAGCTTCCGGGAAGACGTGAACAGCTAACAACACCGCTGTGGGAATCCCAGATATTGGACTGTGCAAGTCGTTGGTTCACTGTCCTCCAGTTGTATTTGGATGTCGCGTACTGACTGAAATATACTTAAAATAAATATTTAGGGGATCGGCCGTGCAGTGTTCATGTGTTTTGTTGTTACTTAATTAATATATTTCAAACCCTCTTACAGCGGTTTATAGTGTTATGACTTTGGAAAGCTGGGAATTAAGAAGCAAAATTAAATTCGTGTTCAGTTTATAAAGAATCAGCTGGTGCTTTCAAACATCACTAGGGAAAGCTGCGCACGTACTGGCATAATGGTAACTTAACATTAATTTCGTTTCGAATTTCCGATAAGAGGGTTAAGCTATTAAACAAGTCAGTCAGACTAAAAGAAGAAGCGTGTTCTAAAGTGCTTATTAATGTTCTGTACACCTGACGATTTCCCTGTCTCTGAGGTACCAGTTCACCTGTCAATATTTGCATAGATTTTAAGAAACACGTGCTGCTCAATCAAACAGCTACGCTTGGAATGAATTTGGTCGCCATGATATTTGTTAAATCCGGAAAAAAAACCTTTAATATTGTGTGTGTGTGTGTGTGTGTGTGTGAGAGAGAGAGAGAGAGAGAGAGAGAGAGGATACGCGTGTATAGGACATAGTTCAAATATCTCTGAAGGGTGTTTTCCCCGCAGGGTTTGCAGTTTTAGAAACTACAAGTCTACATATATTCGACTGACTGTGGTCAGAATTATTAATGTCATGGTAACTGATTTAATTTCGTAGTTCTAATCCTGGTTTATGTTCTGAATGCTCCGGTTTCAAGGTTATTCTGATGTTTATCATAGTTTCTCTTTTCCACCAGGCAAATGCTGTAACAGTACCTTAGCCTGGGCCACAATTACTCCCCCCCACAGGCTTTCTAATCATTTTATAATTTTGTTTTATGTGACCTTGCCAAAAGAAAACACTGTTAAGTAAACCCGTGGTGCTGTAGTTACAATATTCTGAGATATGTCGCTATGTATTTCTATAGTAAAACCAACCAGATGCAACAATGTATAAAATTTATTTTATTTTGGAATGACACTCTACATATTTCGGACGGTCTTTCCGTCCATCATCAGGAATTCAAGACTGTACATACAGCAACAGGCATTTGTCAAGCAGATACTGCTCTCTGCTTGCTAGCAAGCAGACAGCAGTATCTGTTTGAATGTCTTTCCAAAACAAAATAAATTTGATACATTGGTGCATCTAGTTGAAGTGAAGTGCATTGTAGGGAAGGGGGAAAACGAGACTTTATGGGAAAAGTTTATATGAGTAGCAAAGTGGTGAGAAGTGAAGGGCTGGGGTGAAAGCGGGAGTACAATATGTGTGGGAAAAAAATACTAGAAACCATATACAGTACTTTCTTACCATGATGTTGTTTACCTATTGTACATGTTGTATTTCAAGATGTCTTGTGTGTATTGTTGTCATCTTATGTGTATTTGCTGTAATAAGTGGGTATTGCTGCTTTTACTTTAGATGCCGGACTGCTGGCTCTAAGTCAGTATTCGGAAGGTCCTGCGACCGGCCACCTCGACACAGGTTTTTATTGGTTTCCCTGTGTCTATAAGCAAATGCTGAGATGGTTCCCAAGATTCCAAGTTGCCACTACATACTTCTAATGTAGCCCTCCAGACTTAAATTTATTAGTAACCAATTTCATATTTTGTGTGCATGTAAAATAACCGCTGCAAGCGGGTGACAACCCAATTGCAGTTAATAATAATAATAATAATAGCAATTATTATTATTATTATTATAGAAATAATATTACGATGGACGGGCTATGAACGTCAAATATGTCGCTATGTAGTCTGGTCGATAAATATCGGGGAATCTTACTACCCCCTTCTTCAGAATATTAAGGCACCAAGTTCCGCTGAAACACTGGTGTACGTTGAGTAACCTTCACATCGTCATGTCACAGAATACCGAAACTTAATGCACACTCCATGAGAAAAATAAGTGTAATACACGTGTCCTGTGAGGGAAGGCCACTCTGCAGAAACTTGATACATTGTACTGTACTCTTCTACCCTGATGCTGAAGGCCCAAATTTTCCCTTAAATATTTATAAATTTTAACCCAAGAACATTGCGTATTATTACTGAATACCATTATCACAATAGTAACTTAACTATTTATCGTTGCAAATATTCCGTGCAATTGATTACCTTTACAATATTCGTTCCAAATAATTGCACGAACATAAGTAATTACCAGTAATTTTTTTCCTTCGTAATATTCCTCCTGCCGGGTAGCTCAGTTGGTATAGCGACTGGCTATGTGTTGGACGGTCCGGGATCGAATTCCGGTGGGGACGAGATTTTCCGCCCGTCCAGACTGGTCCTGGGACCCACCCACCCTCCTGTACAATGGGTCCTGGGTCTTTCCCGGGGGTAAAGTGCGGCCGGGGCGTGCTGCTGGCCATTCACCCCCCTTCTAGTGCCGCGGTCGTGGAAGAGTAGAGCTATACCTCTACCCACCCTCTGGGCCACACCGGGCCTGTAAAGCGATCACTTTACCTTGATCTTTAATATTCCTCCTACATGGTTTGAGCCATGAAGGCTATCTTAGGGCAGAATTTAGTTACACGGAATAAATTTATGGTGATGTGTTTTCAAGGATGTGTGTGAATAGAGTTAATTTACAATTCCATGTGATAAAAGTCTTTAAAATGTATAAACTGCAACATTCTTTTGGCTATTTTGTATTTTTTTTAGTACAAATTTGTTCTAAAGTTGCCAACATATTTATGTCGATGCTGAAACCTTCCTTTAAAATGAGTTATATCTGTGCATTGCTTCTTGATGATTATTCTTCAGTGGGCCACTGAGTAGAGTGGACGCCCACTGTGTGCAGTAAGTAGGAATAAATATTCCATCTCTTAATGATGTTTAGAAAAACAACCAAAACCCACGTGAAAGCCACACAGCCTCACCGGGGTACGGAAGCATTTAACATGGAAGCAGTTAATAAATCCTGAAAGGTTTCAAATAACCTAACAAACACATAACCATATGTGCCCCTTCCGTGGTTGAAGCTGGTAGCTTGTCTGTGCTTGAGAGCTGAAAGGCACGTATTCTGTGTCTTCCGAGCCAAGATTCAGGAGTGGTGAAAGGTAACCGGCTGATTACATTACCTTCCCTAGTGCTTTCCGTTCTGGGCTGTAATTCCCATCTATGTCGGATTCATTAAGCAGAAACCACTTAAAATCGCTCCAGTGGTTAATATTTTCACCGGCTTTTTGAAAGCTGCCGTTATCAATCTACGATTTTAAGTGTAAATTTATTATTACGTAAATATAAAGTATATTACGTGCTAGTAAAGGAGAAAGTTTTCAGTGCATTCGTCTTTGTACAACAGAAATGAATAAAGCGTTCAAAATGCAGTTTAATTTCTCAAGTAGCCACCTTGATATCTGCGCCCATGTACGTGAGAATGTTCTAAGGATGGCCTCGCTGCGGGTAGTCTGCAACGCAGTAACTGATTATAAATCTCGTATGAAAGAATTACGATAAACCGACAGTGACAAAGAGTAGTGAGATCAAACGCGACTGACTAACACCATGCTGCCCTTAGCTTATTAATATAAACCGATATTTAGCACTGGCCTGCTAAGGAACCTAAAGCCACTCCTAATTTTCCAGCTTAAATTCTTACAGTCAAACATCCGCGTGAAAACAGAATGGATTTATTCATTGTATTCATAATTATGTCACACACAAATGTATTGTAGTTATGCTACATTACACATTATGCATCATACACTACTACGGTTACAAACCATGAGGTTCGTCATCTCCGTTCTGTTCTATGAAATAACTAATGTAGAGTGTGTGTACTCGTCTAACACAACTATATTTATTGGTAGAATATAAATTATTTTCTACATAAGGTACAACTACATGTTTCGGCGCTTGATAATGGCCAGCTTCAGGCTGTACATGACACGATAAAGGGAATTGTAACTCCACATATGAAATTGTACAGATGAGGTTATTGTGATACTAGCCTGGGTTATTTAAAACAGTAAGATACTCCTAACAACTAGAGTAAATTAATAAACCTAAAATTATAGTCACAGATGGTACATATTATTGTACATTGTATATTTTATAATATAGTGTAATTACACAGCGCACATAGACATAATATGATACCTACCATAGATTTAACTATAATAAGCTTAGACATAACTTGGTAATAGCATGGACCCCCTCATGTAACCCACACCGCCCAACCTTTCTGACAGATACGAGATCTCGTGCCCACTTTACCCCCTCCCTACCCCATATAAACAGCCCATGTATGTTTTGTATAACTGCTTAATAAGTATT
>Ga0123352_10010851_pt1 | contig 14324 bp, 7 predicted proteins | sample TergutLab28metaG_FD_89700 | JGI IMG/M metagenome (GOLD analysis project Ga0123352, IMG submission 89700) | Labiotermes labralis P1 segment gut microbial communities from Petit-Saut dam, French Guiana - Lab288 P1 | ecosystem: Host-associated > Arthropoda: Insects > Digestive system > Gut ... | reverse complement strand
TCCAATATACTAATTATCTGATTCTACATCAATAAGCACTAGGACGACCAGGATAATATACCTGGAATTGTAGAAGACGATAGCTAATAGATCATAATATAAGCTAGTATAGACATGCTACCACAATGCCAGTATAACAAGTGTTATAAATGAAAATTTTAGAAAAAGATAGCTAATATAGCATATTTTATTACAGACATGTTACTACACCATCATACCAACAAGAGATAAGTAACTTTAGCATGAACTAATAGCTCCCTGAAAATGTTTTAAATGTAAAACGAAACATGCCGGAGATTTTAACTATTTTAACAAATTAAAGTTTTAGAGTGTCAAATGAAAAATTGTGCATGTGTTGGTGATTATTTGAATTTTAACAGCGGATTTTTGCACTCGGAATTTTTGGGGCGGGGTGAGCTGTTATACCGCCACTCCATTCATTGTTGCTTTTTCTCCGAGTAAGAGTGATATAACCAGGTTTCGTCCATGGTTACCAATCGGAACAGAAAAACATATTTGGTCGGACGACTGGCACCGGTAACGTTTTTGATCGGCGTTCAGGCATCTCGGTACCCACTTGGCTCAGAATTTCCGCATGTCCTAATCTTCGTGAATGATGGACCCAAACCGCTTACGTGAGATGCCCAGTTGCTCAGCTATTGAATTGGCCGAAATCTGGCTGTGTTCCAAGTTTAGCTCGTGAATTTTTTCAATGATTACCGGGGAGGTAACTCTTTTAGATCGTCCAGGACGAGGAGCATCAAAGGTGGAAAAATCACCACGTTTAAACTGGGTCACCCAGGTTTGACGGTTGCATAGATTGTGCATGTTCTCCTAATGTTTCTGTCAGAATGGCTGAATTTCCTCCATCGTCTTACCTTGCAGAAAAAAAACAAAAATGACAGCTCGCGTCTCCATGATGTTGAAATCGCGCGCGTCGCCTGACATGCTTCCTTTCAGCCTCTGTAACAACAGAACACTTGCAATTCGGCACACGAACAGACCCCTCTTTCCAACGACACTATCGATTCCGTCTACGACATCGGGAGGTAGGTCGGGGTAAGGACTTAACAGCACTTCGTCCTAATTTAATTTTCTCATCAGAGTCACAAACATGTCATAACAAAAAGTTATGTAAGAATATGAACCTCTTTTCTTAGAAGAAATAAGATGATCCAGACCATCAGCTGATGAATCGGCCCGAGATATATCAGGCTATGAATCAACTTGTGTCTCAGACCTGGATGATAAACATCCTGAAACAAGCACATAAAACAAAGATGTAGCTGTGTTTAATTAAATTTCACGCTCTGAGGTGTTATGCTGTTGCGGTTTGGCGCCACACGGACTATAAGAATATGGCACTTGACTGACGTGATAAGCGCACTTCATTAACCGGCAGCATTTTTAAACAGTCCCTGGTAGCAGCTATGTACGATGCTGAATGGCCTTCAGGATCGTAGATACGCGAAAATGTTTGCTTCTGCCGGGAACTGAACCCCCAACGCTCAGTCGTTTAGCCCGAAAGACACTTACGTTGGTTAGTACGAACTAGCACCAAGCAGTTACCTCCAAATAAAATCTGTTTTAATACGATGAAAGAATTGTCTCACGACACGTGATTTTACACGCAGTTACCAGATAAATTTGTACTGTAGTTGACGGAAAATTGTAGAACATTATCACACTTTGCTATTCACTGTGATTATGTTGCTTTGATGGTTAGTGAATAACTGGGGAAAAATATTCTACTACTCCTGTTAAAACTCCTACTACTACTACTACTACTGCTGCTGCTGCTCCTGCTGCTGCTGAAATCCATATTACCACAAGAAAAACAATCCAGACAAAATTGTGAGAACAGGCCATAATAACATAAAAAAATTCGGAAGTCAGTAAATTACAACGAGTTTTATTTGTGATCTGGACCTCGTACGTTGCCTTTCATTATTATACCACAAGGTTTCCAACTCGTCGCTGTCGCTGTACTGTTACTGCAGTCGGTAGTGCTGGAACAGCGGCGCAAGGCATCCAAGCGATATAGCAACTTGGCGATCCTCTGTTTGGTGTACCAGCAATGCGGCAAGCTCCAGACTCCCATACCCTCTCCTTGAAGGAAGCGCTTTGTTTCTCTGCGCTGTTTTTAGGTGCGTTAGGCAACCCACAATAAAAGGCACTCGATTCGGACTGCAGACCTGAAGGAGCTCTAATATTAACAGCACCAAAACTGCGGCTACCGAAATTTGTTTTTCTTAAACAGTGACACAGCAAGGGGGTGTTTGGTCAGACGTGGACACGCGCGCGAATGGATACGCTCATTTTGCCGACAGGCAGCCAAAATTCAATTGTCATTGTTGTTAATTTAATCAAATTATCATGTCTTTGCAGTCATAAAGTGACAAACTAGAAGACACAAACAGAATACACAACGTGTCTTGTCCTACCGCTACGATTCTAGTCCTTTTATTTTGTGAAGTAATTATTCCTTAAGTAAGCACATTCTCTCCATGTAAACCTACAATAAATTTGCTCACCCTAAGTCAAAATACAGTATCTCGCCCTTCATCTGTTTATGATTTGTGCCATGGAAACAATATGTAACACGAAGTAGCTTCGAAATTTTTCTGAAATTCCTTGGTATAATTTACAGGACGTGCTACTGTAAATAAAGAAATGTACATTGACATCCTTCGTCGCATTAGGGATGCGGTATGTTGTAATCGCCCCGTAAAATGGAGAACCGACATGTGGTTTCTCCTTCACAACAATGCTCCTGCACACCGGTCGGTTTGGTCAAGGATTTCTTAGCAAACAACAATGTGACAACTCTGGAGTTTCCCTCATACTCTCCTGACCTGGCTGCAGCTGATTTTTAATTTTCCCTCAACTGATATCAGCATTGAAGGGACGGAGATTCAGTGATTTTTTACTGACACCATTAAGAATGTGGCGGAGAGCTGAATGTTATATTAAAATAGCTTAGAAGGCTTTCACAAAATGGCTTCCAGGAATGTTTCCATTAATTTTATAGCGATCGGCAGAAGTGTATATTTGCACAGTAGCACAATATGGAAAGAAATGTAGCTTAAATGATTGTACTGTTTCGTATTTCTCAGAAATAAAGGTGAAACCCTGAACATTTTGAAATTACCGACATCAAAATAAACCTAATTAATGACCATCACAGTTTTAGTTCATAATTTATAGTTCTTTCTCTTGTACTACAGTCAAAATAGGGCCTAGACCACCTAGCTTTGAAGTTTCTAGTTTACAGAAAATTAGACACACACTCACACACACACATATACACTCTGTATAAATCTTCTTTGTGAACAGCACGTGTCCGAGAATCCGACCTACACAACACACAGCAGACACAAGAAAGGAATATCCAAGTTCCCAGGGGCATTCTGTCACGCGACCCCAGCAATCAAACGGCCGCAAACCCGCTCATTAGATCGCACGGCCACCGGGATCGGAATTACATATGTTTAGTTGCGCTGAATTATAATTTATCCGAAATAAGAATGATCGCTAGATGTGCACATAAGCAGATAAAATTATCTGTAATTCGTATCTCGGAAATTTGGAGTTTCAGTTTACATACTACTAGCAAATTCTAAAGTCCGGTGAACATTCCATGATATATTCTGTGGAAGCAACACTGCTTAATATTTAGCCGATCGGGGTGAGAATTAATGGTGTAATAAATGAACAGTGTACTTATAGATTTGAGTTGGGAAATCAATCGCTCACAGATGCGACAAAGTTTCGAATGCCGACAAGAACAGTGCACTGCACTTACAAATATGTGCATCTCAGAAATTGATTTCCCTTTTGCCGTAAAGTAGCGGAGTCTATGAACTTTCAGTGAACTCCCCCGTGGCAAACAGTGAAATGCACTGAAAAATACGCACATTTTTAGATGTGTCAGCGGCCCTACTCTATATAGCCCACTATAACTAGGCAAACGTCCTCATTCTCGTGGAAAGTTTGGTTATACTTACGTCTTTGGTCAACGTGAAGTATTGTTCTGACTTCTACGCTGAAGAAGAATTTATATTATGGGTACGAGACACAGACTGCTGCTGAGTGTCCAATGTAAGGTGTGTTGGAAGTGTTAGAAAACCGTTTTTAGTTAATTTACGCGAGTTGAGCAATTTTGGCGAAAAACTATTTAGGAAAATTATTTAGAAATTTATTCTAAATTTCTGACGTACGTTGGGCTATATAAAGAAAGGCAAGACGAGTATTTGGGTCAACTACTAAATTCAAACCTTTTATTTGTTACATTTTGTTTGTGTAAATTGTGGTTATTTGTATATTTTTATTTTTAATTTAATATTAAATATTTTTGGGTTAATTCCTAAATTTTACTGACATAATTGACGCACTGTTGACTATTGATTGATGTCCCTGGAGTGTTAGATAAGCTAAGTGAGAAATATAGATGAGTGCATTGTGTATTTTATTTCGTTGTATGGCAGTGGAGTTTGCGAGATTTCTAACAGTCTAAAATTTTGTTGAAATATGATTGGTGGCAGCACAAAAATTAGTGACTTTGGCCCTGACGTTAATACCACGCCATTTTAAATTATAGTGTCTTCACGAGGCAGGTACAGTTGGGCCAGAGTACCATCACGGGAGGCATTATAATATTTTAGCGCATTGATTTGAAAACAGTTTTTTTTTTGGAAGAGGAAGAGATGAAATTATTAAATAAACAGAATTTTGTGGTAAATAAGACAGAGATCATGCAGCATAAATTAAAATGAAGTAAATTCCCTTCCTAACTAATTGTACAAATGAAATTTCTAGGGGCGTTTTTCTACACTGATTAAACTTCATACCTTCGGAGACTTCCCAACTACTGCATCCTGCAAATCGTCTACAACCTGGTAGGTCTTCTTACTCACGAAATATGCCTCCAAACCGTAAGACATTAGTGTCTGAAATTACAATAAATATTAATCTATAAGACCAGCAGACATTTCTAAGTGTGGGCTTTCTATGTTAGAACACAGATTGTTAGGGGCTTATTTCACCAAAATAAACACATAAAAAAACTAATGTAACGAAAATGTTATTTGAATTAGGTGTCTTGAACAAAAATTGCTTGTACTACATCTTATCTCAAGACATGTAAGTTAATATTTTTAGGCCGGTATTGCAGAGCGAAAATCACGAAAGAGTTAAGAACTGTTGAAAACGAATTAGGTTATAACGTCTATCGATGTTAGCAATCACACACTGGTAACATGGATAAACTTTATAAATATTACACGAACGGAGATTGCTTATATAAAGGACTAGTCTTCCTGACTTAGAGTGCTTCAAAACAAATGAGTCATTGGCTAACTTAATATTTACCCGACATTTTTCAAGATAGTTTTGGCCGTACGAAGCACGAACTTCTTCCGGTAGCTGAATCCATCTAGACTCTAGTTCCTTCATGCTAAACTCAAGATTAGTCATATTTGTTCTGTAACACAAGCAGAAAGCTGTATCTAATTAAAATTCACCACATTTCTAGTGAGTGCTCCACGGTGTGTAGCTGAGACTATCAATGATAATGAAACTCTTTGCAATTCTCCTAGTGTCTTGGGGCTAACATACCAAAATTGGTGACCATAAGGCCAGACAATAAAACTGACTTCCTCTTTGCCTCCATTATCCTTTCCTTGTACCTGTCCATGTTCAGACGTCAGCAAGCCCCAGGTCAGTCCAAAACCAAGAGACTGCGTCGATACAGTACGCTACCTCGAAGTGTCACCTGATGCAGAGTTGTATTCCTTGTCTCACATCAGTCAGCTTACAAACACGACATCTTTTAACTTTGCAGCTCAATCTTCAATGCGGAGCTGCAACTTTATCGAAATTTGGGCCGCATGTGGGCAACAATAAATTCAATACAGAGAACGAAGAATGTGTATGCATACAGCCTATGTAAGTATAATTATATCTGCATATTTCTATAAAACAATACAATAAAATTATACTGGAAATAAAAGGAAAAATTTGTAAAAATATAACCTCAATTCACCACATAAGATAGTATGATGTTAATTTTAAAATATTTTTACAAAATTAATTGGAAACGTAATGCATGTCACCGTAAATAAACATCACCTACTGGTTACAGATGAATAAGAATTAATATGAGTTTTACAAATACTGCGAGCGAATTTACCGATGGGAAGTGCGAGACTGGCTTTCAGATTTTATCTAAAATGCTTGGACAAAATTTCAGTTCTGAGTTCCACACAACAAAGGCAGGAGAATAGTTCATATCAACGTATGCCTGCAAACTCTTACGTACAGACCACAAATTCTACCGACATCAGTTCTTTAGATTTGCAATTGTGGAAGAATTTAAATCATCTAGCGTATTCAGCTGCATAAAAAAAAGAGACACTTCAACAACACATTTTTATGATAGCCATACAAATTGCAACGACCCCGTGTTTTTTGAAAGACTGGGATATTCCATGTACTGATTCAGCTGAAAATATTTTCGCATTTATTGTGAATTATGCCTTACATTAAACTGGGAACTTTTCTTGTAAATGGACTATGTGAATTGTACGGAACACATTACGTAATTCATGTGTTCACTGTTGAATACAATCTTTTAATTCAGATCAAAAACACTTATTTACAGATTAATAATTTTGTGAATGTGTTATTTATTTAAATTGAAAAAATGACACTCGACATTTTTCCAAGCATTTCAAATACATCCTGTAATTCATATTTTTCTTGTATTGCCATGACAATTTTAGTATTCCGCTAGTGAATCTTGTTGTAGATGTTCGAATTTTCTCGAGACACACCAAGCAACTCTGCGTGTGTCGCGATGCGCAATTGCACAAACGGTGCTTTAGACTTCTCAGCACACATTGCGCTTTTCTTTGAACATTCTGCTCTGTTTGCCTCGTTTTTTAAAGTAAACATATAAATATTTTTTGAATCGAATCGAAACACACTACAGCTCCTTTCCAGTCCTCTGCCTATTTGGATTAAATTTTCCAGTAACTCTGTTATTGTAGGAAAGAACATATATATATTTCCAATCTCAGTACGAGACAGTTAAAAGATTGCGTGAACGATCATTTGTGGACGAACACAATGCTACAAAATTAACAGTACTTGAGAAATAGTAAACAAACTACTTGCCTGAAGGGACCTGGTTGGAAATCATGTAGAGTAATTCCCCATTGCTTAAGCTCGAAGCGTAGCACATTGGCCAGAGCAGTCGCAGCGTGCTTAGACATGCAGTACACTCCGATACCAGGAAATATCAGGCGACCTAAGTAACAACAGGTACGTCAACGCGAAAATATACGATATTATAAAACCACAGCATTCGTCTACAAATGTATTGTAGTAGTGCCAAATGAGGATGCATATGTATTGTCAGAAATTGGCAGAATGTTCAGATACTTAAAAATGCAGACAGAGGGGGAAAAAATATTATGGAGGAAATATAAATTCGGAAGTTACTAAATTGACTACCACGTTTTCGGCCCCTCAGCAATATTTTTTTCATAAAGTTAAATCTCAAAACTTACCACTTAAAAGCCATCACCGAAGGTGAGTAGACCGGGACAGCGAGGTCGGTATAGCGACTCGCTACAGGCTGGACTGTCCGAGGCTCGAATGTCGATTGGAGTCGACATTCTACGCACCCGTTCTGAACGGCACTTGGGCCCACGCAGCCTCCTACATAAAGGGTATTGGATCTCTTGGCCAGGGGTAAATCTACCGAGGTGTGGCGTTGATAGTCACCCTCATCTAGGGCCTTCCTGCTCTAGGGTGAACTAGGGTGAAACAGCTAAGGTCATTTTTTAAAAAAATGATACGGGGAGAGATGCGCACACCATGTAAGCCTACCCACATATATTATTTATTTAGTTTATTAATTATTCAACAAACGCACTGCTGATATTTTAGTAAGTGTTCATAGGCCATTGATCTAGATTTATAACAAAATTTTATAAAAAAACATAGAATTTAAAAGGCGCTACGTCACAGCCATTACATTTATAACTTTGGTTCTTAATTCAAGCATTCGTTTTCAGTTAATATTGCCACTTGTCGTTTCCTTGTAAAATTAGTGTCAAAGGTAACCCGCATTTTCTAAGAATTTCCTTACATTTAACTATTAAAACTTAGCTAGACATATACGTATATACATACATGTAATTATATCACCTCAAACACCAACTTGAAATTAAGTTCCACGTGGTCTTATTCTCACACCAACCATTTGCTCCACCACCGATAAGCTCAATACATTTGACAACGGAACCATTACGTTGGGCATCACAACCTTGATTTCATTTGTTTAGCTGTACCTGTAGCAGTTGTAGTGCAGCCAGCTTTACCAGGTCATGCTACTGTGGGTCAGAGCCTACAGAATTTAAAGTTCACAGAGATAAAACTTCCACCGCGCTATGGGACGTCGAAGTCCTCCAGGAGGTACACGTACCAAGTATTCGTGTGTTCGGCGTCCCTGTGAGTGGCAAAGTGACGAAGTGACATGACCTCTTCGAAACCCGCAAAATTTTCTGCGAAATTTGCTGTGCGACATTTCTTACACTTACAGCCGTAAAGGAACTGGAAAACTTGAATTTTTTACTGGGTTTGAAGTATTCTTATACTGAGTTTTCCTTATGGAAAATTCCTGAATGTAATTAAATACGCTCACGATACAACCTCCTGGGACAACACCTGCCTCCCTCCATCTTGCAGTTCCTACTAAATAAGATGCCATATACCGCAACTGTGTTTTGTTAGATTTGTTTCAAAGCTGTATGAGGGCTGTCCGTTGTGCCACCTATAGTAAAAGCAACTGAAGGTCTCCTTGTTCCCACAGCTATCGCCCAGTGTCGTATGACTGTTGGGTGAAGTTATCAAACCCAGGGTAGTTCTGGTACAAGAGAGTCGGTACGTGTTTTGGAATGCAGCTCCCACGGAACCGATACTCGTACATCTTGAATCACTGGCGGACCGCGTCAGTTAGGTCTTGTTAACAAACAAAATATTGTGCCAGCTCCGATATCAGAGCGGCTGTTAGAGTTTGATGGTATGGGCTTCTCCTTACTGATAACTGCTCGCAACCGAATTGTCACTGACCAGGTTTCAATTAATTTATGTATACTAGGAGATTTTTAGTCTAGGTTGGTATATATTTCTGAATTTGTCTTCGTGACATTTTGGTTGACTCTATGAAATATGATACTGTCACAATTACCTCGCGCGCCACCTACAAAATCTTTTTAGTACTTCACGTGCTCTTAGTCGATTTTTAGCATATTTAGTCGCGTTCGCAAAACTGCGAATTGAGATTATTTATTTCTTCATGTCCGTCTGTCTGTTCGTCTTCAACTTCACTTGCTCGGATTTAGTCGTCAACGAGTTTACTCGCTTTCATATTTAGACGAGGCGAGATTAAAAGCTGCTAGCTAGTACGATGTACAGTGGCCCCCGTATAATGCACCACTAAAGAATTCGCAAAATAAATTTCGTCGGCATAGCGCATGCTCTATTCTTCAGGTCTACCGTAATGTTGCCGACATTAAGGATCAGCGTGTCGCTGTTCATCATGCCAGTAATAACCTTGCAGTGAAAAACATAACTTTGGTAATTAGGCCGAAAATTCTGCCGCTGCTCGATTTTGCGCTACAGGAGAAATGCATGCTGCACAAGTTTCAATGTTTGTGGCCAGTACAGTACACAGTACAGCTACTGGCTGTCTGGGCCCGATCAGACTTTCTTATTAGTGCGTGGCATTGCATAGAACGTGCCTTAACATTTCCTCCTTTACCTACGAAACTGCAGGCTTTATGACTTCAGTCATGAAGATGTTGAGAAATACGTTGAAGGTCACAAACTGCGGTCTTGTTTATAGAGATATTTTTTCCCAGTTTTCCGTAAGATCAGGTGCCACTTCCCCATCCGTTTCTTGTGCACTCAAAACGAAGCCAATCGTAGGTAACTTTTATTATGACAGTAATATAAGTTCCAAAAATGTGGCCCTCAGCAGTAAAGCACAGCATTGCCGCTACACGCTGCATTTCATGATCGAGATTGAAAATTTAAATCCTTTTGCACCTTTTGCATCATCATCATACATTCACGGCACATAAAAAGAAGCCGTCTTCTTTTCCACATTTTATATAAAACAGAAATTAGGTCTTTTTCCCTCTTCTGAATAATGTATAGTCTGAAGTCTAGCAGCGCTTCTTGAAAATCCACCGGAATATTTCGAGAGATGGATGTTTAATGTGGCACTGCAGTCTTCACAATGCCTGATTTTGTGGCTTCACCCTTAGTCTTGATTTAAAATATTCAATTCAGACCGATCTGGCAGCTCTGTTACCTTTACTTGTGTTTCGCACCCGCTTAGCAAAAAGAAATACGACGGAATGTAGAACTGCAACTTTCTCACTGGGCGACCCTTCAATTTTGGGGCACTGTGGATCTGCTTAAATTTAGTTGTCTTGGAGGAAAGTAATGAAACATGGTTATTCCCTAATGTACGAAATTTTGCCTCAGTTACTGTAATTTCACATTCTGCTACTCAATTTTCTTGCTTCGTTTCTTATTCAATGACATTTATTTATGACACTCGGTTATAATAACGCGGTTCTGAAGACACTGCAAATTGGCCATTTCCTACGACGTTTTGAATTTGAAGTAAGGTGTAGAAATTAAAATGCACTTAAGTGTAACAGTAAGAGCGTATTAAACAATGAACAGACGTTCATAGATAGTCTGACAATGCTAAAGACAACTACATACTCTAAAAAATGGGTCAGAAGATGAAACAAAGAAAACTGACCCCCCTCCCTTCATCGAGAAATATTACCTAATTTTAAAAGTACTTGTTATTGTAGGTCTCTAAGCTCCCGCCACCTCTTTTATCATTTTCACAAATAACGAAGTTTGTAACAACGAAAATACGAAGAAATATTCAGGCAATTCAGTTTGTTGAAGGCTTTGTGTTTACTATGAATAACTTCACGTTACACAATGGTTTCCTTACTGTTTATTCATAAAATATCAATTTTCGGCATCGTTTTTGTGATGATAACGAATGTAAGGCATCCTGAATTCAGAAATTTTGAGATATGATAGAAATGAAACTTTGAATTCAGAAAATACAGTGACAACTTTCTGTTTGCATACCTAATAAGCTGGAAACAATGATCACTCTTCCATGTGAAATCTTGAGAAGAGGGAGGAATGCATTCGTCACAGTTACAGGACCAATGGCGTTGACCTCAAAAACTTTCTTAACGGTCTCCGTATCCATCCATTCCATAAAGCCGAGTTTAAAAATGCCAGCATTGTTGACTACAGCCCACAGCGCTACAATGAAAAAAGTTATTAATTTTGGAAGAAGAAAATATTCTTTCAATTAAGTTCAAACTGGAATGGTGACTTTAGTGATGTATTAAATAAGTAAACACATTAAAATAGAAAGGCTATAACGGAATAATCCTTATTTGTAGCACAGTGACATCACAACCGCATCTCCCACCAAACTCCAATATCATCATCATCTTCCTCCATGGTTTAGGTCGTTTGATCTGTTCCGGCATCGACGCATTGCCATCCTTTCCTGGGGCGTCCACGATCTCTTCTTCCTAGAGGTTTGTATTTGAGGGCGTGTTTCGGGAGTCTGATGTTGTCCATTGTTTCAAAGTGGTTGATCCAGTTTTGTTTGTATTTGAGTCTCACGTCTTGTATAACAGAGATCTCTAGTTCTTTTCTTACGACTTTGCTTCTTATTTTATCCAGTCTGGTGTATCCCGTAACACTTCTTAGAAAACGCATCTCTACATCGTCTAGGCGTGTCATGTCTCTCTTCGTGGTTACCCATGTTTCGTTGCCATATAGCAGTGATGGTCTAGATACAACTTTAGAAAATTTTATTAGGGTGTCTGTACGGGTTTTCTTTAAGTGCTTTCTGATAGTGCTGCATATTCCTTGAAATCTGTTTATTTTTTTGTCAAAATCTGGTGCACCGCCTAAACTGAGAAACTCCAATAATCTTGATTTATTTCCACCTCCTTGAATATTAATACACGTACCGATCCCTGTCTTTCATGTCGACCACAAACATTTATATTAATTTTATAATTAATTCTTCCTTAGCCGACAGTGAAAATATAGACCTTTAAATTCTAATTCTACGTAGCCCATAAAACGACTTTCGCGAACCATGAAACTCCTAAAGAGCAACTAGTGAAAATACTGAATTTTAAATATTTAGAATATAAAAAATAAATTCGCCTCTACTTTGTAAAGAGTGAACATACCACACAGCATGAATTGTACCGGAAAAAAAAACATTTTCAAGAAACTTTTTTCTTTATTCGAAATGAACTATTTGAGCTCTCAAAATTATTATGATAATATGATTTTGACAGTTCAAATATATAATTTGCAATAAAAATTAGATTGCCTTAGGAAATCCAGTTGTTTACTTCTTCCGTAAAATTGATATTTTGTGGATTGTCCCCTTTTTCAAAACTTTCAGACGATTCGACCCTAAACGCTTGTATTACTTCAGTACAAATGTTTACTTTTAAAACAAAATTCTTAGCAATTGTTTTATTAAAATTTGGAAGAGATACGAAAGATACGAAAACCTTTATTGTTTTTTATCACAACTCAAGAAATGTACCGGTCATAAGTGTACTTCTAGACCGTATATCAAGTTTCCAAAACAATTTGCAATGTTATAACTCTCCTTATAACGCGATGATCAGGGATCGGAATGTGGACTGACTGATACCACTTCCCGAAAGGAAAATTAATAGGCAGAATTTTTATTGTACTTTAATCCGTTTCATGGTTTTGAATAAAGATTTTTAGATTTTAAAACATTATTGACTGATTTAATATTCAGTTTCGTACTCTTTGTGCAAAATTGGTACTTGCACAGATTCGTATAATTACCCTCAATTCAAAACCGATTTATTAACTGAAATTAAGAGTATCCGCACTTCCTCTTCACGGTTTCCAATACACGAATATAATTTTCATAGTGCACTATAAAGACCAACAAACGTACAAAATACACCATGGAGAAAAACTTCTGCTTTATTCATCCTACATGTTTTGGCCAGGCTGAGCCACACTCAGGGAGAACATATTAAGCAGAATGATGTAACAAACATTTTTTATCATGAAGTTTAAGTTCAGTTGCAATAAAAGCACAAGACAGGCAATGTAGTTACAACGTAAAAATTGAGGCGCGATCGTTCAAATATTGTTGACGTGGAAAAGAAATGAGTATTACATACCTGCTTGTGTGAATTTATAGTCTTAGGTACCAGATGTAATGCGCATGCGCGACATTGTCGTCTGTGGCCTGCCCCGCCATAAAATACTTTGCCACATTTCCTCATTAACGGTACAATTTTCGAAAAACAATTACTGAATAAAAAATAAAAATTGTGTGTTTTGATTTTCTCTACAACGTTTGTTCGAAACATTTTTCATTCTAAGAAGAGATGAGCGAGATATGATCAAAAATTTTATATTGGCCTTCATGTAAAGTACTGTTACTCTGGTCTATTTTAGTGAAAATTGAATTATATCTACAGATCTTCTAAAATTCCACAAATATCAAATTGTATAAAACTACTTCCAATGGAAGTCGAGTTGTTTTATTCGAACTGGAAGACGGGCAGACATGACGAAACTAATATTCTTTTTTCACAATTTTATAAAAGTGGCTGAAATTTTAAAATGTAAAATATACATTGTTTGTCCCTAGCTAATTGTGTGTCAGAAGTCATTACTTAGTATTTTATGGAAACGCCACAGTACGCTGTTTAAACAAGCCTAATTTACTTTGGTGTAAATTACAAATTAGTGTCCCTTTGAAAAATATTATGATAAGGGAAACGTCTTCAATTAGCGTTTGTCGTGGCTACAGCTACCAAATAATGTAGGATATCCTACAGACAGCTGTAAACACCACTCACTATATTCGTGTACAAATGTTAGCCCTCTAAAATTAATCTTCGATAGGGGTCAATATATTACCATCAACTCAGTAAATTTTTCCTGTTTCGAACAGGAAACATTCCCATCAGTGATATTTCCAAGGGCAATCTAAGGATATATCATATGACACACAGGTTACTTGTACAAACCACGTATATTTTACCTTTTACAGTTTGGTATACAGGGTGTTTCACGACTTTAGGGCATAACTGCAGGAGGTGATTTCCTAGGTCTTTGTGATCAAAAAAGTTCATATAAACATGTGTCCGATTTTGGACGGTTACGGAGTTATGACC
>Ga0123352_10010849_pt1 | contig 14326 bp, 10 predicted proteins | sample TergutLab28metaG_FD_89700 | JGI IMG/M metagenome (GOLD analysis project Ga0123352, IMG submission 89700) | Labiotermes labralis P1 segment gut microbial communities from Petit-Saut dam, French Guiana - Lab288 P1 | ecosystem: Host-associated > Arthropoda: Insects > Digestive system > Gut ... | reverse complement strand
CACAATAAGTCTCATATAACTGCTTACTAAGTATTTCACATACAACCTGAAGATGGCCATTGTTAAGTGCCGAAACATGTAGTTGTACTTTATGTAGTAAATACTATATATACCTCTACCATTAAATAAAGTTGTGTTAGACAAGTACATACACTCCACTCTAGTTAGTATATACCAGCAAGTTTATTGTTGTTGAAATACTTACACTACTGTCTTTTAAAACAAGGTAACACAAAAGAGAACTCAATACAACTAACTTACAGCAAATATGCATATTTATTACGTGAACCTGAGTAATTACCCAGACAGTGCCCTTTTTGAATTCAAGCAGCAGTAATGCAGCAGCAGGATTACGTGATTAGATTCCATCTCACATAACAATTTTAAAATATCTGCATGAATAAGACATCCATGTCTGGCCTCTCTGGAATTTAATAAATTCTAATAATAAATTGTACAACTTCACCCCACATACATAAAGTTCTACAACAGGCACAAAATGTTGATAAGAAATCAAGACAAGCCATGTCTGTATGGGGAATGGTGCTCATGCTGATCGAATATAAAGGCATTTCATTGGAAACAGCTGCACATTGTCATTTTTGACTTCTTAGATGCAAGATGATCGATCCATAAGATGCAACACCAAATCAGGACATATTAAAAAAGGAACGAGTTTTTGTGGCATAAGGAAAAATTGTGTGTGTTTCATTTGAACACACTAACAACAACCCACATAAAACAGGTGAATCCTTCCTAAGCCAAAAGACAGAAAGACAAACACACAGCCTGGAACATTACTGTGAAAAGAAGACTGCACATAACTTAAAATTAAGGACTATGCAATTCATTTCGACCTTAGACTGTCTCCTCTGTGAGCAATGAGGCGAGGCCAAAGAAACAGATGATCCAGAAGTAACAGACTGTCACACCCTGCTAACATTTCCTGATTTCTTAAAATTTTATGCACAATGTTGGGCACCTGGAGAAACTACCATCCTGATGGTTTAGACCTCTGGGCTGATTAGTTTTCAGAACATCTTATCTCAGATTTTTCATAATTTGGCCAAATTTGTCCCACACTCAACCATTTCAAGCACAGTATCTCCAGAACAGTTTGAGGTAGAGGGCTCAATGACAGTTCACTTTAAAGCTAATATGTGATTTTCACCAGTGCAAAACACATTTTAATTATTTCATATGTAAGTAGAGGTTTGGGATTATTTATTGTTTTACTTTTATTTTCACCTACCTGAAATTCATTAAGCGGGAAAAATGCTACCAGATTACCTGCTTCCTGCCATACAATACGCATATTAGAATAGAGCATGCCCGACACAGAACATGTGCCAAAAAATGCTGCACAGCTGATAAGGAGGCAGCTTCAGGCCACACAATTCAGTGTTCGGGGAAAACTCTGCACAACTAGTAGTACCGCTTTCACACTTACACTTTTATAAGGTGTCTGAGAATGGATTAATACGAAAAAGTGGACATGGAAATAATTTGGAAAGTGGAAAGTAGGAATAAGTAGAAGAAAGTCATATGGCATGGCAGGCATTTCAGAATCTGTTACAAAATAAACGAAACACTGACGTCCCTCAGGACATGTCCAGTGGAGAAGAAAATTGCACCATAGGTTTTATTGTTGAATTTATAGCTACAGCTATATGATTTCCTTCTTTATACATTTCTGAAACACACAGCCTGATGATGGTTGTCTCATACAACCAAAATGTGTAGCTTTTTAGATTACAATACTGAAGTGTTGTATACAGACTGATTGTTTTATTATGTACTGTATTAACACAATGAGGATGACACACATTAATATCAAAATGTTAAACTGGGCTTCAGAAGAATCGATGAAGTCCGCATTGCTAAAAATTTTGCAAAAAAGGGCTTCAAGTCAACCATGCTGTACCAGGAAACTCGAAAGCCCCACCAAGCAACAACTTACAAACTTTTATGAAAGTAATGTCAAATGCTCTATGACCAAAAGACGACAATTTTGTAACAAAAATGGAAAGAGCCAACAGCTTCAATATAAATTGGTAGCCAAAATGATGGAGCTATACCCATATTCCAATAGCACAGAAGGTTTCTCTCAGTTTTCACAGCTGATAATCCCACACTGTCTTTGAGCAGGGACTGCTCACCTGTTACACATGGAACCTGTGCTCGTGTGATGCACCAATATGAGGCTCATGATTCGAGACAAAAATATCAAACAGAACAAAGACAAGCATATACTGATAAGCATTTATTAACCATGTGTTCCTACATAGAATCATATGTAATCTGCACAGCTGTCATGTTACCTGGACTGCATGTTGCGTGTCCTGGAACATCTGAACTTGGGAGAGAAAAAATGAAGAGGAAGCGTTTATGAAAGCTAAGGTAGATGTGTCACAAAGTGAGGTTCGCTGGACAGAACTACTGTCAGAGCCACTGAAATGTGCACTGCTGAGTTTATAGGTTTCTTAAAGAAAACCTGTCTGCACTGAGGGAACATTCATTTGAAGCCATACAACAGACGCCCTGTAACAAGACTTAGGTATACTCCATTATGCAGTACACAGACTTAATCAAGGCATTCTTTACTCTCAAAATATTATATGGTTCACAGTACACACACGCAATTTCATTTACTCCCAAAAGAAAAATATGGCCTTCCCTGTGCAACAAATGCTAAAATGCATTGTGTGCACATCTCTTACACTGAACGCCACCTAAATTGAACAATCAATGTGGAAAGAAGGGACAGAAATTTCTTTACACCTTACAGTAAAGTGCAGGTTCCAGTGCACCAATTTTCTCAAAAAATCTCTATTTCTCAACAGCATTAAACATCAATTCACCTGTACTGGTCAAGAAATAGGTAAAGTAGGCCACAAAATACATTTATACCCTTATGTAAAGTATGACTCGCTGAGCCGATTTTCAGTAAACTCATGCCTGTTATACAACTTGCTGCCTAGAACCCATATATATAATTTCATGAAAACCTACCGCTGCTACTAGGTTAAGGACAGACGTGGTCTCCACGTAAGGCTTTTTTTTTGCTTCGTAAAGAACCGCCAAAAACGAAATGGAAGAAACATTGCAACTAGGGGAATATCCAACTACCTGAGAGGTCCTCGTCCATGTTACACCCCACGATTTCCAATGGTATAATTATCCGACAAGAACGCATCGTTCGTCACATGCAAAGGGCTGCAAATCTTTTGTTGTTACGTAGGTCCATCTTATTTCAAGAAGACGTAACTGCAAAACTTCGACATCATGATGGTAGGCACACACAATGCACATTACTTCTGTGACGGGGCATCTGCGTACTACAAGTGGTAAAGTTTCATGAATATGCGCCATCATGAAGGGAACTTCACTCTGAAAGCAGAGTCATATTTTTTGCAACATCACTTGCGAAAGGGCCACACCATGGTTGCTAGGTACAGGTAAGAGAAGCGCGTTAAGAGCCAACCACTAGAGCATTGAGTGGGAATAAACGGGCCCCAACTATCTGTATCAATGGGTAAAAGGCAATTTCAATTTTGCTATAAAATTGCATATGACCATGACAGGCAACAAAAGCCTTAGAAAACCAACTTAAACGCACCCGCATTGGATGAAACTGCCTCAGAACGACCCTTTTTTATTCCTGCATCACACAAGAAACATCAAAGTGTTTCCTTTCCATTCGAAGCGTTTAGATGCAATCGTCTAGAAGGAAAAAGCAAGTGGTGTTAAGAAAAACGAGTAATGCTGCGTCATAATTGGCTCGGCTTTTCCCACTTTACACCTATCCCATTGTTTTCTGTTTGCCTTCCCCCATATTTTGCATCCTTACATCCTTAGGCATCTCATAAAAGTATAATTATGAAACTGATATTACCAGCTGATACCAAGTTTTCCCGAAACAATGACTGATGTGCCGTGGAAACGCCCAAATATCCGGCTCATGACTCGCAGCTCCGTGAAGGTTAAGTTTTTTTTCCTGACGTTCTTAGTGTTTACCCCACTCTATTCCAAGACAATATTGGGCAGAAAACACGTAATGTGGTGATATTTCCCCCCTTTATATCGGGTTTGGGATTCAGGAAGAAAATAAAAGTAAAAAAAATATATATATATATCCAACCGCAAATGTGTATGTAAAAGCTCTCCTGTAACTTTTTGCCTTTAAAAAAAGTCGACTACGATGTCTTTGAAACAGTTGAGTGCGAGGGATAAATAAAAAATAAATTATGAAAATGGCGACTGGACATATCGACAAATAATGGACCTACAGCGATAAATATTCACAACAATTAGTGTCTCGATACCAGACGCGTACAATAAGATCTAAAAAAAATGGAATATAAGTGTCATTTTCCTTATTTTGTGTGGCCTGACGATAAGAAATACCGAATACAAAAAATGTGCACACGCGTTCAACAAACACGAGCATACAGTTTTAGTTATAACAGGAAACACTACTGTGTTTCACCTCCAGACCACTACAAGACGTGAAATAAAATGCAAAATGGCCCTACGTTCTTCCTTACCAACAGTACCACTTTACTTGTGTGCAATCCCACTGCTCGCAACTAAGCTCTTACAACGCAAATTTCGAGAAACAACACGTAGCAAAATATGTAACGATTTAGTGCCGAAGATAATTACCGATTTGCTGTTGGTTGACAAAACATCAGTTCTAAGGAGAATTCCAGTAAATCAAATACTATCCAGAGTCCCGGATACATATCTGCTGCATCCACTCTCCTTCTTTGAGAGAACTGATTACAGTTCATAAGGCCTAAAGTTGATGGACCTGCTAGAGATTTAAGACAGACAAGAGGTTGTCAGTGTAATATTACTGCTGTTAATGTGCGTTGGAGGATAAAGGCAAACGTTTATACGTAATCAAGCGACAAGATAAATTCCATATGCACCGCGCGTTTGTATTAGGTTCCAATGCCGAAATGCGGACAGAACATGCGTACTTACAAACCAACCGCTGTAAACGATGCTTTACATGAACCTAGTGGACACAGCTTCTCTTCCTCCGCCCCCTTTCTTTTTGGAACTCGGTGCGGTAGAGCGGGGACCATCATCGGTCGCTGTGCAGCACCAGATGTCGTCCGCTCTACGGCAGGCAGAGCCGCGTAAACCCGAGACTTGACAGGCCTAATGTGGAGCGAAAGGCGTCATGGGTCATGTAGCAAAGCAGCTTTGAGCCGGTACCGCGTTCACGTCAGCGCTTCGTATAACCTTACAGTAGTAAACTTTGCCACGCCAAAAACTCGAACCATCAAAAGCGCAATCTCCAAGTTATAACATTCAAAATACACTTAATTTTCTGGAAGGGACCACGCCGAACCTCGCGGCCGCGCGGTATAAGGCGTGGGACTGCGGTCACTCGCTTCCTGGAACTGCGGGTTCGAATCCCGCCCCGGACATGGAAGTCTACCTCCTGTGAGTGTTGTGTGTTAGAGGTCTCTGCGACAGGCTAATCACTCGTCCACAGTAGTCGTACCGAGTGTGGTGTGTGTATGATCTCGAAACTTCAACAGGGAGGAGGCCTAGGCCCACCAGGAATGACACTTTATGACTCATCACGTCCTTATAAAAATTAGCGACGGCATCCAAGGATACTGCATGCCAGACCTATTAGAGTAGCTATCTAACTGTAATTCAGGTGCGGCAATGGAATGTGACGATTTTCAGATCGCTGTTTTCATGAACCGGTTTGAATATAAGAACAAATAAATTATGGACTGTCAGTAGTAAACTGCCACTTCATGCGTGCTACTTATTTCTATCGAAATGTACCTCCTAAGTGGTCTTCCTGGAATGCAGTACATCTCTGCAATTGTGCTAGGCAATTAACCATGAATACGAAGCAGATGATTATCAATGGCCCCATTCTCGATTCTGACGCGCTCTTTCGCCCCTTAATGTCATAATATTCAGATCAACCGTAACTAACACACTGCAACGTCAAGGGCAAGGTGTGTGCCTTTGTGCAATTATTTTTTTCAGATCGCGATTAGAGGAATGTATTGTACGCCAGGGAGACCACTTAAGGGACGTTAAGTTTTAAAAAGTAAAGAGCGTATAATGGCATTTTATTACTTGTACTCTATACGTTTCTGTGTTTCTTATATTCAACCCCATTCGTCAAAACTGCGATGTTAAAACCGTTACATTCTGCTGCCGCACTCTGTACTTTCTATGGCAGAGGCAGTAAGAAAGCAGCAAATTGTCAGTCTGATACGAACAGATTAAATGTTTGGTATAAGAACGGAGCAGAAGTTACAGCAGTTGAAATTTAAATCAGTTGTGCAGTTTTGTAAAGATTTATACCGAATGTGGACACCTACTTTGGGGGAGGGGTCGTTAATACATGAGGATATACCAAAACTCTAGCTTCGGAGAATGTAAACAATTATCAGTTAACGCAGCACAGACTACAGTTTGACAAGACCTGCTTAAAATCACTTATCAAAGCTAGCCGTATAAAGGGAAATACATGTAAAGACGCAGCATAATGTATGGAAACTGCATGAACAACGTGTACTGCGACAAGGGTAGTCACTTCAGCAAAGTAAAGGGAATATTTCAAAGACGAAATTAATTTATAGCAGGCACAAAATCATGCTCACAGCATAACTCATACAACCACTCAGATTGTGGACACTGCCTGGCATATGGTGTTCCAAAAATACAGTAATTCCTCCCTAAGCACAACTCGGTCCCACAGTTCAAAGATAAAACTACGCACTTGCTGTTACAAAAGACATTAACATTACCAACGTGTAGGCACAAATGCTTGAATGCTTTGCACTTCACGCCTATTATGTAAGTTGCGACCCTGCACGTCTATTGCGAAAAAAAACGGGTAACGTTCCGTACATAAACAAAGAAACACGTACAGTTTTGGGGAAATAATGTGGTCAAGACATAGATTTTGCTTTCTAAGACTACTGCAATTAATAGCAGCTATTTATTTCCTTGCACAGCATTTCTTGCTGTTTGTGCTGCTAGGTGAAACACTAAATGGGTTGTGTTAGCCAGTTCGGTCAATTCAGTCGTGTTTTATGAAAAGTAACTATTTTTCTTTCTACGAGTAACTTCTTTAGAAACAATGGATAAATCGTCAAGGAAAATAAGCAAGACCACAACATTAAATGGGTATATTTCACCTATTCAGAAACAAACTGCCGAACAGGTACGTCAGATCCAGAGCTGTTAAAAAGATTATGTAGCTACAAAATGAGATGGTTTGATTGTGTCACAAAGGAAAAGACCAATGTGGGTAAAAAAAGGATAATCTTTTAAAGACTATACTTTTTCTCAGACACAGCAAATCAGATCCTTTCTAGTTTTCATCTGCAAAAGAAATGAGCTACAGCTTCACTTCGTGTACATATCCCAACAGTCTGCCGGTAACCTCGAAAAGCAATCAAGAAACAATTTTGGACCGTTATAAAGTAAAAAATACCCGGACGAAAAAATCCACAATTTGGAATTTACCATATAGAAGAAAGCCTCTCTTGTGGCGCAAGTCATTTTTGGAGCTCACAGTTCTAAAGCAACTGTGAGGAGATTATTCACAAAACGCAGGCACCAGACACAACACCTTGAGATGTGGGATCCTCAAGGCGGTTGTCAAGGATCTTTTAGGATGACACTGCGTTGGTTAGAATACAGGCACCAAGTTTCGGAACAGTCTGCTGCGTCCATCTTCGGTATACTCAAACAAGTACCCTGAAACCGGAGACGACATGTCCCAAAACCATGGTACCTATAAAAAAAACCAATCGAGACGATCCCAGTGGCCGCGCTGTCTACGGCGTGAGTCTGCGGCCGCTGACGTGCGGGGAATGCGGGTTCGAATCCCGCCGGAGGGATGGATGTGTCTCTTGCAAGCGTTGTTTGTTGTCAGATATAAGTCTCTGCGACGGGCCTACCGTTCGTCCAGAGGAATCCTACCGAGCGTGATGTGTCTGAGTGCGATCGAGAATCTTCAGAGAGGAGGCGCAGGCTCACTCGAGCTATCGAGCCATAAAAAAATAACTAATCTACACCGTGCCATATACTAGAACAAAGAAATCATCAACAAAACACTAGTAACAAACATGTTCTGAACTTGTTTTTCAAACTACAGCACTATTCCCTCGGTACCCGCTGATGGAATAGGTCAATTTCTGCGACCCATATATTTTCTGAACTTAAACTTTGCTTGCTGCATATGGATGGAATCATTTTCAGCAACCCCGTGCTCCATACCATGGTATACAAGAAAACGAAGAGATGTTTTCTTAAAATAAAAACTGGTTTGGAGCAAATAAATTGTCTGCGTAATATGCAAGGATACGTTATGTTGAAAGAGATTTGGGTTCTACAACAGAAAAGAATACGATTCCAAGATACACAAATCAAGGCACTTGTAAAAAAAAAGTTGTGGACTGAACACCCGAAAGGGTTAACTTACAGCAAGGATATATAAAGATACCAAATAACAGTACGCTCAATTTCTGACTTCGTAACAAAATGAAGCTTTTAAGTGGAAAAGGGCACTTGTGCGCATTAATCTGCACAACATTCTAATTATTTCTGCTTATAAACTTGGGGAAGGGTACAGATAAGTGCGCATATATTGAATTTTTTGTGAAGTGGACTACAAGAATGTCCATCATCGAATTCAATTCCATACTGGAAAATGCTGACTTTTCGCGTCTTTAGAAGTGTTTGTCGCGGCATGGTTCGTGAGACCAAAACGTAAGGATGTTAAAATACTTCGACAGGACACAAGGGCCTTAAGACTATTACCTGACAACCAATGCATGCAGCATTTCAGTATCAAAACCACAGACCTTCTGAAACGCAAAAGGACGCCGCAAATTCCAATCAAAAGAAATGTAAAATTCAATGAAACTGCAAAATTCATACGATTTTGTTGAATTGTGCGTTATTTCGATCCCAAGCACATTTAAAAGAACGCACTAAAATCTGACTTACAAAATAAAACTGTTAAGCCACCCAAAATCAAAATACCAAAATATTAATGCCAAAGTAATTATATTCAATACAAGTGAATGACGTCACACGCGCGTCATAGCCCGACAATCAATGCGTGGCGCTGCCATGGCAACCCGTTGCCTAGCGGCCGTTTTGGGAGGGGGAGGGGGGGGGTGGATGGGGTGTTCAGACAGTGGGTGGCCGATACGTACAAGCTAATGCACTGCACACGGGCTGATTGAGTTATGCATGCTCTTAAACGTCCATTACCTTCAAATACGCTATCCACGGCCTAAAAATTAGGGATGCTGTCCTACAAAAAAGAAACTGCCGCGCGCAACGATTCGCTAGGTTCTGACCCAAGACATTTTGTGCCCCCGCCAGTCACCCCTTGACAGCGCAGTGAAAGTGTCACATTAAGAACACGCAGTACCTCCACAACCCTTGGACCCGTATTTGCATGGGACGAGAAATACCGTCCTGCCAGTGCCGTTGTAATTATAACGTCCTTCGTCAATGCACGTACCACTTTCCTTTCTTGAGATGAAGTTCTATACCCCTAGACGACGTTCAGGTAATAATAATAATAATAATAATATTTCAGACGTCTCTACTGAATGAGACACGAAAGACGCTGAGTTTCTCGTTTCATTTTGCCTTCAAATTTATGTAGAACTCAAGGTTACTGAAAACGCGTGGATAAAATGGATTGCATCTGGCAAAGAGCTATTTTATATGGGCAGCAAAACATAGTACTTCATATGTAAATAGCATAACATGATTTCAGCAGACAAGGATCGGTGTCAAACAAAAGCTTTAGGGAAGTGCCTTCTGATTTGCTGAGGGGTACGACCTAATGTTTTTAGCCATAAAAAGATGACGCGGTTTGCGAATGTACACTATCCGCACTCTCGAAAATGTGCATATCGATGAAAGCCACGTCATACACGTGCTTTACAACAGACAAGAGAACGGAATGACTACATTCGACTTCAAACTGACAACGTCCATTATGGGCAGCCTCGTTTCGTCAATGACAAAAAAAAAATAGGAATAGGGTTATCTGGTCGCCTGGACTCAACTCTATTCAATGTAGTAACACAGAAATCGGACGAGAGCGTTTCGAGAGATACACGTAGCCATGCAGGTGTAATCTCAGGCTGCAGTGTCTACAGCCTCTTCAGTTTCCAAAGAGTGGGTCTGAATGCCGCTCACAGCATTCATCATGTCGTTGTCCTGTGACTGCAGAAACTTTGAGACCGGCCCATCCATCGTACAAGAAGTCAGTCCAACCAAATGTCTATAGTTTCACACGTTAATCTCCGTACCTGCACAGGCGAAAGGGCCCAACAGCACGCGCAGCGAAGAACCAGCTCTTGTATTACAACCTGTCCCCTTGACGCTTATTTGGTTCCTATTTTTGGGAAATGACCCCACTCCAGAGCGATATGACCTCTTATATTGTGCGAGGTTGCAAAGGGATCCATGTCCTTTGGCCCTTATTCCACCAAAGTCATCCTGGCAAGCTCCACAAAATCGCCCGAACGCCATAACACAGTCTGTGGCCCGAACACTTCAAATTTTCTGCCAGACTGTATTTATCACGGTACATGGAAACTTCCATATAGCTCATTCCGTGCACTGTAAATCATGGAAACTGGATCGTTGTCCGTGTGCCGAATGCCGCTCTCTGTCAAAAAACGCTTCATAATACATCCTTGCCGCTCGACCTCTCGCTGCATATCCCTGTCACAGTCGTCGTTTTGAAGTGTTCTCATAACTTGTAGGGATGAGATTTCAGTTCTCACGGCCATTACCACGAAAACTGTTGTCTTTTGGGATGTGCCGTCGTGTTCTTTGGTATAAATATACCGACATTTCAGAGGACCCTGTTGGTTACACCACCAGAGTAGACAATACAAGATTCGAGGTTCTCACAGAGGTTTTACTGTAGATTTAAAAGTCTATTGGGACTGGTACGCAGTTACTGACGATGAAGATGAAGGCAATAAGACCCTTCTAAACGTCGGTATTTACTATCGACACGAAGTAATATTTCCGAAAACCTGAATTTTCAGGACAGTTGGTCACACGGTATCACATTCCAGAAGACAGCAATCTTCACATTGTGCGGAAGCTGAAAGCATCCAATCGTGCTAAAAAATTACCTACTTAGAAGCAAAAGTCCCAAAGTCAGCATTATTAAATTCGACAAGCAAACTGAGAGTTCTTTAAAAAATTACTCATTAATGTTAGAATGGCAGGAGGGAAACACGTCACACAATTTCATTCTATACACGATACAATGTAAGACGACTTAACAACCAAACTACAAGTATTTACTCCCGAATAAAGGAATAAAACATGGCTACGTCGATTTATATAGCCTGTTTTCCTTCATAAAAATAAAAAAGTACAAGATCATTATGCTGTTATCCCCCTACATCCCACTTGTGACCCAGACGACTGATTGTTTTTATTAAACGTGGTGTGAACATGCTATTCGTCACTCCAAACGTCGCATGTTTTTAATTTCCTACAATCATTAACAGCACAGCGGCACCCGTACTTAATCGTAAGCCACAACAATGATACTTTTGGGTTCTGAAATGGGTGGTAATAACACCCGGATAAATACTCAGCTTCTATGACACATTATTTGTAGAATTTAAAAGCAAATGACCTGCGTTAATACTCGTTACCTCTGTGTCTAATTTTGGTACGGAAGCATTACAGCTAGGCATGCGACGTCTGGTAGGCAGACATTATAAACATGCTTACACATTACGTACGAAACAAATATGCAGGGCTATAAATTTACGCGATAGGAGGAGTGCAACTTATATGAGATCTGTATAGAACAACTTGTTCTAGCTTTGCACTCCAAAATCTGCTTGTCAGCCACATTTATTTGACCACGAGTAGAAGTATCCCATGTTAAGATGGTCCGCCAAATTCGGAGACAGAAAAGGGTGTCCTTGTACGGGACATCATCTGAAAATACCCATACCGTAAAAAGTCGTTGCGGACAGCCGACAAGAAGATGGTCCTCCAACTTGGGGCATGAGTGGGGTTGAACAACTCCACACTAACTACTACTAGCAATACAGTCCACATAAACACAACACACAAATTATATACGTATATTTTTTTTAATGTCTACATGTTGAAGTCACACACATTGACCACCATCAGTTAAAAAAATATAGGTACAGAAGGAAGAGTGCTACAGAAGAAGCCTCCCTTCACAATCAATCTACTAAAAAAATACATTGCCTATTATTCCCAAAAGAGGAATGGTAAAAAGAAACAATAAATACACTAGAATCAATAGAAATTTTCCATTAAATCTGTACTAAAATCCAAGATGTCATAAATGAAGTTAGATATTTCTGCAAGTTGTATTTAAATGGTAATTAAAGTAAACTAATTCAATTCTAGACTTGAATTAGTTTACTTTAATTATCATTCTATTTTAATGCTTGAATTTCAATTAAGAGTTCGTCACACGCTACTTTATCTTTTACTGTAAACTAAATGGGATCCCACTGAGTGCTCACTTTGTTGTATCTTAAAAATGTTCTTTACTGGCCTGATGATGACCGTCCTGTGGTCGAAACATGTTGCCATAATATGACCTGAGTGCACATATAAATATCACTGTACTGATACATAGTTGTGCACAGACGGATATATTACATTATACAATTTTGTTATCACACAACGGGATGGCCCCTGTCAAATGTGGCACAGTTAAAAGATCTGAGAATATTAATAAATCAAAATTCCATTAGGGGAGCAATTAGAAGGAAACTGCTCTCTATCATTCCACTCAGCATCTTTTGCCTTCTGGCCTGCTGTTTCCTTTATCAAAAGCTTCACGACGCTGTTAGCGTCGGAACAGTGTACACGAACTGACGAACTGGAAAGGATATGAAGGAAGCTCCCCAATTTACGCGTTTTCTAAGCCGCAATCCCAGGCACAAGCGCATGACAACCGCCTGAAAAGCCGAATTACAATTACGTTTATTCATTACGACCATTACATTATCTTATGTTTAAATTCTTAAGTTTGTCTAATCGAAATAATACATAATTTTTTTACTCTTAGGCCCACTGATTACTAAAGGTGACTATCCCATGCGCGCACTATCCTGAACACACTGCTCGGCATGTCAGCAGACTCAGAGGACCATAACGCTTTGGCACAGATCAGCGCAGGTGCAGAATAAAGACCGTCTTGATCCCGAAGAATTTAGTTCAAAGCCTCGCATCTTATTTAAGAAACAGATGAATACTGAACTTCCATTTACGCCTATGTCTTCCGAATGGCCCTTTTCTTAAGGTCTTCCAACTAAAAGCCTGTAATCATTAACACAGCGCTTCCATTCATGCAACATGTTCCTCCCGTATCTTTCAATCTCAACCTAATTCGTATTTTCTGGCGTGGAATACATAAGTCCTAGTTATATTTTCTCCATTCTTGTAACATCCTCCCTCTTAGGTCCAAAAATGTTCCTCAGAACCCTGTTAACATACCTCACTTTATGTCGTTTCCTTAATGTCGTGACCAAGTTTCAAACGCACGCACGAAACAAGAGGCAAAATTACGACCTGGCACATTTTAATATTTACTATTCTTGATATCTGATAGGAAGGCAAAAAGATCTAAGCCGAATGGTAGACAGCATTCTCCGAATTTAATCTGCTCTTAAATTAATCGTGAACGCCGTTTTTATTTGGTGGCGTCGTTCCCAAATATCTGAACTCTGCTATATTTTCTAAGGATTTATTAGCAATCTGCATGTTCAGATTTTGTCCCACATTCTGCTGAAGAGACGTGAACACATACGCCAAGCTCTCAACACTTACTTCTAGCCCAGCCTCCTTCCTGTGCTGTTCTATATGCTGGGGTGATGAGTACCGAACTGTGGTGGATATCGGACTACAGGCAACATCAACACAGGGTAAGTCCTTCATACATTACAATTCAACCTCTACGTTTATATTTTATCAACCCATAAACCTCTACGTTATTTTAAATTTAATTTTATTCATTGCAGAATATCCAGATTGCATATACCGCCATGTAACAATACTACTGCTACAAATTACATTGTAAAAATAATTTACACTGCATCTTATCAACAGTCACATAAATATTTTAATCTGATAATTTTTAAATAAATTTTAATAATACAGAAACTATGTTAACTTCAGCAGAGGACAACTTTGGAACTCACTAAGGATGACACAAATGTATCGAAACATGTAAGAGTGATTACAACAAAATTATTAAAATTTAAATATATATATATAT
>Ga0123352_10010848_pt1 | contig 14326 bp, 9 predicted proteins | sample TergutLab28metaG_FD_89700 | JGI IMG/M metagenome (GOLD analysis project Ga0123352, IMG submission 89700) | Labiotermes labralis P1 segment gut microbial communities from Petit-Saut dam, French Guiana - Lab288 P1 | ecosystem: Host-associated > Arthropoda: Insects > Digestive system > Gut ... | reverse complement strand
TAATGTCAACTATAGTGGTCGTACCGCACCGCTAACCTCTAAAGTTGCATTTTATATATTTATTCAACAAATATAGGTACTGAATATTTTAAACATGGTATATACTTTCCTTTTTTTTCTCTTCAAAATGCAGTTTGTTTGATAATTTTAACATCTTTGGTTCCTGTATTATTCACATTTTATATACAGTGTGTGCTAAAATTAGAAAAATAATTCCGGCGCCAAAAGGTTAATTACACGTTAAATAAAAAAAATTAAGCATAAATGCATTGACGATGGGAGTGTTTAATGAGCGGTATCGACGGTCTGGATGGGACTGGGCGCAAGAAAAGCGATCGATTCGTCACTTTCATTTAATATTGTATCTTAAATTTCTGTGAAGGCGATTTTAGAGTGCGTGTTTCTTCAGGAACTATAGAGGACAATTTAAAATGAATGAAACAACATAGGGGAAGAAATGTAAACGAAATAGTGAAAGATGAGATTACTGACGAAGAAACACTTGACAAATAAGGACAGAAGAAAGTGAAGAAGAAAGTACCTCTTCGATCTTAGAAAGCAAATAGGAACGTTAGAAGGGTTAGAAGCTTTCGTGGAAATAATAAAGCTTGTTTCATGTTTATTAGTACTCAATTTAGAATTATTTGTTCAAATAACACTGAGTTCTCAGCCAGGCTTCTTAGCTTCAAAATCAAAATAAATGACTCGGATGTCGAGGCTACTAGATTGAGAGCAGTCTTTGTCATGCAGATGCCGTACGTATTAACGTCTGCGAATAGCAGCATTGTTCCAGAGACTGGAATAACTGATTAATATGCATTACTGGAAGTTAGTTTCTCTTTTAGTTCGTCTGTTATTGAACAATCTCAATTACCGTTATGAGATGGTATCAGACCCTGCCTTAACTTCCGACTGTGCATCATGTGCCAACGGACTGCGGTACACATTTCCATATTCCCTTCTGTTTCCCCTGTTTAACACGTGTTATCATATGAATAAGAATTTGATGTTTGTGTGAGCGTGCATGATTTATACGTTGATATAAACAGTCAACTAGATGCAACAAAAATAATTTTATATAACAATTTCATTCAGCTCAACATGTTTCGAGCTATAATTTCGCCCATCCTCAGGAGCACTAGACTGTGTTTATAGCTTGTGGTATAATGCACCGACAGTGCTGCCGGCTGGTGACCAGGATGAGGTGGAGCTGGAAGTCAATTGAATTAATTTGTCTGTGAATAAAGAAAATGTCATGGTTCAATTTTTGTATAGTAGCACCCAGGTCCACTTGGTGGAACAGAAATTACAGAAGTTACAGAAGTGGAACTTCCAGTTCCACCTCACCCTGATCACCAGCAGGCAGCATCGTCGGTGCTGTAGACCACAAGCTATAAACACAGACTAGTGCTCCTGGGGATGGGCGAAATTATCGCCCGAAGCATATTGAGCTGATTGAAATTGTTAATAAAATTATTTTAGTTGCGTCTAGTTGGCTGTTTATATTATTGTATGAATATGACTTCAGGAATTTAAATGATTGGAATATAGAAGATAAATCTGAAAATTTGTTGGGAAGTGTGCGTGGTGATTTTGAGCCGCTGTGGTCAGTTAATTTTAAAATGTGACGAATCTCAAAAATCAGTGTAATAAGCGTGTGTTTGAACACAAGAAGTGTCGCATCTGATATTGCAGTATAATTCAGTGTCTTAGTTAAAGCGGAAGTGGACTTCATTGTAAGACACGTTAACTCATTAAGATCAATTCAAGTAGGAGATGGGATAAAATAATGGACGTTTCCCATGTAATGACTTGCAAGGTGTCGATTGTGACTTCATAATAATTGTCTAACGCTGCCATTTTGTTGAAAGTCGTAATGTGAAATTTGTTTGCACAATTTATGTCATAATTCGAAAGACAGAAATTGGCAATGCAAACAGTTGTTGTGACTTAGTAACTTAGGAGGGATAAACGAAAGACACGAGGTGTGACTCACCCAATCACAAAAGTAGTGTTGCACACGTGCGCGAGAGAAACACAGACAATCCTCGAATTACGCAATAAGTTACTATGGTAATAATTCTATAAGGATATAGCAGTCATAACACAACAATATTATCAGGTGTATATAACTTATCAACAACATGTTTCGGCCATTGCTGCTGTGGCAATCATCAGGTTGGATACAATTTATCAGAGAAGCTATGTAGATATGATATAACACAGAACAATTATTAGTATTAGTGTAGGTACGGGGACAAGATCTCGTTTACACACATTCGGTGTGTGTGTGTGTGTGTGTGTGTGTGTGTGCAGACGGTAAAGAACCATGCATATAACATGTGTTATCCTGTTTGTCTATGACAATGTAGTGTACGTGCCGAGTCTGTGTTATATCATATCTATATAGCTTCTCTAATGATAAATTGTATCCAACCTGATGATGGCCACAGCAGCATTGGCCGAAACATGTAGTTGATAAGTTATATAGACTTGATAATATAGTTGTGTTGTTACTGCTATATCCTTAGGTTCTAACAAACACAACGGGGATGACGTTCCTTGAAGTTGATAATCTTTCCTTACGTTTCATTTAGTGACCTCAGTGTCTACTACAGTTCCTACTGTGATGTCACCTTTAAATAGCAACGGTTAACATTATCAATACTTAAATAAACCCGTATTTTGTACACTTAGCTCATACCTCATAGGGAATACGAATTGCTTCAGTTGTAAACCAAACTGATGAATATTTTATGTGGCACTGTGGATATTTTTGTAAGAATTTTACGGAACACAGACAAAACATTGTGTGTGTGTGTGTGTGCGTGCGTGCGTGCATCATGTGCTGGACGTTTTATTTAAAACCGACTTATGTGGGCTAACCACAGCTCTGTTGTTCATAGAGATTGTACACAGCTGACTCAGATCACAGGTGGATAGTTTCTACAGATCGGATTACGTTAGCATACTGGTAATGCTGGTAACTGGTGCACTTCCCACACAGTAGTGCTTGTAATCGTGTTTCGACGGCAGAAAAATAATGTGAGTCCTCATTCTAGTCTGGCTGGAAAACCGCATGTTATTTGCAGTGAGTGTAGCAAAGTAAAAAGTATGACAGTCCTTATACAGACCTGGACAGGCCCCGAGCGTTCAAGGAGTTTGAGACTCCCAGATTTGCCACCCCTACACGTCGGCCGCCTTTACCACCACCCCCACCCGCTAAAGAAATGTTCCGTTACTCATTTCTTTTAGAGGCGGATCCGACACCTTTATGCATCCGAATGTATTATGTTAACGAAGAATTCCATTGACGACATCGGGGATCAAACTCTCGACCTTCAGGCTTGTAGCGCAGTGCCTGAACAAACAACGCCACCCCGTGTAGCCTATAAGTGATGTTTTATAGCGCATTTGAAGCTTCCGAAAGATGAGAATATATTATTTTATAATTATAGAATAAAACCAAGTAACTTCGTGTTGTAGTCCTAATTGCAAAGTTTATACTGATCCAGATATATCCTGCTTGTACGGACATAAATATAGTATTAAAATAACCATCCAATCCAACCTCACTCTTCCCACCCTTTTTTTTTGGAGATGTGTTTTAATATTATCTTCCAATGTAAGCCTACTTGCCCTTGAAAGTTCCCTGCGAATAAGGAAGGTCTTATTGTGTTCTAAATTCCACAATTCCTTCTACGAGTCCTAAATATCTCGTTCTTTTTGATTGCATCATTTTGAAAAATATTTTTGAAATGTATATCAACTCTATATCTCGTCGTTTTATTTAATTTTGTTTTCCTTGTCCCATTTAATGCATTTTCCATTTTTCTCAGCACTTTATATATTCATGTCCTCATAGAAGAATTTGTGACGCGAATAGAAGCGATAAATGCTTCCTGTCTCCAGTAGGGAAGTTTAGGGGAGTTGACTTTTGGAAAGTCTAGGCATAAAAGGAAGTATAGTGATAAAATTGGCCTTAATGAAAAAGGATGGAAGTGCGCGAACTGCGTTTGTCTGGCTGAGGGTACAGACATGTGACGGGTTGTTGTAAAGACGGTAACGAACCAACCAACAAACCAAAGAGCTAACTGAGGGAAGAGACTTGCGGGAAAGCGCGTCTCCACTCCTCCATCCGTTTACCCATTCCTGGGTTTTAGCATATCGCTGCTCTGAGTGACAGACACCTTAAACTATAACTGGGATCGCGCTTACGCTAACGAGTTACCCGTCGCAGTTTAAGACCTCGATGTGAAATAATGTCAGCAGTCTAGCTTCTTATTCGCCAGACCACAAGGCTTGCTGATCGCAGTAAAGAACTTTCGGGTTCCTTAATATACGTGGAAGTTCTTGAGTAGCTGAAGACCTATTAGCTCCTTAACAAGGACTATACTCTCTGGAATGAGGCATGTAACAAGAACTTTTTACCTTCGGTATATGACGTTGAATTTCAGCAGTAAGTGCGCAAGATACAAAGAGCACTCTTGGAAAATGTGTGTACTTCAGTCGAGCGCGCCTTGCCACACTTGTCCTCCTCGACCTTAGCTCAAGCTATGCCGTGAGTGGATGTATCAGGGAGAAGTCTGTGCTTGTAGTATGTCGTTACAACACGTGTATACCCAGTCTCCTGATAAAGGTAAACCGAGTGACGCCACATATTTATACTTGGACAAAATGTTTTGGCGAGCACAACACGAGGTTATATTAGATACATATAAATTATGAAAAAACTGGTCTTAGTTAAAGTTGTAGAGTTCTTATTAATCCATCTTTAAATTTCGTAATTTTTTTTTTTCCTTCTCAACAATGTTTGAAGCAAAGGTTGCCCGTTACGTGTCCTGGGAGAAGTTTCTTTGTTATTTATTCAAACATTCTGACTTTCTTATTTATTTATTTATTTATTTATTATAAGCCCGATAGCTCAGTCTGTATAGCGACTTGCTACGGGCTGGACGGTCTGGGATCTAATCCCGGTGGGGACGAGATTTTCCCCCCATCCAGACCGGCCCTGGGGACCCACCCAGCCTCCTGTAAAATGGGTACCAGGTCTTTCCCGGGGCGTGCTGCTGACCACTCACCCCCTTTATAGTGCCGCGGTCATGGAAGAGTAGAGCTATAACTCTTCCCACCCTCTGGGCCACTCCAGGCCTGTAACGGGATCACTTTAATTTACCTTTATTTCTGTATTAATCATTTCCTGGGTTAGAATTAACGCAGGGATATATTTTAGATATATTTAACTGTTATTTTTATATTGTTTGTAAGCATCTCGTACCTGATCTGATTACGAATTTGGGATATCTGTTTTAAGGCGTTTTACCGAGTTACAAATAACCAATAGTTATGTTTTCGTTGTGAATTAGTGCTCTACAAAACTATTAGTAGCATCGCTCTTAAGTCTTTCTTTTTCTCTCCCTAAGTTTCACGCAAGTGGAGAGACTCTCTTTAAAAAATATCACTCTAGATTCAATTAGAGAAGTGTTGTTCACGTATGAACAAATTTAAATAAATTTTCAAATGCGGTAGGCCACAATTTTTCTGTACGCACTTGGAAGTGTGTCATCCCCGTTGTGTGTGTGAAAACTGGAAAGAGTATGTAGTCAAACACATCTATGTCATTTTGTGACGTTTTTCTGACCGTGCATATCAGTATATTTATCTCAGTAATTAACCAAATGATGCACAAACTTTTTTGTTTTACAATAAGTTTATTTCATGCCTCTACATGTTTCGAGCGCATGTGCTCATCATCAGGAGGTCAAAATTCCACAACACAGCCTACACAGTATCATCACACCTATAGGTTTGATGATACCAGAGGCTGTGTAATGCAATTTTGACCTTCTGATGATGAGCACATGTGCTCGAAACATGTAGAGGCATGACACAAATTTATTGTAAAACAAAAAATTTGTGCATCATTTGGTTAATTACTGAGATAAACAACTATGTCAATTAAGATGTTTTAATGACTATAGTAGACAACTACATGTTTCGATCCCTACTGGTCATCTTCAGGTTGTCTTCAAGAGAACTTAAGTTCCTACTATATATATTGTGCGCGCACTTCAAACTCGATACTAGCCACCAGAACCTATCGTGCCTCTAGCCAGAGCATACCACTGCATTCCACATAGAAGTTAATTATTAAGCAACTACGCCCGGATGTAGAGATCTCTCCATCACGTGCGCGCACAATATATATAGTAGGACCTTACGTTCTCTTGAAGACAACCTAAAGATGGCCAGTAAAGGCCGAAACACGTAGTTGTCTAATATAGTCATTAAAACATCTTAATTGACACAGTTGTGTTTGACTACATACCCTTTCCAGTTTTCTGCACGCACTTACACAAGTTACTTGTGATAATCCCACAAAATGTCATTCTCGCCTATTTCATGTAACACGTTTCGACTCTGATGACATTCAGCGGATTTCCACAAATCTTGTTATGATTTTCCGGATTGAAAGTTACCGAACGAATTCACTGCTGTTTCTTTGGGCCTCATGTGCGTAACTGTTGTTTGAGATAGTGCTTCCACTCAAACTAAAGCTTTGTTTTGTCGGTCATGTGCTGCTAATCGCAGAGAGGATGAATCTGTAGCGTAAAACACGTCTCACAGCTGTACCCACAACTTCTTGCTTGAAACGTGTTTCTGTACGCTATGTGTGTTAGGACCACACAGTGTCACCTGCTGAATGAGATTATTTTCGCGATATTACGGATTAGTTTTTCCCTTCAAATTTAAACCTAATAGTCAGATGGGTTATGGAAAATCGCAAAAATACATTCCGAACACACATACAGGTAGGTGCTTAAGCAGTGGAATATATTTCCCTTCCCTTGAATTACAGATGATGCATTCCTGATGATTATAGAATCTCCACCCCCCCCCCTTAGCCCCTACTGTAAAGAAAGTCACGCAATTTAGCGTGCCGAAGATATTTCTCCGGTTCTCAATTTCCGGAACCGGAGTGATATCCGTAACGTCTGTGATCGCTGCAATTCCAAATGCTTTTATTTTCGTGTACGTCTGTGTAATTTATTGAAATATTTTATCCGAACCCGTAAAATTTTGAATTATGCAAAAATTATGTTTGTTTCCTTGGGATGTATAGTTTTGTCACAGAGATTTATGCAGTAGTGGGAAAGAATCTGGTTGATACATGAAGAATTCCAAATTATATTTGAACTCGTGTGCTATATATACCAAAGAAATGCACCTTTGTTAAGCTAAAATTTTTTTTTGACGTTCAGGTGACCGTGCATCGTGATAAATTCTTATAATAAAACCAACTGGATGCAGTAATTTCTCAGATTTATTTTTGGAATAAAACCCAACATGTTTCGCACAGTTCCTCTGTCCATCATCAGGAGTTTTTCACTGTACACACAACGATGGTAAATGTCATACAGGTTTGATGACATATACCATCGTTGTGTGTACAGTGAAAAACTCCTGATGATGTACAGAGGAACTGTCCGAAACATGTAGAACTTTATTCCAAAAATAAATTTGATTAATTTGTGCATCTAGTTGGTTTTATTATAAATACCTAACTTTTTTAAAACTATGTTTTCTGCATGTTTTGAACCCGAAGTTTTATCTCCAGGAAGACGGTTGTATTTACAGTTATGGTACGGTGTCTTTACATGCACCGGTATAAGCAGTCTTATAGACGGAAGAGTGTATTCACTGCTTATACCCTTGCATGTAAACAAATTATACCATAACTGTGAGTACAACCGTCTGCCTAACGATGCACCTTCGGGTTCGAGACATTTAGATAAAAGGTAAATCAGTCCCGTTACAGGCCTGGACAGGTTTCAGGAGGTTGAGGCTCCCAGAATTCAAGACAGTTGGCACATGAACCTGGTAAGGTTGTCAGCCCTACACACCGGCCACCTTTACCCCCAGGAAATACTCCTGGTACACATTTCTGTTAGAGGCTGAGTCAACCCCAGGGCCATAGTGTGGCCCGAAGGATTATATCAATGAAAAATTCCAGCGACACGATCGGGAATCGGACCCGCGACCTCTCGGCTTGTAGCGCAGTGGCTGAACCGACTGCACCACCGCGTGCCCCCGAAACATGTAGATGGCATCGTAAAAATGGAAATGTTAGTTTAACAGTGGTTCATTTTGTTGTTTTATATTATACGATTATATTACAATTCTCGGTGCAAAAAAATCATAAAATATATTGAAATTTTTGTGTCAAACCTTAACATAATTTATAACGGTATGGCCACAGTTTACATTTTTTAAAATTCCGTGCAAGTTTAAGAATTTGTTTATTGCTTTCTCATGGCTCGACAGCCCTAGTGGGCCTAGGTAGGAATCCTCTGGACCTGTGATCGGTCCGTCGCAGAAACTTCTGCGTGACAACACACAACACTAACAACAGACAGACATCCATGCCCACGGCGGGATTCGAATCCGCAATCCCAACAAACGAGCGGCCGTAGACCCACGCCTTAGAAGGTGTGGCCATTGGGATCGGCATGAATATCTTACTTGCTGTAAATAAGTTGCGTTTGATTTCAAAACACAAGAAGATTTGAAATTCGTAAATGCTGGAGACACTCATGTAAATTTGACGTTCATAGGTCCGTGCATCGTAATATATTTCTCTAATAAAACCAACCAGATGCACCAATGTATCAAATTTATTTTATTTTGGAATGACACTCTACATGTTTCGGACGGTCTTTCCGTCCATCATCAGGAGTTCAAGACTGTACATACAGCAACCAAACATATACTGCTGTCTGCTTGCTAGCAAACAGTCAGCGTATCTGTTTGACAAATGTCTGTTGCTGTATGTACAGTCCTTTACTCCTCATGATGGACGGAAAGACCGTCCGAAACATGTAGAGTGTCATTCCAAAATAAAATAAATTTGGTACATTGGTGCAACTACTTGATTTTACTATAGAAATATTCTTATGTAAATCTGAGAGAAGTAACGTTTTTAAACAGATTTTAAGTTGAGTCAGCATGTCTGTGGAAAAAGAAGGCGTAAGTACAGTGAATGGCAGGCAGCAAAATATTGACCTCCTGTTGGCGGCTACGTAGGCAGATCTTTTAAAATCGTTGACAGTTAGCCAGTAATGCATCACAGAACGAGATGCAAAGAGTGCGTTACCTTGAAAGTAGCTCGTTATATTTGTGTTCAGTGACTCCATCGATTGCTACAGCATTCTCTTTCTTTTTTTGCAAACTACACTTCAAACCCGACTTCATATCAACAGCACAGAAATTGTAACTTAAACACCTGTTGATTCTCGTGGGCGTTTTAAATGTACATTCGGTGTTTCACTTCATGACGTATAGTCCATTATATGACAGTAGCAACTCAGTAGGTAGAAGTTTTGAGAACCTGTCTAGGTCCTTAGATGCATCATCACCGTTGTGTTTTATGTAAATTAGGAGGGGGTGGGTACGTCTAAACACAACTGTCTTTGTATCCTATTTATTACACTGACGACATGTTTCGGCCACTGTGGACCATCCTCAGGTCACAAAAATATATAATGAGAAGAAGAATACAGTATAAGAACATCAGTTATTGTACTAATGTTGAGCTTTCAACGAGATCTCGTTGTCTTGCGGTTATCTATATTGAAACTAATAATATATTCGTCAGGTAAAGTGGATAGAGTGGCCGAAACATGTCGTCAGCCTAATAAATGTGATACAAAGACAGTTGTGTTTTGACGTGCCCACTCCGTCTTAACCTGTCTAGGTTATTGGTGGTGGGATCGGTCTGCAGTTTCACACTGACCGTCCCTGTCTGCGGGCTGCACATTGCTTACAATCGTCTTTATACATTTCCCTTTGGTTTTTCCAGAGCTCCATCTGTCATAAACTTTGCAGGTCATCACCTAAACTGAGTCTTGTGTTCGTTACTGGAGTGTAGCATAGCATAATTTCGGATTAGATCAGTCTGGAAATAAGACACAGATCAAATAATCACGTAACAAAAGTGATTTACATTGGCCCCATTAATTTTGACTTGTGATAAATTAATGCTTGTGGGGTGTGATACATCGGATAAATTTTTGTATGTCACGTAATAAGTACAGTTGCTGGGTTTGGAATGTCGGGGCGATTTTTGGGGGTCACATACCTTAAACATTTATTGACCTTGTTTGTCACACCTCGCAGAGAATCTTTGACTCTTGCCCAGAATTTCGACTAATCTACATATTGTACCGATTACAGAGTGCGAGTATCGATATAAATTTAACAGACACGACGGAAGGTGATAACTAATTTAATATCGACAGGTCGTTTGGAAAAGTATTTTTCGTGGGTTATTTTCTGTGACATAGGTTATTGTTGTTAAAGATATCGTCTCAGACAAATCCAGAGCACTTCCAGATTTTGTCATTTTGTTACTTTACTATGCTGTATCATCTACTAAATTTATATAACCTTCCATGGCAGAGTAATTAATTTGTTAATTGCGTGACCCGTACCGGTAGGGGCGTGGAAAGGAATGGGCTTTCTTTATCTTAACATGCTGTCCTGACAGTCGCCTAAAGATACTGAGTAAAACATCGAAAACGTTGGGTCAGGATATCCGGTAACCATCTAAAATTAAATTTTAATTACATTTCGAGTGTTACACTTACCCTAATGCATTTCAGATAGTGTATTCTAAACATGGTTACTGCTACATGGATATAACATACCCCTAAGACATGCTGTTTTAAGATATACTAATGGTTACGTACACATATATTGTTTATGCCGGGTAAGTTGAGATTTATTAACACTTTATGGAACCCTGGTGTCTGTGTTTGCTGTTTAGATTTTAAATAAGGAGATATTTTATTCGCCTATCTTATTTCGTGTGATTTTTTTTTTGGGCGGGGGGTTCTTAGCAGAAACAGCGATTGTTTTCCTAAACTTTATTGGCCAACTACACTTCGTAATGTGGGCCCGGTAGCTCAGTCGGTATAGCGACTGGCTACGGGCTGGACGGTCCGGGGATCGAATCCCGGAGGGGCGAGATTTTCCGCACCTGTCCAGACCGGCCCTCGTGCCCACCCAGCCTCCTGTACAATGGGTACCGGGTCTTTCCCGGGGGTAAAGAGCGGCCGGGGCGTGACGCTGACCCCTCACTCCTAGTGCCGCGGTCAAGAAAGAGTAGAGCTATACCTCTACTCCCCTTATGGGCCGTACGGCCTGTACAGAGCCTAAGTGCCTGTACAAGGGTGCACTTTACCCTTTTTTTACACTTCGTAATGTACATACAGTATGTTTTCTGGGTGGAAGTAGTTTGCTTCTTGGGGGTTAGGATTCCTTTGATTATTTCTCCTGCAGTAGATGTTTCAGCCAAATAAAGCGTAATTTTTAAATAAAGTATATTAATATTAATTGGAAGGGAAATTTGTTTAAAGGGCGTTTCACGATGTTTTCCGCTTCTTGTAATGTTTGCAATCAACTTACATTTAGAACTGACCCAAATTCCTTCTTTTTTTGCAGGTAAGAAAGTATACAAACTGCACGATCTTATCCAGCCAAACGGTCGCCTACCGCTAAGCTGTGAAAAACCTTATGCGTGTGCGGATTATTTCTGTCGTGACATATCCAGGTTAGTGACAAATTATCATTGTTTTGCTTTAGGAAAAAAAAAGAGTCACTTTTATGTTTCTCAGACCGTGGAAATGAAGCTCAAGGTACATGTGCCAGACGGTACAGTATGAATTACACAGCGTCGCAATGTATTGTGTGTTCAGTAATGTTCAGCTGTTCCTTTACTCTACCCCCTTCCTCTCTTCCCCCCCCCCTCTCTTACCTGTTTTTTGTTCTTTTTGTCCTAAGTAATTAAGAGATAACAATTCAATCTGTCTGTATTTAAACAAGGAGTTTCCTTGTGCAAAGTAATTCTACTACTGGATTCTAACCACCTGCGACCACAGTTAAACAGCAATTTATAAAACATAGCCTCATAAAAGCGAATTAAAATTAACAAGTCAGGCATTGTGCGTAACGTTGAGAAGCGTTAGTGCAACCATTGTTACCGCGCAAAAGCAATGGGTACTACATATTCTGAGTGTGTGTCTCCAGCCTTAATCATCAAGCATAAAAAGCGCATGCGCCATATTGTTATCTGTGGCCTGCTTGGATCTACAATATTTTTCAGCATTGTTATATAAACGATGCTTTTCTTGCAAACGATACGCAACAGGATACGCTTTTACGGCGAGGAGTTGTTAGCAGCTCGCCCAACCCCCAAGTTGGAGGACCACCCCCTTGTCGGCCGTCCGCGACTGCATATTCAGTATCCCAGGCGTAGATGGCAGGATAATATTAAGATGGATCTTCAGGAAGTAGGATGTGAGCGTATGGACTTGATCGAGCTGGCCCAGGATTGAGACAGGTGGCGGACGCTTGTGAGTGCGGTAATGAACCTTCGGGTTCCATAAAATGCGGGGAATTTCTTGACTAGCTGCAAACCAGTTAGCTTCTCAAGAAGGACTCTGCTCCGTGGAGTAAATAAGTAAGTATTTCATAAACGGAACGATTTTCTAGAAAAAAAAGTTATTGAACGTAAAATTTGTTTTGATTTATCTCTGCGACTTTGTGTGGAACATTTCTCATTTTAAGTCATCTCAGCGAATTGTGATCATAAATCCCGATTGGTCTTCATGTAGAGCACACCTTATTCTCGTCATACTTGAACGAGACACACGCAGAGGATGGACACAGATAGAATACCAAAACAAGCACTAAAATATCAACCACAAGGACGAAGGAACATAGGACGACCGAGGAAGAGATGGAGGGACCAACTTCACCTTGAGGATTAAGGAAGAAGAAACACGCCTAACCCTTCATGAACAAGATGATGATGGTGATGATTTGAACAAAACTTGAATTGTGTCGACAGGTTTTCGAAAACTACTTCAATATCATATTTCATGAAAATCCGTCCAGTGGCAGCCGAGTTGCTTCGTGGGGACAGACAGACAGACAGACAGATATAACGAAGCTAATATTTGCATGCCGTAATTTTTTCGAACGCGCCAAAAAGATTGCCCTGTCATAAGAAAAAGGGTACGGAGAAGTACAGACACTTTGGTCAGTAGGCTACTGTCGGTCCGATTACAGTTCTCTTAATAAATCAACAAATCAATAAAGCTGTCAGGGAATAAACGTGCCTCACGTCTAGGCACGAAATTGTTACACCTAGTCAATAATAATTGTGTCTCAAGTCTAAATACAAAACGAGATAACTAAACATTCTTCTAATTTTCCTTTTTTACTGTTTAACATTCGAGTTCTATCGCATTGTCTATCAGACACAATAATGAACTCAACCGCTAGCTAGTCACGGTAGCTTAGTCACGAAGGTGACTAGCCCACGGGTTGAATACCCGAAAAATTGTGGTGCGATTTCCGATAGTGGCAAAGGATTTATCTTCTCTGTAAAGTGCTCCGCGATCCACACAGTCTCTAGTTCAATTGATACAGGGAACGCTTTCCCGAGAGTAAAAATGGCCGGAACATGAATCTATTCCCTCACCTGCATGCAGTTTCGGCTTTAGTAATGATCCGAGCTACACTTAGTGCCTTCATGTAGCGCACAAGGAGAGCTTCACATCTGCTTTGCTCAACCGCTTAATTTATCTACAGCGTGGCAGGTTGAAAAGAAGTATTTTAGGGTTACTCTGCCCACGTCTGACAGTCTGGATTCCCGTCACGTGACAAAGGATATAAAATTTTTTTTTTTTTTTACTTTTGTAACTCTGGTAGTCTTTTTTACCAACTGGATGCACAAATTCCTTATTTTAATACATTTATACTCCTCTGCGCGTTTCGAGCACTATTATGCTCATCTTCGGGAGGACAATTGTATTATTACAGCATCTGGTATTGTCACTCTCTTTAGGTGGCTGTTCAGTACAGAGGTTACGAGAGGACTGGTTGGATTCCAACCAGTCCTCTCGTAACCTCTGTACTGAACAGTCACCTAAAGAGAGTAACGATACCAGATGCTGTACTACCACAATTTTCCTCCTGAAGATGAGCACAGTAGTGCTCGAAACATGTAGAGGAACGTAATAAATGTATTAAAATAAAGAATTTGTGCATGAAGTTGGTAAAAAAAGATCTTCATTATATTAGGATGCACGGCCAACAAAATATAAATATTTTGTAACACTTGGAAAATTTGGAAAATTGTATGTAGTCAAACACATCTGTGTCACATGAGGTGTATTTAATGACTATATAATGGACAACTACATGTTTCGGCCTGTACTGGCCATCTTCAGGTTGTCTTAGGGGAACTTAAGATCTTACT
>Ga0123352_10010847_pt1 | contig 14326 bp, 7 predicted proteins | sample TergutLab28metaG_FD_89700 | JGI IMG/M metagenome (GOLD analysis project Ga0123352, IMG submission 89700) | Labiotermes labralis P1 segment gut microbial communities from Petit-Saut dam, French Guiana - Lab288 P1 | ecosystem: Host-associated > Arthropoda: Insects > Digestive system > Gut ... | reverse complement strand
GAAATGCTGCGCTGATATCTTCTTTAACCGACAATGCCTCACCAAGAAAATCATTCCGAATTACGCCAATATAAAGGTACCGGTCACATCCCAGCTTCACGTATAACACAAAACAAAATTCACACGATTCTCCTCAGAGAAGAAATTAAGTTTCTGTACAGGAAAAAGGGCCATAGTGTAACCTATTGCTTACATTATATTACTATATTGATGTTGTTGTGTACTGACGGTATATAATATATTACACGCTTTGGAAATATTAATACTTTTGTTCCATCCCGAAATCTCACCCGGACTGGTCTATCACCCATCCAGTTCTTAGTCACTACACTGACTAAGCACTCAGGCTTCCAATATAAATAGTGACGTTACGAGAAGTACAGCAGGAACTTAGGTTTGTATCTTTCAGTGTACTATATTAGAATCTGCATGATACGAAAAAAGAAAAGTAAGATATTAGATTTAGTGACCGAAGTGGCAGAGAAATGTAAGCTAATCCCTAGCTTTACGAACTTAATTCATTCCACAGCACTGCTTATTAGACCAAAACTCTAAAAACGGAAATTAATTTTCCACTAATTTCAAAGTTATAAATTTTAATTGGCTTCAGAATTCAAAATCTTTCCCTCGCACATATTAATTTTACCTCAGTACAAAACGGAAAGAAATCCAAGTAAGGAAAGGTGAGAGTAATATCAGTTACTGGTGTACATTGAATAAATTTTGAAGCCATTAATCTCTACTCACGTCACTAAAGTTTCTTGGAAAATGAATAAAATTTAGGTACCATCAATATTACAAATATGATACCGTTACACAAAAGTTCCTTAAGATTTAATCAATGATAGACGACTAACCGAGAGAAGAGTGAAAATTGCAATTAAGCTACGAAATCAACGAGTGACGCTGCGATATTTCTGCTGTACTTGATGCCGCAAAGGGATATAGTGACGTTCAGGGCTTTCAATGAAATTCTAGAATCGACGCCAGTCGAGATGTGGCATCAAAAACAACGATTGGTTGGAGAGAGGAAAGAGTTCATATAAGAGAAAATTGGCTCGCAAATTGAAATAAGTTTTTAATTGGCTCATTTCTATAAGAGGAAACTTATAAACGGATTGCGCATGTACCGGGGTATTACTATACCTTGCACCTCCCAAATATAAAGCGGGCGTAAAATACATGTAAGCTACAGTACATTATTGCCAGCCGCTATTCGGATTTGTATTCTAATATGGCAGTGTGCAAAACAGTATTGAAATGACCTTTGAGGCTAGTAACAAAACCCCTGACATCACCCTTTGTAGATTGCACCGTATAACAGCTTCGCTTGAGGCATTTTAGTCACCTTTTCTATTTAGCAGAGAACACAACACCAGATATTGAATTATAACTTCTGACAGTAACACCAATCCTACCAAATTATTCTCCACAAAAGCTAATTTATTATTTCGGTCGCCATATTTTAATGACAATGGAAAGTCGCCTATGAAATCAGGTTTCAATTAAGTGTAATTTAATAAAGTTACCTTCGTCATCTCTCAGCGACAAAACAACTGCAAAATTAATTAAGCCGCACCGTGTGGCGGGCCGCAGCCATTCATAACGACACAGACATGTATAAGAAAGCTTTAATTTGCTGAAGCTTCACTTGCACCTGGTTAACTGCATTGTTGGACGTAGTTTTGTCTCTGTAAATATGTCGGCATTTCTGAACGAAATGAAAGATAGCTTGCATTCGGAAAATGAACGCTACAATTCAGTTCAGAATATTAGGACTACGATATTCTGGGATGTGACGCCGTGCTTTTTGGTAAAATACATAGGTACCAACGATATATATATATATATATATAAATTCCCTGTGGTCGCTGAACATGAAAATGATACAGTGACCAACAACGGTCTTTTATTTACTTATTATATGACTTGTAAGTGACCTAGGCCTTCCGTCGCAAATTAGAACATTTGTCAGTCAACAGTGAAACTTATTAAACCCTGCTAAAATTATTTCGTTATTTTTTCCCATGGCGTAACAACCTCTAGTGGTCCAGGGCCTTTTCTTTCTGGAGGCTTCACGATCACACTCATTCCCGCCGTACTCCGTAGGACTCCTTTCGACGAGTGATCACCCTGACGCGGAGACCTCTACCTGACAACATACAACACTCAAAAGAGACAGACACTTATGCCCAAGGCTGTATTCGAACCCGCAGTCCCAACAAATGAGCGGCTGCAGACCCACACCTTAGACCGCGCTGTTACTGGTCAGTTAAAATTTACAGGAAATCCGCCGCTCTTTTGGTTTGAGGGCCATAAAAATTGTACAAATACATGCCGTGAGCAATGGAAAATTTTTTAATGTTAAACATTTTGATGTGTAAAACAAACACTGCACCTTAAAGAACAAAAGCCCTTAATACCGTGGAGTAGAGAACTTCGTGAGAAAATAACAGTAGCTGACGTAATTAAGAAATTATCATCCTTCGTGAAACCCGAAGAACATCGCTGGTAACAATAGACTCCACTGCTCTACAGACTGACCCAAATGAATCCGGTCTGCTTTCTCCCATCCGATTCTATGCGACCAGGTGCAGTACTAGCCTAATTTATTCATTCAGGTATTCCAAATAGTCGTTTTCTTTAAGTTTAACCAACTAAAATATTTGCATTTCTCCCATCTTTTCCATGCAAACGTTAAGCCTTAAAAATCTCATCTTTCTTGATTTCATTTGATTTGATATTTTGATATATTTTTAAGTCACTGATTATGAAGCTTATAAATACACATAATTGTCCTCCCTGCAGTTACTTTCTCCCTTCTGGATTCGAATACTGTCATCCGGGCACTACTCTTCCCGCCAGCTTCAGGGTAACGTTTACATCAGAGCACATGTAAACATGTGAGACGCTGAAATGTACGTATAACCTTCTGGCCATGCAGGTGCTTTCATGTTCTCCTGTCATTTAAGTATTAATGAGTTCTTCTGACATTTATGTTGACTGAAGCTGCTTTAGGACAGGATTCCTTATGCTTTATTTTCCGTTCGTTTTGCCGTTCCGTTTATAATTCAACATTTATCTTCAGTATCATCGACAGCGATGGATGACTTTAGACTGTTATTGAAAGGTTGAGTAGCACAGTCACAGCCTCAGGCCGATGGCTACTTGCCTTGTTCGACACGATCAGTATCTGCCACTATACAACATAGAACGTTATGGTGATAGACAAGAGAGGAATTGTAAAGGATTCTAAGGTAGCAGCCCTGGGCAAATTTTGTTAGTACCCCAAACTTTAACTACACGGACTGAAGTATTTCACAGAAGTCTTCAATCCGGATAACCAGATTCTATTAAAGAACCTAGGCTGTACCGTACACGGACCTATTTTATGTCCATGTTGCCTAAACGTACAGAGTTTCTGCTAGCAAATCAATCATAGATGCATGTGGGATGTAGAGTGTATAGTTGGCAGGCAGATCGTCATTCAGACATACACCCTGTTGGTCATCTAGTGTGATCATGTGCCTGGAGATTTGATCCTCAGAATTCCAGTTGTAACATAGACATGCCGAGCGTTTGTTTCTAACCTGCCGACCTGCAGCTCGGGTTGTATTGAATAGAACGGCTTGGTTGCCTCGTGTAACTGGATACTTCTCAGTGTACACGCAAGTCCACTGACGATTTTCGGAATTCCGACGAGAATACAAAAACGCTAGCGATAGGGATATTACACGTGGCACAAATTCGTTTAAAACGTGACGCCTTTGTACTATCGAGAAGGAAATCAATGCCATCAGAAATAGTTTAGCCGTCAAAAGGTTGCCGTAAACATCACCTGTGATTTTTACGTAACATGTTTATCGCTTTGATGACTTTCTTTGGGAAAGTGTTTACAATCAGCTTGACACTGCGGACTAAGCTCTCTTCAGTGTACGGATTATTACTATCTCTCACATTTTTGGTTCAGTGCGGTCTGAAATGGCTAATATTTAATATTTCAATCACAAATAATATGTTATTTTATGACAACTTCCGGTTGTTATTGCTTAAATATTGACCCTCGATTTTGAACTGCGCTATTTTTCCACATATAGAGATTCCAGCAGTAATTTTCTTTTTTGGATAAATACAGAATTTTTAAAAGAAATATCAGAACATTTCTGTATGATGTCAGTGTGAGTTTTTGGCACTTGGACACATAGAAAATATATTTAAAAATACTTTGAAAGTCTGAAATACGGCACGGCAGAAGGACGGGAAGGATTATTTGGCCCGAATCTGTAAAAAGTGGAGAAGTACTACATAGTGCCAAGGACGAAAGGAGTGTCCCACATACGGAAAAAGGAATGAAGGCAAACAGGAATGATCACACGCTGCGTAGGAACTGCCTTCTAAATGTGTGATTTAGGGAAAGAAAGAAGGAATTTGCTTTGGAAGAGGCTATGAACCTCTCGCAGACAGAATCCGTCTTTAGTGACTAAAATCCCTGCATACTGGTGTCGGACTTACGGTATTAGAGCTTTAAACCATCGAGTTTTCATTCTTCTATTTCTCAGCCAATCCCGAAAATACTTGCGATCTACAGATCTATTTTTGCATCACCTTTCTCGAACCTTTGATTCAAAGATTATACCTTTAAAAGCATGACTTATGAGCAAAGCAATGGAGACAGTCTTACTCATGAACAGCGTATAATTCTACACTTGAAATATCGAATGTGTAAATACTTGAATGTTTGCATTTCAAGGCTTAGTTGTCTTTCTAAGCGTCTTCTTCTTATATCTTAATATATTTTGTACTTAAATGAATATTTTATTATCTTTTGTGAGAAGGGGGCATATAGGAGTTTCTTCTGAAAAAAATTGTTATTTTCCCCAGTAGTACCTATTTCCTTGAGACCAAGAGGCCATACATTTTAAGAGGCACCTTTGATTTAACAATAGGCTTCAAGAAGAATTCTATAGGTTGTAAGACACACCCTTAATGTATTAATAGGTTTTCAGGAAAATTTTACGATTAATATAGTAGGATTTGTCAATATGCAGTCATAAACAAAAAATTAAAACAAAAAAAACATAACATGAAACAAAAAAACTAAAAATTTAAATAATGCTAATTTATCTTTTCACTGTCTCCTTTACGTGAGCATCCAATCTCACACTCCGAGTCTAAGAAGTGTTCTAAACGGCTGTCCAAATCAGAGTATCCCCATACCGTGCCACATACACAAAGACTTTTATGTTTAATACCACATCAAACAAAACATTTACGAAGACATTTGAAAGAACATTTGTCTATGTTATTTGACGTTTGAAGTTCGTGTAAAGACTAAAATACACCCACGTGTACATCAGCCGTTTCAACGGCTAAGTGAGAAGGTAACCAATTGTATACGATGCCAAATATACCCATTTTAATTCAAATTTACGAGTACTGTATGTGAGACGTGACAATGAAAGTGGGAGTAACAATATAAGCCGGTCGTTGTGGTTTTGTATTGTTTCGTTTATGCATGTTTATTCTTCTTATGTTTTTGTTTAATTTTGTAAGTTATGTCTTTTTATTGTTATGCTTATGTATTCTTATTATGTACGTTCTGTTATGTATATTCTGTTTTCATCTTGCCAACTGGCACTCTTCAGCTACCCTGACTGAGGGTTTTCCGTGCCTTTTTCTGAGTTGTAAAACAAATGCCAGTGTATAATTCGCAAAGACGGGGGACGGTCCGCAACCTCTTCCCAAATTAACTGTGTTGTTCTGTATATTGTTTGTGTGTAAATGTGTACTGTACTACTGCCACCGGGTGTCAACCCAATTGCAGTTAACAAATATATCTATATCCATATTCGTGTTTTCAGTTTACAGTGACAGTGAATGTTAAACCCACAAACATTGCCTGACGCAAGTCGGAATTGACTATACAGAATGTCAAATATGTGTATATAAAAGTGAGTCCAGTTTCAATCCAAATTCCAACACACTGGAATCTGGTCGGCCGCCGTATGACCGTCCTGCTGCCAGCGTTGTGGCCCAGCAGTATTTTTCCTCCACCGTTGTCTCATTGCCCTTCCATTCCCGCAAAGAAAAACTTGGAGGATTTTCAAAAAATGTTATTTTTTCAATTTTTGTAAGTTATTAAATTTGTGTAATTCTGAAATTGCGTACGTCACGAGTGTGTGTTGGGATTTTTCAATCTCTAAGCCCCTGTAAGTGCTTTATGTTGTGTACTGTAAACGGAAGGATATTTTTCACGTTAGAAGTACATCGAAATACTTTCAGAGTCAGCTTCATTTTGGCTACTCAATGACTGGTGTTGGGGGCGTGAAGAGTTTGTTGGAGTGTTAATCACAAAACGTAATTCGATAACGTGTATTTATCCGACCAAACACAACCATATATATCTAGTAAATTAGTCTTTTATTATACACTGCAGCATGTTTCGGCTGTCCAGTTTAGCGTTCATCAGGCAGGTGCCGACTACACCAAGAGAATATACCCGATTATGGCTGATCTGGACTGCCGAAACATGTTGTAGTGTATAATGAAAGACTAAAGCAGTAGATCTGTATGGTTGTGTTTGGTCGGATAATCAACACCTTATTTATGAGAAATACACAACGGTACGGTGTGACCCAAGATAAAATATAATCATGTACACGAATTCTTAAGCTCCATCAGATGCCTCACTCAGATCTGAGAAATTTCAGAAAATGAAAACTAACATCTTATAGTCGATAAAATACGGTGTTCATTAAAGTGCTTTATAGATGTTAATCATGTCTCTGTTTACACGTTTTGGTCCACTATAGACCTATAATCAACTGTCAAATGAGAACTTTTAAAAAAGATAAACATGCTTACAAAACATAGAGTTCTTATGTTTTTATGAGATTTCAAAAATTACGGAAAATTAATATATTTCCTTATTGTGTCAACTAGTATCTAGTATTTATATAAAACCTTATATTTAAAAAATAATATGTATAAAATATAACGTTAATGTTTTCTGTAATTATCAGACCAATACAGCAGCACAAATGTTCTAGAAGTCATTTATTTCTTATATACGTGACGTTTCAGACGCAATTTCGGCCATCATCAGGCGTTATTACAAAAATATAAAAGGTAAAACGGATACTGAAGGTTATATGGTTTGGTGCTGTAATTCTTACCTTAAATTCAAAATTGTGTTCAAAATTTCTTGACGTTGAGGTTTTTTTTTTCAGGTTTCTAGTTTCTGTTGTAAGGTTACGTGACAAAGGCTGAGTTTACGGCCTGATGAGAGTACAAGTAGTGGACCGAAGTATTTTGCTGTGAGTGGTTGTGTTAGACGAAAAGCATGTGTGTTTATCTATATTGATATTTAAACACACCCAAATAAAAACCACCAAACTGGCTCTACTTTGTAATGTGTTTTTATCCGTACTACTAAGAGGCAGTTCCAGCTACGTACTCAACGTAACACATCAACTATTGATCAGCGTAGTAAAGAAAGTCACGAAAACGTAAACAGCGTCACGTTCCGGAAGCAATTAGTTCTGATACATTCGTGAGTATTTTGTATCATACCGAATGATTATGTGTGAGGGGCTACCTTCTGCACTCTTTTACCTTGAAGATGAATGAAGTAGTTTTCTCGGAAACGCTGATATCTCTCAACCAAAAAACGAGGCCTCACATACCAAAAATCCATTCTTGTTTAGCCCTTAATTTTAATTTGTTAGACAAAAGAAACGCAACCCTGTATGACTTTACATTTTAGGTTCTCTTTGTTAGGTATCTTGCTTAGAGTCACTAAAGTTTTGGTTTATTTTCTTTATTTTATTCTATAATATGTACGAAATATTTTTCTATGGTACGAAAAAAGCCAGTGAAAATGTCGAAAAGTTTGCTAGTAAAGTCATAGGCGTGTTATCATAACACGAATAAGTAATTTCATTATTTCAGTACAGTTTGTTTAAGAAAGACTGAGGAAAAGAACGTTTGCTTTTTAGTTACCCTGTAGGAAATCTTTTGAAATTTAATCTTTCAGAAACTTATGTAATTAATATTTCATGCAACATAACGTCTCTACTAGAGTAATGCCAAATTACCTTCAAGAGCTGGTAGGTCCTGTTCCAAAAACAAGTCTCTGGTAATCGAGAAATGGATTCATAAATGTTTCAACACCGTTGGAAGAAGTGACATACAAATGTTTGTATACACGGTGATACATGACTTGTGGACATTACAGAAGGAACTACTTCCTAGGTCTTTACGATCAAAAAAGTTAATAACAATATGGGTCCTATTCTCAATGGTTACGAAGATATGGTGTTTTTTAATTTCGTCAGAGCCCTCCTACGAAAGGCGCATCGCAAGTCGCCATACGCATCCTTGTACCAGCTGGAACAGGAAGTCAGCAACTGGCAAATCGCAACTCGCGCTTATTCACAACTGAGCGGCAGAGTGGGTTGCGGCCGGCGGTGGCATTTTCGAAAATCTTCTTACACCACAGGTCGTTGTAAACTGAAGTAAATGTCATGAAGTTAAGTTAAATTTATATTTTAAATTTATCAAATATTATACTTATTTATTGTTTATTCCATGTATTTTGAATAACCCTTAACCTCTCTACTAAGTTTGAAGCGGGCATAACTCTGTGTACTTCCAAAATCGGACACATGTTTATATGAACTTTTTTGATCACAAAAACCAAGGAAATAATCTCCTCCAGTAATGCCGATAAGTCATAAATAACCCTTTATATATCACCCTCGTCATCTGACGAAAGGTTAGCATAAAAGTTGCCGCTATTTTCTACAATCTCAAGCGTAGAGCTAACTTTCGGATGAACCCAGAGTTATTAACAGAACGCAGCCTGTAACTTTAAATTTGCATTAGATCTGTGCTCCTCTGCGCAGTAAGCGGAGTGGAGAGCAATGTCTGTGCAAACGTGGGGCTATAAACTGATTAGTCCTACTAATTGCCCATAATCTTGGAGTGGTTAGGGTTGTATTAATCGAATTCTGAAGACGTGTGTTACAGCCTCAGATGTCGCCCCAGGTTTATTGCATACGTACTGTATGCTGCTGTATGTTTGTACAGTGTTTATTACGAAATTGTGGAACTACAGTTTCAAATTGGAATTTAACTTCTGTTTAACTTTCGAAACCTGAAAAGTAAAGGTTCTTTTCTGTCCAGTCCTCCCCGATTTCCGAAGTTCTCAGGCTTCGTCCACTTGTCCTTGTAAGAAAGTCATCTAGATGAAGATAATTACAAAACAGCACACAAATTCAGGGCGACAAATCGCCTTGGAAACTCAATTTTTTACGGTGGTGACTAATATTTTCGGATGCTCAGAACGGAACTAGTTTCATATCAACCTTCTCGAGTATAAAACTTTGAGGTGACTCCTAGAAGTTTTGTGTACCCCTTGTGTAGAACATTTTTGACATACTGAGATGGGAAAACAAAATACTTGCGAAAATACCCGTCCCATAATCTCGTTTTCCCCCCACAAACGTCACATGGACCGGCTCGGTACCGAACCTGTGTCTCCACTTGACAGCTCGACGATTAACCGCCTAAGGGATGCCAAGGCTTTGGAGCTAGAAATTCTTCTAAATAATACTTCAAAACTCATTTCCAACCCTGTAGAAAACATTCCGAAATCCCATTACCTATACTGAACACTTAATATTACGAGAGTTGAAGGCTTTTATTTCGTATGACTGATATGCCATTGTGTCTTGCAGGTAATTATTGACTAATAAGAACACAGAGGGAGCGCAGTGGTTAAGGTGCTGTGTTACAAATCGGAAGGTCGCTGGTTCGATCCCAGCTGGTGTCAGTGGAATTTTTCATTGACATAATCCTTCCGATCGCACTATGACCCTGGGGTCGACCCAGCCTCTAACAGCAATGAGTACCAGAAGCATTTCCTGGGGGTAAAGGCGGCCGGTGCGTAAGGCTGACAACCTTACCACCATCCTGTGCCGTTGACATGAAATCTGGGAGCCTTAACTTCCTGGAACCCTCTGGGCCACTCTCGGCCTATAATGGGACTGCTTTATTTTACCTTTTAAGAACACAGTAAAACACAATTGTTATTTAATGTAATTTATAAAATATGAAGTAAGACACTTTTGTTTAATGTTTTATGTAGATACTGGTAATACTGCCATACTGTTGTAAGGAAGACATTGCTTTACAGTAAGTTATTCTGGTGAATGGTTGTGTTTTATTAACTAATAACTGTTTATTTTCCATGAATTCACAAATCCCATTACTCCTGCCAAGCACGCAATCAATTGATGCCTAATCCTATGCTTTAGTGCTCCAAATTTTTCCCATAACATAAACTGTATTTCCCATGTACCCTGGACAAGAAAGGTTAGGAGTTTGTAATCTGAAGACCTAGGAATCATGAAACAGGTCTACCATCTACCACTAAACACCTGAAACAAATGTGCCTTTGGGCAGGTTGAACATTGTTACTAAGAGAAAAAGGTGAAGTATCCAGCTGAACGAACGTCAACTTTCTCCTATTCCAGCTGTGTAGAAATGAAATTTTCTGGCATGCCGTCACAGGAAATGCGCGCTGTTATGATAGACTCAGAAGAAACGGAAGGAAGGAGTTTGGGTACAGAGAGATTGTCATCGTTCCTACGTCCGTCGTTTTAGAAGATTCGTCAAACTTTGATAAAGAGAATTCTCGGTGTTCGCCTTTGCTTTATTTCATATCTGTGCAGTTAGGTGTCGTGGTTTCGAAAGTGCGAGTATAAGGTTTTGAAACAAGGAAAACCTTTCGTGTGCATTCTGTATTTGGGGAGCTTTGGTATCGGTTAGGCACACTTACTTACTTACTTACTTACTTACTCCATGGAGCAGAGTCCTTCTTGAGAAACTAACCAGTTCTCAGCTATTCAAGAAATTCCCCGTATTTTATGGAACCAGAAGGTTCATTACCGCATTTACAACAGCTCGCCACCTTTCCCTGTCCTGAGCCAAATCAATCCAGTCCATGCCCCTCTTCTCACTTCCTTAAGATACATTTTAATTTTATCTTCCCATATAAGCCTGGGTCTTCCAAGTGGTCTCTTTCCCTCAGGTCTCCCAACCAAAACCCTGTAGGCATCTCTCCTCTCCCCAATCATGTCACATGCCCCACATATCTCAAGCTTCTCGATTTGATCACCCGAAAAATATTCGGTGAGGAGGAGTACAGATCATTAAGCTCCTCATTATGTAGTTTTCTCCACTCCCCGTTTACCTCATCCACTAGGCATAATTTCTTGTTTACACCCAGTGTACCTATTGCTCTACATTTCAGTAAACACCTGTCTTTGCAACGTAATACCTGATATGTTATACGGCGTGTTTAGTGAACATTCATGAAATACATACCTCGTAGTTCCGATTTCTTTCCCTTTTGCTGAGGTAAGGAACAGCAACTGAGGTTGTGGTCTTCGTGGTTTTGACGCTGTGGTTTCCGGATTTGCGTCTCTGTGGCCTTTAGGGTTGTAACCCTGTGGTCTTCAGAGTTGTGACCCTGTGGCTTTCAGGGTTGCGTCGTTGTGTACTTTCCCGCCGGGGAGTGAAGATTCGGACAGATGAACTTGCTATAGCTTCTGTGCATAAGTAGGTTACCTTTGTCGAACGTTATGCAGGCAGCTTGTTGAGATGATGCATAGGAACTGGCAAGACGACAGAGACGTGGGGATTATAATTAGTTGTGTTTCTGTAACAGAAGATGGCTCTGTGGTAGCCGAAATACCGCCTCCTGCGATATTCAAACCTCATTTGATCCACACAGTACATTATGTGTTTCACGTGGTTTCAAAGTAAATAACTTTTACTTCCTTAAGCAACAGTAACAGATTGGCCTCTGTAATGGCGACGCATTCTGTTCACTGTGAGGTAATGATAGGATACTTACATAGCACTTAAATATATTTTGATCTTCAAATTTATATGAGTAATATATATTATGCACTCAGGAAAAATGTATTGTGTTATTTTATGATGCTATGTCAACCGGCGGACTAAGTTTGATATTCTGTATACCTAAATTTGGAAGTAAATTGATCTTTTTTAATCACTCTGCAGGAGAAACTCAGAAGACAATGAAGACAAGGTCAATGAAGTTTACAGGATCCGGCAAGAATCTGAACTGGTTACGTCCTTGTAGGAAGTGGGAAAAGTAGATATGTAGCAGTGGCTGTTTCTACTGTACATTATTATTTTTAGCCCTGCCAAGTAGCAGATGATAAATTCAAATCTTGATTTTGATATTCAAACATCAGGGTCTGCGACAAATATACGGTCCCTCAAAATGAGCATGTAGGCTCAAACATGTCAGTGTAATTGAGTGATTTTTGAGTTGTATTGGGTGGTACTTGGTTAAGTATTAAAATCGTGGGTAATAAGTTTATACTTAGCAGCAGGATCTTAGTTTATAAATACAAAAATCTTTTTTTTTGGTTTTATTAAATTTATTCACAGATGTGAAATGTACATATGTTTGTATTAAGGTAGACAACCCCGAAAATAGCAGAATGCTACTGAAACGTGAAGAATCATAAAGACTTTTACGGATAAATCCATAAGATAGTTTTATAAAGTTTAATTTATAAAAGAAATACACAATAGCAATAGTGTTTTGTAAAATATTTGAATTATTGATACTGATGTTTAAAGTTGAAATAAGCGGCAGAGTGTTTGAATTAAGCGTTATAATTTGAGATGATACCGGAGAACAAGTCCATAAAAATACAAGAATCAATTCGTGTATAATAATTTAACCAAGATGTAAACCCTGTTGGCACTTGCAATAAATATTTGAACAGGCCTTCCGATTGAAGCATTCAGGTCACTGTGCAATCAGTAGAGGGTTTTCACAGTGGTTTTGTTCTGTATCAGATGGCTTTCACCTAGGTTCTGCCACTGCGAACACACTGGTTGTGGAATCGGCTTGGTTCTCATGCGATCAATATATATAGCTTTTTCTCTGTTTTCCACCCTCTCGGCGTCTCTCCATTCCTCGTAATTTCTCTCTTTCTCTCTCTTTTTGTATATAAAATCCACATGTGCTGATTAAAGAGACGGTCGCCACAAAAAATTTAGTTTATTAACATACCTTACGCGCCTATCTCTGTCCAACCATTTTACAAATCTCACTAGTAAAATTATATGTGCAGGAAGAACGAGGTAAAAATCCGAGAAGAATTAATCTAAATACTACCTTTCATTACATTACTATTTAATACAACCTAATTTTATCATATTTTACCTGTAGCTTTTTGTGGGTGCTAGCAAGTTCTTTCTAATCATAAGGGGAAAAAAATAGAAATATCCCTGTGTAATCAGTCACCACATCATGAAAATATGTGGGCAACTGACTGTTTAGTTCAACACATTCTTAACTTCAGTATTAGATAAAGACTTAAATGCCAACGTTACACTCCTGCAGCTTTGGCGCTGTTACCGGTTGTGTAGGTCAGATGGACTCAAAACTTTCCACAGTACTAAAAAGATAAAAATTGTATCTCTGACAGAAATAATACTTATTTGCCGTTATATCAACGTGAATACGTATATGAAAATGCTAAGGAGATTATGAGTGCGTACATAAGGAAGTGGGCTTCACAGGTGCTTGAAGATGGAGGGCTAGAGGTAATTCTGTAATTTGTAATTTGTTTTTAAAAACAGTTTGTATAAGAAACAATTATGTGGATCAGGCACATATAATGCGTGGTGTAAAGTATAAGATATACAACATTTTGTAGAGAAATATAAAGAAGAAAATATGTCACCTAAAGTATCCAGAAATATAGGGGGAAGACATGACTATAATATCGAATAGGAATAAGGAGTGCATTGAAAACACTGGATTATGACGTACTCCAGTAGTATGTTTCTCTGATCTACTGGCTTTAAAAAATCGGATTTTTTTGACTGCTGCTTGGATATAGAAACTTCATAAACAAGGCCTGTACCAGTGCCGGATTCAAGCAGGCTAGGACTCTGGCATTTATAGGCCTATTCTTAGATGCACTCTTATAGTTTCTTTGCTGTGGGCACAGGCTGGTAGAGTATAAACTTGTGAATGTACTGAAGCCGCCCGTTCCAGATTCGAACCCGGGAACAGCTTTCCCTGAGATGTAACCGTTTTATTTAAAATCCATATATAATTTTTTACGGTCTGCGTCGGCAAGTGAACTTTTGTTCTGCTCACTCTGCTAATTCCGGCCTTGGGCTCTCCGCGTAGCAATTTTTTTTCAGGTGTGCGGTGTTCGTATTCCAGAACGGATGTCAGGTGGCCAACAGAGTAACTGACATT
>Ga0123352_10010845_pt1 | contig 14327 bp, 7 predicted proteins | sample TergutLab28metaG_FD_89700 | JGI IMG/M metagenome (GOLD analysis project Ga0123352, IMG submission 89700) | Labiotermes labralis P1 segment gut microbial communities from Petit-Saut dam, French Guiana - Lab288 P1 | ecosystem: Host-associated > Arthropoda: Insects > Digestive system > Gut ... | reverse complement strand
TTACAGTTTTGCCTACTCCTGATGATGGGCGTGGTTGACACCCGAAACATGTAGAGTGAACTTGTAGAATAATAAATAGACTGCTTTGTGTTGCATCTCATTGAACAATTATTATATAGATCAGCGATGCACGGAACCATAAACATAAAATTCTCAATGATTGTCGTCCATGTACGGACTTCCTTTTGCCCAACAATCTATGGTGTATAGCATTTACAGATTTGGCAACCACTTCTCCCCCTCGCTCGTATGCCTTACTTAAGAACCGTTAGAGTATGTGGTTCTTCATCACGGCTGTCGGTAGGGACTGTACCCAGTGGACGAGGGTTTGCAACCGGTGAAGCGTAGCTAATGTCTTCTGTGTGTTTGTCAGGCTTACACACTATCATACAGCCCCAGATCGATGTACTGAACTTTTTTTTCCAACTAATGGAATACATCAAACAGTGCCAGCAGCACAACGCGGCATCCTGTGTACACAATAACGCTGTGGGCCACAACAATATTGATTTAGAAACAACTGACAAGCCGCACTGCCTATGTTTCTTGTCATTACCACTTCCCTCTATGAATGTCACCGTAATGTCTGATAACCTATCAGTTTCTCGTCTGTATCACAGGAACAGATTTAAAATAGAATAAGATGAAAGTGGCTTTATATACTTCTTGTATGTAGCCTGATAAACCGAGCTCAAAAAGCGGGGCTTATAAAACTCTGTACGCAATAAAAATTGATTGATCATTATGTTATCTAAACGTTTATTTGTGCTTGCTGTAATATTAAATAAATTAAAGGGAAATTGATATATTTTATTTTGTAAAGTTCGGGTTTAATCAGCAAATCTGCGACAAAATATAAGTACTGTAACCCGTTTTGGTGCAAACGTCTGCACACATTCAATGAATGACTAATGGAATAAATGAGTGGTAAAAACGGACGCATGACCGCCCTGAAACACAACAGATTCTACGCATGTGTACACAGTGCGTAGGCGTAGAACGACTAACAAGTCTTTTACAGCAAGTGAAACATCAATAATGTGTACCAGGCCTTTTTTTATTATCACTGAACACAAACAACATTAAAACGTGATAACAAAAAAGTTACTGATACAGATTATTGGGAAAATATTACATGCTACACTCTTACAACATGTTACAGTATCCATAAATATGTACAGTTTGCGTCATCATGTCACTTAATGTTATGTACAACTTATATTTCAATGCGTGTAATTTGTATATGACATTCTGAACGGAACTGTGATTTTTATCCTAAATAAAATCAACATGTTGTGTCGTTCAGGAAAGAATCAATACGGAATTAAATATGCTGTGGTCTTTGTTACGACACCGTGCGGTCTGGCAGGTGGGTACCAACACGTCAGAGGAAAATGCTGCTTGCATGAGACAGTAAAACCCACAATTTACACGTTTCTTCTGAAATTTATTTACGATCCGACATGTTTCTGTTTAACATCCATCACCAGGGATTATAGTATTACTGTGGGAAGACTGAAAGATTATCAGACATTACAAGTAAGTAAAATATAAAATATGAATATGATTACAAACATTAAAACCGATAAGGAACGACATGGCGCAACAGCCCCTAGTGGGCCAGTGCCTCACAATCAGACACACCACACTCGGTAGGACTCCTCTGGACGAGACACAGAGAGCTCTACCTGACAACACACGACACTCACAACAGACAAGACGTCCATGCCCTCAGCCCCATTCAAACCGGCAATCCCAGCCAGCGAGCGGCCGTAGACCTACGCCTTAGACCGCGCGGCCACTGGGACCGACATATTGATCATTACATGAACTAAATAAATGTGTTTTCGCAAATGTGGCTAAAAAAAATAGCAACTCTCACAATATTATTTAGTCCCAATAATTGTTGTATTGAACGTGTGCAATAAATTAAGGGACTTTTCAATATCAGGAGAATACTGCTTTGAATTAAACCAGTGAAATGTGGTATTATTTATCACGCACACTAAATAAAGTATGATGTAAATACGAGAACAAAGTACCGGCTCAAAAAGAAGTGAAGTGTTGAATTTATCATGTGCACTACAGTCTAGGAGAATACAGTGTCAAGCCCAATGAGAGAGACGTGTTGTATTTATCATGTGCACCAAATTAAATGCGTTGCATCATCGTGAACAGGATGCTGTGTTGCTGTGTCATCAACAATGCAATGGGAATCGCTGTACCGCATAAACCAGATCAGCAAGCCGATGAATGAATCTGGGGGCCCTAGGAGTCTGCAAACACCGATAATAACCTCCCCGACTACACACGCATTAGGCTAATTAGCAGCACCCTGCCCCACCACCACGACTCTTAATGCGCTCCACCGCCGGGGTTGTTAGGTAATCGAGTTCCCCATTGCACTGCGGGTGCTAGGGAGTCTGTGAGGATCCAATGAACAAGAAGTACGGCCATAATGGCAGATTATTTTCTTGGTTTGAAGCGTTGTACAAATAACAGCCAATTGAAAATCTGGCAGATGAAAGGTTAACCGAACGCATGATGGAAAATGAGGATGAAAATGTAAAAGAATATTGAACAAAGGAAACTCAATACATTGCCCATCAGAATATTTCTGGAAAGGGATCAGAAACCTGTTGCAGGCCACAAATCCTGTGAATTTGCAAATGTTTATGTTCTTAAGTCAGTGCTTCCCAATTCATTTGAGACACTGTAACCTTTCTTTTCGTTATCCAAAATTTGTTTCGAAACCCCTAATATATTATATATATATATATACACACACACACACACACACACACACACACACATATATATATGCATACATACATATATTAAATTAGGAAAACAGACCACAAATAAGTTACAATAACAGCAATAATAATACATAGGCGTTGAATAAGGATGTGAGATCAACATATTATTTAATTGCGTGTATTTATAAGTAACATAAAACTGATGTATGCGATATGTGAACCATAAAAACTAAAATGCCCTTTCATAAAATCTCATTCTCAAAGTACGCTTATTCCACTTATTAAAGTATTGTGATAATTCAGAAACATTTGGAGTGAATCACAGCCAAATAAAAATTATTAAAAAAAAATAATAATGAAGTTACTCTCTGTATTATAACAAACTTTTCCTGCAGCAACCTTATTTTCACTTCGCCAAACCTCGGGGTTCCGGGCAGCCCCTGTTTTTGAAACAGAGCCTAACATTATTTTGCAGTATGACAGTTGTAATGCTTAACTCCACCGGTTAGCAATTAAACAACTGTGTATCGCAGTGAACACAACTTATTTATTTAATAATACGGTGGCTACACTTTTCAGCTCAGGCTAATTAACACATAAAGGTAAAAGGTAAAGTGATCCCGTTACAGGCCCGGTGTGGCCCAGAGGGTGAGTAGAGTTGTAGATCCACTCTTCCATGACCGCGGCACTAGAAGGTGGTGAGTGGTCAGCAGCACGCCCCGGCCGCACTTTACCCCCGGGAAACACCCCGTACCCATTTTACAGGAGGCTGGGTGGGCCCCCGGGCCGGCCTGGACGGGCGGAAAATCTCGTCCCCACCGGGATTCGATCCCGAACCGTCCAGCCCGTAGTCAGTCGCTATACCGACTGAGCTATCCGGCCCACAATTAACACATACATCGGTATAATAACCATTTAAAGATCAGTGATAACTACATGTAACATCACCTTCAATATAAATAAACAATTATTCCTATTTAATGTACTGACCTGTTTCGTATCATTCGTAAAATACACAGCGATTATTTTAAATCAGAACTAACCTTCTGTTATTTATAATGGACAAAGAGTGCTCTCTAAGGTAGTGAATTTATTTTGAAATAGAATTTCAATTAATTTTAGTTTTCGTAAGGCCAATTATCCCGCAAAAAAATTATTTCGAAAGTATGTTCAGATGCTGTGCAACAATGTTTCGTTATCAGTCTCTCTTTTTGGATGCAAATATATTCCACAGACTGAAAATTCTTCCGAAACACGTAGCCGTTGTATGAACAGTGCATCTTCAGTGTTCGGTGTTCAGTCGAACTCCGATATAGCGCCACCCTTTGTTCACCGCAATTTGTGACAGCATTACGAGGGTGGCAGTAAATCGAAATACTGTATAATGGGGAATTTTCGTTCACAGACTTTCACTGGCGCGAAGTGAGGGGGGGAGGGGGGGGTCGTTATATCAGAATTTGACTGTATTTACATTTGTTTCAGCTTCTAGTCGCAGCGTCCATATAGCGTTACGGCACACAAGATATCCAAACCAAATCTGCCTATTCCGCTGGACTCACTGTATTTCTTAATAGCTCAGCCATAGGGCGCCGGATACAGCAATTCGTTTCAAAATAAAACAAACAAGTCCATGTATATAATTATTTGGCCAAGCCTGTCTCAGAAACATGGTATCTCCTTTCGACATTGTGGCCTTGTTGCAATTGTTAATAGGAAAGCCATAATTTCAATATGTTTCTTTCCTGTTTAGCATTTAATGAGCGAAACATGTATACTAGCGTGATATGTAGTAGACCAGTGGTGGCCAGCCAGACGAGCTTTGCGAGCCGTAATCTAGGCTACAACGAATATTTGAAATGAATTCACAAGCAAGACAGGTGACGAACATGATTCATAGTTTCTCGAATTTTTAGTTACCTTTATTTCAAACAACTGAAGGTTTGCTAATATTTACATTTGCGTAAATACTTTTCTTTGTTTCTGGCTTCTTATGTATGTTCAAATACAACTGGTCAGTTTCAGTTCCTTACGAGTCTCCATTATTAGGACAATACTATAAGATACAATTCACGATCTATCTCCTGTGCATATAACTTGCCTGAATATTATTTTTTTTTTTACGGACAAGTTGCGCGAGCCACATCAGGGACGTGCGCAGGCCGAGTTGTGGTCACGCCTGCAGTAAAGTGTTCATTTCTATTTTATGTTTATGTTTCCGTGCATCGCTGATCTATATAAATAATTTTCCAACCAGATGCAACACAAAGCAGTCTATTTATTATTCTACAAGTTCACTCTACATGTTTCGGGTGCCAACCACACCGATCATCACGAGTACACAAAACTGTAACTACAGCCTTCGGTACTGGTCATATTTTTTGTGCAGCTGCACAAAAAATATGACCAGTACCGGAGGCTGTATTTACAGTTTTGTGCAGCTTCACAAAAAATATGACCAGTACAGTTTTGTGTACTCCTGCTGACGGGTGTGGTTGGCACCCGAAACATGTAGAGTGAACTTGCAGAATAATAAATAGACTGCTTTGTGTTGCATCTTGTTAGACAATTATTTATATTGTTCATTTCTATGTACTGTACACCCGCACACATATAAATGCATAACGACCTGAATGCACCTCAATTAAATCTCATGTTAGCGGTCTACACCAAATGTCATTCCATTTTGGTCCGTTTCGTCACACGATAATATGTATTTTATGTGAATAACAAACTGTGTGTTCCATAAAACTCTTTATCAAGACTTTTTTTACGAGCAACCGTACACGATATAAGCTTTCATATGCGAGTAACTTCCTTTTAAACAAAAAAGGAAAATGAATTTTCCATGCAGCGAAAATTCTGTAATATGCTGGTGATTTTGTCAACATTCTCCATCACATCTGCAGGATGCAAGCAAGCGGATCGAGGGGGAAAAGGGAAAAGAAACTGCTGAAATCTGCCAAAAACAAAGAAGTGCATATTTATGCAATCGTTTAGAACAATGTGTTTAGAAGTCACGTTATAAATATTCTTCTATGTTTTTCCGAAGTTTGCAAAGGATTACTGGTCTTAAAAGGCAACAGGGTTGCAAATACTGCAGCATATCTAGGCATTTCAGGCCCCAAGCGAAAAGTATGAGGAGTATGGATTGAACATGTTGACACAGACCTCGTCTGACCTTGTAGTCAACCCGACACTTTAGACGAGTCTAGGTAAATAAGTAACTTAAACATACACAAACTACTACTGCCACTTTCCCTTTCAATATAGGCCCACCTACAATGTGTAGTCCCCGTCGTCTGCATCTTCCAAAGTTTCACTTGCATCCCAATTGTTATTTTTCTCGAGATGCTGTATTGGGTAGTAAAATTTATTCAAAACAGTTTGTCGCCCGTTTCTTCTAAGCACTTCTGTACCAATATTTTTACAAAAGCAGCTTAAGAAACTAATAACAAAACACATTTTGTGTTACACCGATAAGAAAAGGAACGTGTTAAAATTCTTTTGGAGGAGACGGACCTAAATTACTTACGAACAATCGGCAACAACAAGGAAAGTTTGCTACATTTAGTAAAGGTACAGCCCATTCCATCACACGCCATGACTAGTACAGAGTAATTAGCTGAACTATAACACTACTCGCGCTTAATCTAGGGGCTAGATGCTGGTGGGTTTTACAGTTATTGAGCAGCATAAATATGAAAGCAATCTAAAGCAGACTAATTATTAAAACATTTCAGATTTTCGTCCAAACATGTGCACTGTATGCTGCTTTCATTGCAACGTAGTAGAACAAACACAACTAAATTACGGGCAAGGGTGAACAAGCACTAATGGAAAGTCTGACTTCACACGTGTAGTGTCGTTGAGAGTAAAAGGCTCATACAGCCAGTATTCTTTTCTGAAAGTATGACCATCCTGTGAGTTGTTGGAAACCTGTGATTGCAGTTCGTGACACCCTTATACCGATGCAGCACTACAAGGTTTTCTATACTGTTTAGTTGCTTTGCATTGTGAAATGTTACCTCATATTTCTGTAAACGAACAGCTTGTGCAACAAAGGGCGTTTTGTCTGCTGTGCTTAGATCAAAAGAGAACTGGGAACAGGACATATCTGAGGAACTCTCTGGTTTCCTGCTGCCAAGACAACGGCATCGCGACTGACTACTCGAATCAAACATGCAAGACGCGGGTTTATCACTCACATACATAAATGAAATGTAAGCCATGCCAATTACGCAGCGAATTGTATAACCGTCTGGTGTGTTCGCAAAATTTCGAAAAGCTACTATTGGTTTCGTCACGTCCGACCCTCCGCCCACCCGAGTACAACAATTCGGCTCCCAGTGGACGGATCTTCACCTAATTTGATACTTGTGTATTTTTCGAAAATATGTCGAGAAATTTCAAGTTTCACTAAAATCTGACAAGAATAACGGGTACTTTACGTGAATACCAATGCACATTTCTGATCATATCTCGCTCAGTTCTTCTTAGAATGAGAAATGTTGCAGATACGTTTTAGAGAAAATCAAAACACACATTTTATGTCCAACGGCCCCTTTTTTTGTCCGAAAATCGATAATGTGCAAAAATATGTTGCAGCCATACAGACCACAGACGACAATACGGCGCATATGTATTGTATGCTGGATACCTAAGGTTACAAACACAGACTCAGAATATGTAATACTCATTGCTTTTTCACTGTAACAAAGGTTACACGAATGCAATTCTATGTTACGTTACTCGCAGTGTTCAGTGCAGATCGCTGTTTCATGTAGCATAACCAACGACATCGACTACAGTGCTGTGAATGCTGGCAGAATATGATTTCTGGTCTACTGAAGAGGTTCCATTTAAATTGTTCAGATGGAGCAATGGTAAGTGGACACAGTACAAATCGAAATAAACAGCAGGGAATAGATTACACGGATCTTCTGGTTTCTGTTGTTTGTTTTAAAAAACGAAATGTGCGGTACTCCAAGCACATGTGTTTTGTTTCACGTGCAAAATACAGCGCTACTTAGATACGTGCATCTTACAAATTAACGCAAGTTAAAAATGACAGTTACAGTAGGTTCAGAAAAAAATACATTGTGCACTATATTCTTCAGACAGGGAAAAATTTACTATGAAACTGAAACTAAGGTCTCCCCCCCCCCTTTTAAATTTTAATAGTTGTCGTTGTGTTACTTAAGCAAAACTTCGTGAAGAAATATGGGGGAGTGGCTAAATTCCCACGCATTCTTAACCTCGCCACTACATGGTGATGGGTGGCAAGCTTCACGTTCATCTCCCTTTCTCCTTTATCCCGCGGTACATAGTGGTGAGTAACGAGCCAGGGTAGCATATTATGTACAGAAACTAGGTTAGGGACTGCAAGGTCCGGAGTTCGAATTCCAGTAGGCGGAATAAATTTTTCCTTTCTAAAAACATCCAGATCGTCTCTGGGGCCCATGCAGCCTCATATTATACGAGTACTGGCGTTCTTCGCCGGGGTAAATCGGTCGGAGCATGATGGTGACCACTCACTTCTATCCAGAGACGAGGTTAAGAATAAGTGGAGCTACACCTCTGTTCGGGGACCGCGGCAGCACAGTGGTTACGGTGCTATGCTACAAATCGGAAGGTCGCTGGTTCGATTCCAGATGGTGATATTGGAATTTTTCATTTTCATAATCCTTACGATCGCACTATGGCCGTGGGGTCGACTCAGCCTCTAACAGAAATGAGTACCAGGAGCATTTTCTGGGGGTAAAGGTGGCTGGTGCGTAAGACTGACCTTACCACCATCCTGTGCTGTTGTCATGTAATCTGGGAACCTTAACTTCTTGGAACCCTCTGGGCCACTCCAGGCCTGTAACAGGACAGCTTTACGTTTACACCTCCGTTCCTTCTACAGGGTCCGCCAGCGAATCGGGCGATTTTTAAGTGTTAAAAAAATTAAAAGTGTTGGATATCATGATACAGTTACATTTATAAGGAAGTGCATACTTTAGCATTTGCAGAATTAAGTGAATCAGTGGTCTTGAAACATAACACAGAACATAAAAAAAACACATCACTCCATTCGGAATATTACATCCTCAAGATGCCCTCCATTACGCTGCTCACACTCAGCAAGACGATCGTGAACACTATTCATGGCCCTAAGTAACACGTCAACCGGGATTCTTGAAATCACTTCCTATCTCCGCAGCTTCAGTTCTTGAGTTGTGCGAGGTGATGGCGCAGAATACACCACACTCTTAAGGTGGCCCCACAGGTAAAAATCACACAACGGTAAGTCGGGTGATCTTGCTGACCATTCGATGTCGCCATATCTGGAAATGAGATGTCCAGGAAAAAGTGGGCGCAAAATGTTCATTGCAATTTTTGCAGTGTGATTTGTAGCCCCATCTTGTTGAAAGTAAGTGGTTTTGTTCACTGGAAGACCTTGGAGACGAGGAATGAAGAAGTCCTGTAACATGTGTGCGTAACGCTAAGAGGTCACAGTGCAAGCATTTCCACGTTCGTCCTCAAAGAAGTAAGGACCGATAATGGCGAAGGCTGCAACAGCACACCACACTGTTACTTTAGAACTGAGTAGTGTTCACGATCGGCTGGCTAAGTGTAAGCAGCGTAATGGAGGGCATCTTGAGGATGTAATATTTCGAGTTGAATGATATGTTGTGTTTTTTTTTACGTTCTGTGTTACGTTTCAAGACCACTGATTCGCTTATTTCTACAAATTCTAAAGTATGTACTTCCTTATACATATAACTGTATCGTGATATCTAACACTTTTAATTTTTTTTAACACTTAAAAATCGCCCGATTCGCTGGCGGACCCTGTATATGCCCTTCCTACGTGGACAGGGACAACTTTACCTTTTTCACTCACTAAGCAGCAGACTGTATGAGCTCCTGTACCGGTCTCGGCAGTCTGCAGAAGATAAAACCTCTTGTCCTAACTGGGAATTGAACCAAGATTCCTCGGTCCTCCAGCCCCCAGCCAAACCGATATATAAACCCAGCCATCACAGCTCTCGTTCTGTAGACAGGCATTTTACTCTAAATGAAGATCACACATTTAAAGAGTCTTATAACCGAATGGTCAGTTCAGCCTAAACACTAGAACGTAAGATAGATGGAAAAGAAGCGTAAATGTCGATTAAACAGCTACGTGTTGCTGCGGTGTTAATGAAAGCTAGGACGTAGGCCTGTATATGCCTGCAGGGTAGGAATGTAGCACGGATGAGGGAAATAGGAAATGTGTACGTCATCATAATTGGATGTGGAGACGGCTTGAAACGTGGTAAGTAGAAAGACTAGGCGAAAGAAATCAGCAGATTATGTTGCAACTGATGTTTGTGAAATTAAATGCGAGGCACCGAGATTGATGGACCTAAGCAAAGTTTGTTGCCAATTGCGGATTTTGTCGTTAACCTGTTACAAGAATTTGAGTTCTACTACTTAATTACGTTAATTTTCATAAGAAAACAGGGTAAATACCAAACTTGAAAAAAAAAATTATTCTGAATTATTCTGAATCTCTCTACTGATTCGCAAGCTCTTCGGCTTATAAGGGTATCGCCATGTTTAACTGTCATTTCTACACACCTAAATTAGACAGCTTTTTCTACCTTTTGGTCACTTTCATCTTTGTTCTGTTCTGGCGCTTTCTATCTACGGAACGGCCACGCTAAACTTGTCACCAGATGACTTTTATTTTATCTTTTTATTTTTTTTGTTTTCTCTGTAGAACTCTGCCCGCAACACAAAAATATCTGTCAGCCATCTGTGTGATAAATAGTTTGTACCTTAAATAACTGAACAATAAATAAATGAATGTCAGAGAAGTATCCACAACGTATTTAGAAACTGCGTAATCTAAAACTGAGTACATTCCTACGCATTCAGCGGAACACATCACCTCTTAATTGGGTAGATCCGTGTGTCAACCGTTATTAAACCCCGAGGTTAGCTTTATTGTGAAAGTCTGTGTTGTCGGACCTCATACAGTCAGTGCAACATGTTAGTCGCATTTTTAGTGACCCAGAATACAATGCACAGTAATCAGCGTAGGGCAAATTACAGCGCGCGCAGAGTTCGCTTGCTATTAATTGTGAGACATTTTGTAATTTTTACCCTCGTATTCACTTAGAAATTCCCGTGAAATGAATGGATGGCTTAATGAATGAATGAATGAATAAATAAATAAACATTAAACCGGGAATAGGTATTGTATGAAACTTTATGTTCTGGCGAAATGCGAATGGAGCCTACGGTGTGTCTTAATATCCCGAGACCAACAATCAGTGCTTTAACCAGAGGTGCTAAAATTTTATAAAAATCTGGTGGCCATCTCAAGATTTTTTGCGCCGAACGATATGGCATGAAGTGAGTTCAATACTGAGGATCTACAGATAACACGCGGTAACATACAGAATTTGTTAGCAACCGCGACCTGGATTTATGCATCCCTGGCTTAAAATAACGCGCATTAAAATCTCATGAACGTAATTAGTTATATATTTTGGTATATCGATGATTCGATTCTTCACGATTGACAGTTACTTAATTTTACTTCTCACTTAGCCAATCATCACACCAGTACAAATATTTATGCGTGCCTCCCGCCCCCCCTCCCCAACTTCCAAAATAGATTTTGGCCTACAATTCAACATGGCGCCCGCTGTGGCCAACAATGACCGTTACACGCTGTTGGGGCTCATGCTCCAGCGACACCCACGTTCCATATGTGTGATTTCCAAATATACTTGGGTGTAGATTTAAATTTAAACACAATCTACTTTTTCTCTTCACACAGCAAACACACAGCACCGTATACATGTATATTGTTTACTTGCCTGTTTGTAACAACTTCATAAAGTGCAGATTTAACACATTAAATAGCGGAATGAATTGGATTCTTCTGTGTTAATGCTGTTAATCGTTAAAGTATTGAGACAAATTGTTTTTCCTTATATTTCATTACACACGCATCACATCGCAGAATTTTTGGAACACTGTTTATTGCCTTCAGTAACGATAGTAAGCCTCTTTATAACATCTCGTAAGCTAAATTGATATTAATAAACAGCAAACTTGATGCCATTACATTAGTACTGATGCAGACCGAAATAAAACTGACCGCAGTAGGTACCGCTGCACCAAATGTTATCGAAAACCTGTAAGTGATTTGTAAGTTACGTTGTCACGATCGAAGATCATAAAAACGGGAGGGGGGGGGAGGGGCACAATGAGGCTTGCGACAGTTGCCAGTAAAAAAAATAGTTTCCGTGCATAGAAGGTTAACAGCGAGCGAAGTTTAAAAAGATTTTTAAAAAGAAGGAGACTCATATATAACTGAAACTGACCTGATTTAACGCGACAAATAGGATCAGGAAAACATCACATAAGGGGAAAGTATTTCATTTTATTAATGCATGGCTTTTGACTAAGTCGCCACATAAATTGCGGCTCCCGCAGCCCGCCGGTTCTCCACCCCTGACACACAGCATCGAATAATATGGCGACTAATGAAGAATAAATTAGATGGAATTAAAATGAAGCGGCAGTGGCACGATGTAAGTAAGACTGAGTAAAAGCTCTAAAATCACACGATACCCAATGTTAAGGCAGAGATTCGATACGGGGACCTGCCTTACACAAGTCTACAGTGTTACCACAACGTCAAATGTTTTAGTTGGGTAAACAAAAGACGATCAGAAACTTACTATACCCTCCAACTACAGGTTCATCTTGTTCTGACTACAGAGAAACCGTAAAAACAGAACCCTTCTACAAATTAAATATTATGGTGCCCGTATAAGACAGTGTGAAATATAAACGCCTAAGATCAGAATATTTTCCATTAGTTCACAGTTACTGAAATCGCTCCGGCCGCAGTTGATTTAATCCCCTGACGCCTGTTACGCGTAACAACAACTGGCGCAACCGGCTGTTGTATTATTGATGAGTGGTTCATGACACCGTGAGAGTCTGTTGTCACGTGACTCAATTAACAGTTCATCCCCTCCCACCCGGCGTCCAGCAGTAGTCCTGATTGTAGATTTATAATATCTGCGGTGTGAGCTTTGTTCTGATGCGACAAGCAATAAAACCAATCAAATGGAAAGCGTTTAACGACTTACGCATGCTTCATATCGTGCAGCTCAGTTTTTTTTTCAGAATCTAACACCCTACAAAACTGTTACGTGTGACGTTCTTACATTTTATTTAGATTTTATAGCGAAAGCTCAAGAGCAGGGGTTCTCAAACCAGAAAACAATGGCAGGAGCACAAGTAACGTTACAAGTACCATAATCTGACAGTTCGTGCTTTTAGAGTGTCATAATAACTTAAACTTTCTGCATCTAAATTACTATTTATTTTGTATAGAGCGAATTTTTACAAGGTTCTGACCTTCTGTGTTATCGTATTGGTGGTTTTGTAGGTGTATCCAGATGCTTCGGAGGAAGAAGATTCTCCCATCCTCATGGTTTAAGGAAAAGGTTCAAATTGACACTGAAGTAATAACAGTGAAAATACGGTTGCATATTTCTGGCGGATTGCAATGAAGTGCCAAATCAGAACCGCAGGTTTGAGAAGCATAATATCCTGCTTTGGACCAACACAAACATAGAACACGATATGGGAGAGACAAACCGGAAAACAAAACGGTCTATTGGAGGGTAAAAAGAATGTGAAGTACAAACACGAAAGGACAAGAAAAGCAGAAAATGAACAATCCACGCCATGAAAACCTGGAACCTGATGAAATATCCGCAGCGATTAACACTGCTGGTGCCTTCGCTGTCTTACCTTTCCTAGATTTTAAACTGGTGACTAAGAGCACTGTCAAGAGAAACACTGACGAAGAAACGGTTCCCATGCACATATGGCCGACCTTTTCTACGGCCTTAACTCGTACCTCACACAGAACACTGTCTCAGTTTGGACACTAGTCACAGTGAGATATCACACCGTCTCAGTCATGAAGACCAGTCACAGTGAGATATCACACTATCTCAGTTATGTAGACCAGTAACAGTGAGATATCACTCTGTCTCAATTATGTAGACCAGTCACAGTGAGATATCACACCGTCTCAGTCATGAAGACCAGTCACAGTGAGATATCACACTATCTCAGTTACGTAGACCAGTAACAGTGAGATATCACACTGTCTCAATTATGTAGACCAGTCACAGTGAGATATCTCACTGTCTCATTTATGTAGACCAGCAACAGTGAGATATCACTCTGTCTCAATTATGTAGACCAGTCACAATGAGATATCTCACTGTCTCAGTTATGTAGACCAGCAACAGTGAGATATCATTCTGTCTCAATTATGTAGACCAGTCACAGTGAGATATCTCACTGTCTCAGTTATGTAGACCAGCAAAAGTGAGATATCACTCTGTCTCAATTATGTAGACCAGTAACAGTGAGATGGACCGCCTCTGTGGTCTAGTGGTCAGAGTTTCTGGCTACAGATACAGAGGTCCTGGGTTCGATCCCCGGCGCTACCAGATTTTCTGAGTAGTAGTGGGTCTGGAACGGGGTCCACTCAGC
>Ga0123352_10010842_pt1 | contig 14330 bp, 2 predicted proteins | sample TergutLab28metaG_FD_89700 | JGI IMG/M metagenome (GOLD analysis project Ga0123352, IMG submission 89700) | Labiotermes labralis P1 segment gut microbial communities from Petit-Saut dam, French Guiana - Lab288 P1 | ecosystem: Host-associated > Arthropoda: Insects > Digestive system > Gut ... | reverse complement strand
CTGCCTACCTACCTATCTACTTACCTACCTACCTATCTTCCTACCTACCTAACTAGTTACCTACGCACCTACCTATCTACCTGTCTACCTACATACATACCTACCTACCTATCTACCTACCTAACTACCTACCTACCTATTTACCTACCTACGTACCTACCTACTTACTTACCTACTTATCTACTTATCTACGTATCTACCTACCGACCTGCGTACCTACCTATCTACTTACCTACATATACACCTACTTACCTACCTAACTACTTACCTAGTTACCTACTCACCTAACTTTCTACATACGTACACACCCACCCACCTACCTCAATACCTAGCTACTTACCTACCTACTTACTTACCCACCTACCTAGCTACCTAAATACATACCTACCTACATACCTGCCTATCCACCAACGTACATACCTACCTTCCTACCTGCCCACTTACCTAACTGCGTACCTAACCAGCTACCAACTTACCTACCTACCTATCTACCTATGTACCTACCTACATACCTACCTAACTACCCACCTTCCTACCTACCTGCGTACCTATCTAACTACCTAACTTCCTACATACATACCTACCTATCTACCATCCTACCTACTTACCTTCCTACCTACCTACCAATCTACCTACCTACCTACTTACCTATATACCTAACTACCTACCTACCTATCTATCTACCTATCTACATACCTACGTATTTACCTACATACCAACCTATCTACGTACCTACATACCTACCTACGTATCTACTTACCTAACTAGCTAACTATCTACCTACCCACCTACCTACATAACTATCTACCTATCCACCTACGTGCCTACCTACCTACATACATACCTACCTATATACCTACCTACATACCTACACATCTACCTACATACCTAATTACCTACCTACATAACTACCTAACTACCTATTTAACTACCTTCCTACCAACCTATCTATCTACCTACCTATCTACCTACCTGCCTACTTACATACCTAACAACCTACCTACATACTTACTTACCTATCCACCTGCCTAACTACATACCCACCTATCCTTCTACAAACATAACTACCTACCTACCTACCCACCTATCTACCTACCTACCTACCTATCTAACTACTTACCTATCCACCTACCTACTTACATACCTACCTACTTACCCACCTATTTACCTACCTACATACCTACCTATCTATCTCTCCACCTACCTACGTACCTACCAACCTACATATCAACCTACGTACCTACCTATCTATCTAACTACCTACCTACTTACCAAACTACATACCTACCTACATACCTATCTACATACTTAATTAAATACCTACCTATCTATCTAACTACCAAACAAAATACCTACCTACCTATCTACTTATCTACCTACCTACCTATCTAAATAAATTACTACCTACTAACTTGTCTATTTGCCTACCTACCTATCTAACTACCTTCCTATCTACCTACCTACCTACATACCTATCTACCTACCTAAATACCAATCTTACTCTCTACCTACATACATACCTACCTACCTACCTACCTACATATCTACCTACCTACCTACTTACCTACCTACTACCTTCCTACATACCTACCTACCGACCTACCCACATACCTTCTTACCTACCTACATACATACCTACATACCTAACTACCTACCTACCTACCAACCTACCTAACCACCAATCTATCTACCTGCCTATTTAGCTACGTATCTACCTACATAATTAACTACCTACCTACTTAACTACCCATCCACCTACCTACATACATAACTATCTAACTAACTACCTACCCTCCTACCTACCTAACTACCTACCTACCTTCCTATCTACCTATCTACCTACCTGTCAATCTACCTACCAACCTAACTATATATCTACCTATTTATAAAACTAAATATCTACCGGCTATCTATCTGTCTAGATACCTACCTATCTATCTACCTATTTACCTACCTAGCTATCTACCTACCTACCTACGTACCTATCTACATTACTACCTACCTATCTACCTACCTATCTACCTACCTACCTATTTACCTAACTACCTATCTACGTACCTACATACCTATCTACGTACCAAATATGTACCTACCTACTTATTTACCTACCTACCTACCTACCTACCCATCTGCCTACCTACCTAAATAGTTACCTACCTACCTACATATCTACCTATCTACCTACCTACATAACTACCTACCTATCTACCTACCTACCTACCTACCTACATATTTAGCTACCTACGTACCTACCTACATACTTACTTACTTACCTACTTATCTACCTATCTACCTACCTACCTGCGTACCTACCTATCTACCTACCTACATATATACCTACTTACCTACTTACCTACCTAACTATTTACCTAGTTACCTACTCACCTAACTATCTAGATACGTACCCACCCACCCACCTACCTATCTACCTACCAACCTATCTACCTACATACCTACCTATGTAGATACCTAGCGATTTACCTACCTATCTACCTATCTACCCCCCTACCTACCTTCATACCTACCTACCTACAAACCTACCTATCTACCTACCTACCTAAAAACCTACCTATCTACCTACCTACCTACCTACTTAATTACCTACCTACCTAGCTACCTAACTACATACCTGCCTATCTACCAACGTACTTACGTACCTTCCTACCTGCCTACCTACCTAAGAGTGTACCTAACTAGCTACCAAATTACCTACCTACTTATCTATCTATTAACCTACCTACATACCTAGCTACATAACTACCTAACTACCTACCTTCCTACCTACATGCGTACCTATCTGACTACCTAATTTCCTACGTACATACCTACCTATCTACCATCCTACCTACCTACCTCCCTACCTAACTACATATCTGCCTAACTACCTACTTACCTACTTACCTATATAGCAAACTACCTACCTATCTACCTATCTACTTACCTACGTATTTACCTACATACCAACCTCTCTACCTACCTACATACCTACCTACCTATCTACCTACCTAACTACCTACCTATCTACCTACCTACCTACCTACCTAAATAACTATCTACCTATCTACCTACGTGCCTACCTACCTACATACATACGTACCTATCTACCTACCTACATACCTAACTATCTACTTACCTACCTAACTACCTACCTACATAACTACCTAACTACCTATTTAACTACCTTCCTACTAACCTATCTATTTACCTACCTAACTACCTACCTGCCTACTCACATACCTACCAAACTTCCTACTTTCCTACTTACCACTCTACCTACCTAACTACATAAATACCTATCTATCTACAAACATAACTACCTACCTACCTACCTACCTATCTACCTACCTGCCTACCTATCTAACTACTTACCTATCCACCTACCTACTTACATACCTACCTACTTACCCATCTATCTACCTAACTACCTACATACCTACCTATCTATCTCTCCATCTACATACGTACCTACCAACCTACCTACCTACATACCTAATATTTACCTACCTAACTATCTACCTACCCCTCTACCTACTTACCTACCTACCTACCAACCAAACTACCTATATACCTAACTACCTAACTACCTCTCTACATACAAATCTAACTAACTACCTACCTTCCTATCTACCTTCCTACCTACATACCTATTTACATACCTACCTATCTACATAACTACCTACCTACCTACCTACGTACCTATCTACCTACCTTTGTACCAATCTAATTATCTAATACATACCATCCTAACTACCTACCTATCATCCTAATACTAACGTAACTACCTAGATACTTACCTATCTACCTACCTACCTAACTATCTACCTACCTATCTACCTGCCTATCTACCCACCTACCTAACTACCTACATATGTACCTACGTACCTACCTACCTATTTACCTATCTACCTAACCACCCACCTACCTACCTACCTTCCGAAGTATCTACATAACTACCTACCTACCTATCTATCTACCTTCCTATCAAATTATTTAACTACCAACCTACCAACATACCTACATAACTACCTACATAAGTACGTACCTATTTACATACGTACGTAACAATCTACCTACTTACCTAGCTACCTACTTACCTACCCACCAACCTAACTATGTACCTACATCCCTACCTTCATACCTACCTACCTAACTATTTACCTACCTAAATACCTACCTACATACATTCATACCTCCCTCCTTAACTACCTCCCTACATACAAATCTACCTACCTAGCTACCTACATATCAACCTAATTACCTACGTAACTACGTACCTACCTACCTATCTACGTATCTACCTACCTACCTAATTACCTACCTAAGTACCTACCTATATACCTACTTACCTACCTACCAAACTACATCCCTACCTACGTACCTATATACCTACCTATCTATCTAACATCCTACCTACCTACTTACCTATCTACCTACCAACCTAACTACCTCCCTACCTATCAAACTACATACCTACGTATCTACCTAGCTACCTATCCATCTACCTACCTACCAAACTAGCTACTTACCTACCTACCTACCTACCTAACTAACTATCTATCTACCTACCAACCCACCTTACTACCTACCTACCTAATTACCTATCTACTCATCTATCTATCTACCTGCCTACCTACTTACCGACTTACCTACCTATCTATCTACCTACCTACCTATCTACTTATTTACCTACTTACCTACGTACCTAATTACCTATCTACCTACCTAACTAACTACATACCTATCTAACTACATACCTTCCTACCTACCTACAATTCTACCTACCTAACTAAATACCCACTAACCAAACTACCCAACTACCTACCACCTTACCTACCTACCTACATCCCTACCTACCTCTCTGCCAACTACATAGCTACCTATCTACCTACCTACATACCTATCTACCAACATACTTAACTACCTAACTAGAAACCTACCTACCTACTTAACTACTTGGCTACCTATCTACCTAATTACTTACCTACCTACGTACCTACCTACTTACCTACGTAACTACCTACCTACCTAACTACCTACCTACATTCATGCCTATCTACCTACGTACCTAACGTTCTACATTCCTACCTACATACCTAACTATCCTACCTACATACCTACCTACCTACTCACATACCTACCTAATTACCTACCTACATACCTTCCTACATACCTACCTACCTAACTACCTACATACCTACCTATATACCTACCTAACTAATTAAGTACCTAACTACATACCTACCTACCTACCTACCTATCTACCTACCTGCATACCAATCTAAATACCTACCTAACTACCTAACTACCTACTTACGTACGTACCTACATATGTACCTATATACTTATCTAGCTACCTACCTACATATCGTCCTACCTATCTACTTACCTATCTACGTACCTATCTACCTACCTATCTACCTACCTATCTACCTATTTATCTACTTACCTACCTTCCTACCTACCAAACTATGTACATAACTACCTACCTAATTACTTACTTATCTATCTACCTACCTTCTTACCAACCTATCCAACTACCTAACAACCTAGCCACTTACATACCTACCTATCTACCTACTTATCTATCTACCTACTTACCTACCTATCTTCAAACATGCCTATCTATCTGCCTACCTACGTATTTACCTACCTATCTACCTGTATACTTACCTACATACCTAACTAGTTACCTAACTACATACCTATCTACATACCTGCCTATCTAACAACCTACTTACCTACCTTCCTACCTACCTAACTACCTAACTACCTACCTAACTAGCTACCTACTTACCTACCTACCTATCTACCTATTTACCTACCTACATACGTACCTAACTACCTACCTATATACATGTTTACGTAACTATCTACCTACCTATTTTCCTACATACAAACCTACCTATCTTCTATCCTACCTACCTACCTTCTAACCTACTTAACTACCTACTTTCATACTTACCTATATATCTAACTATCTAGCTACCTATCTACCTACTTCCCTACCTATATAACATACTATTTAACTACATACCTACCTTTCAACCTACATACATACCTACCTACCTATCTACCTACCTACCTACCTACATAACTATCTACCTATCTCCCTACCTACCTACCTACCTGCCTACCTACATACCTACCTACCAACATACCTACCTACTTACCTACTTATCCTATCTACCTACCTAACTACTTTCTTAACCATCTAACTACCAACATAAATATCTACCTACTTACTTATTTACCTAGCTACTTACATACATACCTACTTACCCACCTACCAAACTACCCACCTACTTAACTATTTAACTCTCCACCTACATATGTAACTAACAACCTACGCACCTACTTACCTACCTACCTACCTACCTATTTACCTAACTACGTACCTACCTACCTTCCTATCTACCTTCCTACCTACCTACCTATTTACCTACCTACCTATTTACCTAACTACGTACCTACCTACTACTTACCTATCTACGTACCTAACTACCTATCAAACTACCTACCTACTTATCTTCCTAATACCTACGTAACTACCTACCTACTTACCTACCTCTCTACCTACCTACCTACATACCTACCTACCTACCAACCTACCTACCTACCTATCTACCTACCTACCTACCTGCTTTCCTTCCTATCTACCTACCTATCTATTTATTACCTACATACCTACCTACCTAACTGCCTACATACCTACCTATTTATCTACCTACCTAGCTACATACCTACATACCTACTTACATACCTATCTACATAACAACCTACCTATCTACCTATCTACCCACCCACCTATCTACCTACCTACATACCTACATTTCTATTTACCTACCTACCTACCTATCTACCTACCTACATAAAACTTACCTACCTACTTAATATCTCTTTATCTACCTACCAACATATCTACATATCTTCCTACATTCCTACCTACCTATCTAACTACCTACCCATCTACCTACATACGTACCTACCAACCTAACTACGTATGTACCTATCTAACTACCTACCTATGTACCTACCTACCAAACTACCTATCTACCTAATTAACGACATACTTACCTACGTATCTACCAACCTACCTACTTACCTACGTATCTACCTACCTACCTACCTACTTACCTATCAGCGTACCTACCTACCTATCTACCTACATATCTACCTATCTTCCTACTTACCAACCTACTTACCTACATAACTACCTACCTACCTACCTACCTACCTACCTACCTACCTACATACCTACCTACCTATATATCTTCCTACCTATCTACTTACATACATACCTATCTACCTAACGGCCTACCTAGTTACTTACCTACCTACCTACCTAACGTCCCACCTACATACATACCTACCTACCTACTTACCTACTTACCTACCTACGTACATACCTACCTACCTAACCTCATTCCAACCTACATAACTACCTACCTAACTACATACCTACATACCTGACTTCCTACCTACCTAGCTACCTACCTACCTACATACCTACATACCTGACCTCTTGCCTACCTACCTACCTACCTTCCTACATACCTAACAAACTATTTATCTACATACCTACCTACCTATATGCTTACTTAATTAACTACATACCTACCTATCTATCTATCTACCTACATACCTACCTATCTACCTACATAGATACCTATCTATATATGAACCTACCTGTCTACGTACATCCATATCTACCTACCTACATACCTACCTACATATCTATCTACCTACCTACCTACATTACTATCTACCTACTTAACAACCTACCTATATACCTACCTACTTACCTACATACATACCTACCTACCTACCTATCAACATACCTAATTACCTACATACGTACCTACCTACCTACAAACCTACGTAACTACCTAACTAACTACCTACTTACCTACATACCTACCTACCTACCTACGTACCTAACTTCCTACATAACTACATACATACCTACCTACCTACCTTCATACCTACCTACCTACTCATATACCTACGTAATTACCTACATACATAGCTACCTACCTACCTACTTACATCCCTAACTAGCTACTCACATGACTACCTCATTACCTACCTACATACGTACCTACCTAACTAACTACCTACCTACATAATAACTACCTACCTAACTACCTACCTACATATATATCTACATACCTACCTAACTAACTTACTACCTATCTACCTACCTACCTACATAACTACCTACCTACCTAACTATCTACCTAAATAATTATCTACCTACCTATCTATCTACCTACCTTCCTACCTAACAACATATCTACATACCTACCTACATAAATTCCTATCTACCTACTTACCTATCTATCTACCTACCTTCTTACCTGCCTATCTAACTACCTACCTACCTAACTACCTATCAACATACCTACCTACCTATCTACCTATCTAACTACTTACCAACCTACGTACTTACACAATTATCTACCTATCTATCTACCAATCATACTACCAACGTTCCTATCTACCTTTCTACATACCTACCTATTTACCCTCCTACCTACCTACTTACCTACGTACTTATCTACCTAACTAACTAACTACCTATATAGATAACTACGTACCTTCCTCCCTAGTTCTCTAAATGCCTACCGACCTACTTACGTACCTATCTACATAACTACCTACCTATCTAACTATCTACCTACCTACCTAACTGTCCAACTACCTACATATTATCCTACCTACCTAGCTACCTAACTACCTATTTACTTACCAACCTACCTACGTATCTACCTTTCTACCTACCCTATCTACCTACCTACCTACGTACCTACATTTCTATCTACCTCCCTACCTACCTACCTACCTATTTACCTACCTACCTTACTACTTACCTACCTATCTACCTACCCATATAAATCAGTCCGTAGCTAATTACCTACCTACATATCTACATAACTACTTATCTACCTACCTACCTACCTACGTACTGACCTATCTACCTATTTTCCTATTTATCTACCTACAAAAGTACCTATCTACCTACATATTTTCCTACGTATCTACTTATCTACCTACTTAACTGCGTATCTACCTATATACCTATTAACCTATCTACCAACCTACATATCTACTTTCCTATCTATCTAACTACCTAACTACCTATCTACGTATCTACTTACCAACCTACCTAACTACCTACCTATCTACCTACCTATCTACCTAACTACCTACCTACCTACCAACCTACCAACCTACCTACCTACCTATCTAACTATCTTCCTACCTACCTACAAACTACGTAACTATCTATCAACCTACGTACAAATCTATTTATCTACCTACCTTCCCAACTGCTTACCTACCTACCTAACTACCTACCTACTTCTCTACCTCTCTACCTACCTAACTTCATACATACTTATTTACCTACCTACCTACTTACCTACTTTCCTAACTACCTACATACCTAACTACCTAACTACCTACCTACAGACCTACATATCTACCTTCCTAATTACCTAACTACCTGGCTACCTACCAACCTACCAATCTACCTAATTACCTAACTACCTACCAACCAACCTACCTACCTATCTATCTACTTACCTATTTACCTACCAACCTAACTACCTACCTACCTACCTATCAAAATAACTACCTAACTACATATCCACCTACCTACCTACATATCTACCTACCTACCTACTTCCTACCTACCTACCTACCTACTTACCTATCTGCCTAAGTACCTACCTACCTACCAACCAACCTATCTACCTATCTACCTATCTTCCAATCTACTAACCTACCTACCTATATAACTACCTACCTATCTACCTACCTACACACATACCTACCTATCTACATACCTACCTACCAACTTACCTACATACCTATCTACCTACCTAACAACTACTTACTTACCTACCTACCTACTTACCTACCTACCTAACTTCGAAACTACCTATATACCTACGTACGTACGAACCTAACTAACTACCTACTTACCTACTTACCTACGTATCTAACAAACTAACTAACTACCTACATAACTACCTGCATACCTACCTACCTTCCTACCTACATACTTACCTACCTAACAACATACCAACCTACATAACTACCTACCTACCTACATACCTAACTACATACCTATATACCTGACTACCTATTTACATAACTACCTACCTATCTACATATCTACATAACTGACTACCTACCTACCTACATACCTACATATCTACCAACCAACCTACCTACCTAACAACCTAACTACCTACCTACCTACATATATACCTACCTAACTACATACCAATCTATCTATCTATCTACCTACCTACCTAACCATCTACCTACATTCCTACCTCTCTATATACGTACCTACCTATCTATGTACCTACCTATCTACCTACCTTCATACATACCCACCTATCTACCTACCGAATAACCTACCTAACTATCTTCCTACCTACATAAATACCTACCTATCTACCTTCCTACCTACCTAATTACCTACCTAAATATCTACCTACCAACCTACCTGCATTCCTACCTACCTACCAACCTACTTATCTAAATACCTGCCTCCCTACCTATCTGCCTAAGTACCTACCTACCTACCTACCAAACTACTACCTAATACCTACATATATACCTATCTACCAAAAATCCTACCTACCTATCTACCTACCAACATAACTACCTACCTACCTATCTACCTATCTACCAACCTATCCACATACCTACATACCTAACAACCTACTTATTTACCTACCTATTTACCTACCTATCTACATACCTATCTACGTAACTACCTACCTAACTAACTACTTAACTATCTAAATATCTACCTACCTTGCTACCCGTTTTCCTTTCTACCTACCTACCTACCTACCAACCTAACTACCTATCTACCTACCTAGATTCATACCTACCTATCTACCTACCTACCTTCCTACATACCTACCTTCCCAACTACCTACCTTCCTACCTACATAACTACGTACCTACCTACATACCTACCTACATAACAAGCTACCTACCTATCTATCTTCCTACCTACCTACATAACTACATACCTACCCACATACCAACATACTTACCTACCTACATACCCAACTACATACCTACATATATGACTACCAACCTACCCACATACCTGCGTACCTACATACAAAACTACCTACCTACCTTCCTACCTATCTACCCACCTAGCTACATATCTACATACCTACTTAATTACCTACATACTTACCTACCTACTTACCTAGCTATCTACCTACTTACCTACCTACCTACATACCTAGCTATCTACCTACCAAACTACCTACCTACATACCAATCAACCTACCAACCTAACTACCTACCAACCTATCTAAATACCTACATATATATCTACCTACCTACCTACCTACTTACGTATCTACCCACATTCCTACCTACATATATACCTATCTACCTTCTTACATACCTACCTACCTACCAAACTACCTTACCTAACTATCTACATATCTACTTCCCTACACACCTATCGACATACATAGCTTCCTACCTACCTACATACCTACGTACCTACATAAATACCTACTTACAAACGTACCCAACTACCTATCAACCTACTTACCTACCTACATCCCTACCTACCTCTCACCCTAAGTACATACCTACCTATTTACCTACCAACATACCTACGTAACTAAATACTAACCTGCCTACCTACCAACTTATCTACCTAGCTATCTACGTAAATAAATACGTACCTACATACGTACCTACCTACCTACCTACGTAACTACCAACTTACTTAACTACCTACCTACTTACATACATACATAGCTATCTACCTACGTACCTAACGTCGTACATTCCTACCTACATACATACCTACCTACTTACCTATCTACCTTCCTACATACCTACCTACCTACTCACATACCTACCCAATTACCTACCTACATAGCTACCTTAATACCTACCTATATACCTACCTACATACCGACCTACCTACCTACAACCAACCTACATAACTACCTAACTAATTAAACACCTACCTACATACCTACCTACCTACCTAACTACCTAGCTACATACCTACCTACATACCTACATAACTACCTACTTATCTACCTACCTAACTACCTACCTACCTATGTTCCTAAATTTACTACCTACCTACCTACATACCAATCTACCTATCTTCCTACCTACCTACTTACCTACATAAATCCCTACCTGCCTAACTACCTGCCTATCTATCTACCTTTCTACTTACTTACCTATCTACCTACCTACTTTCTTAACTACCTATCTAACTACCTACCTACCTATCTACCTATTAACCTAACTACCTTTCTACCTACGTACTTACCTACCTACCTACTTACTACTAACTAAGAAAGTATCTACCAAATAGATAACTAACTACCTACCTTCATACTTCACTAACTACCTACCTACGAACCTACCTATCTACCTACCTACCTATCTATCTTTTATTTACCTACCTAACTACCTACTTACCTATTTTTCTACCTAACTAGTTACATACCTACATACCTACTTAACTACCTATCTACCTACCTAACTATCTAACTATCTACCTACCCAAACTATCCACCTACCTACCTACATACCTACATTTCTATTTACTTACCTACGTACCAACTACCTAGCTACCTACCTACCTAACTACTTATCTACCTATCTACCTACCTACCTAAGTATCTTCCTATCTACCTCCCTATCTACCTACCTTCCTACTTACCTATCTACCTACCTACCTACCTACCTACCTGCGTAGCTACCTTACTACCTAAGTACGTACTTATTTATCAACCTACCTATCTAACTAACTACCTACCAACCTACCTATTTACCTACCTACCTACCTACGTACATACGTATCTACCTACCTACCTATTTATCTACGTATCTACCTCTCTACCTACCTATCTGCCTACCTACCTACCTACTTATCTAACTGCATTTCTACCTATCTTCATATCTACCAACCTACCTACCTACATACCTACCTACCTATCTATCTACCTACCTACCTGCTTACCTACATACCTATCTACGTACCTACCTACCTCCTTACTTACTTACCTACATACCTAACTTCCTACCTACCTAAATCCTACCTACATAACTACCTCCCTACCTTACTACATAAGTACCTACCTACCTAACTACCTACCTACATACATACCTACCTATCCACATAACAACCTACATAACTACCTAACTATCTACATACCTAACTTCGTAACTACATGCCTGACATCCTACCTACATAGCTACCTACCTACCTACATACCTGACTACATAGCTACCTACGTACCTACCTACCTATATATCTACCTACCTACCTAACAGCCAACCTACCTACATACTTACCTAACTACATACATACCTATCTCTTTATCTACCTACCTACCTACCTACCCATCTTCCTTCATTGCTAACTATCTATATATCTACCTATTTACGTACCTACATATCTACCTATCTACCTACCTACCTATATATCTACCTACCTATCTACCTACCTACCTACCTACCTACCCACCTACCTATCTATCTACCTACATATCTAACTACCTACCTACCTAACTACGTCCGTACCTAGCTACTCAATACCTACCTCACTACCTATCTACATACCTACCTACATACCACCTACCTAACTAACTATCTACCTTCATACCTACCTACCTAATTACCTACCTACCTAACTATATACCTACCTACCTACCTACCTACTTACCTACATAACTACCTACCTACCAACCTACCTATCTATCTACCTACCTACCTACCTATCTACCTACCTATCTATTTATCTACCTACCATCCTACCTTACAAAGCTATATACATACTTACCTACATATCTACCTACCTACCTACTTACCTCTTTTCCTACCTACCTTCTTACATACCTAACTAATTACCTACCTACCTAACTACCTATCAACTTACCTACCTACCTATCTACCTAACTACCTACTTACCTACCTACATACTTACCTATCTATCTACCTATCTACATACCTTACTATCTAACTACCAACCTCCCTATCTAACTCTCTACCTAACTACCTACCTATTTTCCTTCCTACCAACCTACTTACCTACGTACTTATCTACCTGACTACCAATCTACCTACATAGATAACTACCTATCTACCTACCTTCCTATTTCTCTACCTACCTACGTACCTACCTCCTAACCTACCTATCTATCTATCTATCTATCTATCTATCTATCTATCTATCTATCTATCTATCTATCTATCTATCTATCTATCTATCTATCTATCTATCTATCTATCTATCTATCTATCTATCT
>Ga0123352_10010841_pt1 | contig 14331 bp, 9 predicted proteins | sample TergutLab28metaG_FD_89700 | JGI IMG/M metagenome (GOLD analysis project Ga0123352, IMG submission 89700) | Labiotermes labralis P1 segment gut microbial communities from Petit-Saut dam, French Guiana - Lab288 P1 | ecosystem: Host-associated > Arthropoda: Insects > Digestive system > Gut ... | reverse complement strand
GATAGAATAATCTTGTGAGATACGTATAAGGGATGCAGGGTGTTCCTGTGACTAGAAATGCATGAACTATTATATATATATATGTGTGTGTGTGTGTGCGTGCGTGTGTGCGCGCGCGTGTGCAGGGACGTAATACAGATACGCGTCGCTTATCGACGGGGATGCGTTCTGAGAAATGTGTCGTTAGGCGATTTCGTCGTTGTTCGAACGTCATAGAGTGTACTTACACAAACCTATATAGTACATTATAGCCTAGGCTACATGGTATAGCCTATTGCTCCTAGGCTGCAAATCTGTACATCATGTTACTGTACTGAATACTGCAGGCAATTGTAACACAATGGTAAGTATTATAATATTATGGGACCACCGTCGTATAGGCGATCCGTCTTTGACCGAAACGTCGTTATGCGGCGCATACTTGTACTAATTTCATGTGTGTACCGAACTCGTTAAAGTTCAGTAGTTACTTTGCATGCCACCAGGTTTAACATTAAAAAATTATACATTCTGCCCACAGAGTGCCTGTCGCCCCTATTTTATAAAGAGGGGACAACCCACAACATTTCAGTTTCACAGGAGAAGCAACAAAGTGGCTGAGTTCTACTTGCAACAAATGCTTTGAGAGGTAGGATGTCCCCCACCCCTCTTGCTTATCTTTGAAGATGCACCTGTCATCTTTTCTACGTATCATAGCGGATCATTAGTTGAATGATTCTCGGCACTAGATGGGGGTGGGGGTCAGCCCCACGCCCCGACCGCCTCTACCCCCCGGGAAAGACCCGGTACCCATTGTACAGGAGGCTGGGTGGCCCCAAGGCCGGTCTTGAAGGGCGGAAAATCTCCTCCCCACCGGGATTCGATACCCGGACCGTCCAGCCCGTAGCCCAGTCGCTATACCGACTGGGCTACCCGGCCCACATAGACACTTTGTATATGTCGAAAGCAGCCGAGGGCCTCTGAGTAACCGCAAGCCGTGGTGAATGCAGTCTCGCAACTCCACGTGCAAGAGGGGGAGACAAAGGCTTCTTGCTAGACACGTGGCTGTGAAGGCACGGTGTTAGAGCACAGCGTGTGTCACATATAAAGACAGACGAAACTGGAAACATGCACGCGACGTCAGAATACGTGATTTCCTCCCTTATTGTAAAAAAGGAAATATTGGTACCGGTCTGACAGTTTTTCGCGGTGTACCAAAGTCGGTCCGGCGACTCTGGGCACATATGTATACATACATGTGTAGGATTTCTTAACCGTATTTGCGATCATCTCTGAAATGTGTCTGTCCTTCGCAAATACGGAGGTATGCCTTTACGCCATTTTCCTGTCGCTCCATAATTGATGGTCGTAATGTGAACATGTGTGGGCCGGGCAGCCCAGTCGGTATAGCGACTGACTACGGGCTAGACGGTCCGGGATCGAATCCCGGTGGAGACGAGATTTTCCGTCCGTCCAGACCGGCCCTGGGGTCCACCCAGCCTCCTGTACAATGGGTACCGGGTCTATCCCGGGGAAAAGTGCGGCCGAGGCGTGCTGCTGACCACTCACCCCCTTCTAGTGCCGCGGTCATGGAAGATAGAGCTATACCTGTACCCACCCTTTGGGCCACACCGGGCCTGTAACGGGTTCACTTTACCTTTAATGTGAACATGTGTTTGTGTAGGGTCAATAGTAGCATGTTGACTTGAATGCAGTGTTTCTCTTGTCCACAGTCACGTCTATCCCACAATGGACGAGTTGGCAGAGCAGATAAATTTTGTTATGACACACTTCCTGCTCAAGAATGTAATCGGTTTTGGTGTCGGCGCTGGTGGCAACGTGCTGTCGAGATTTGCCCTGGCACACCCCGAGAAGGTATATATGATTCTTTCACTAGAAGCTAAGGTTTCTGGTCGTCTGGGGTAGGACGCCGCTTCGTATCTCAGAAGTACAGCATTCTCAGCTGCACCGCTCTGAAAGCCGGAAAAGCCACATGACTGCAAGTTGCAGAAAGAAAGACACCTTGTGCTTTTCATATTGTGCCACCTTTGTGGACAATCTACTATACCTTACGAATTGGTAATTCATTGTTAGACCGTAGTGTGTTGATATGACAGCAGTTTTTAAAATGATGTTTTATATGTGTTACTGTTTTTTCATGGTGTTTCTCTTCACACGGCCATCTTTGTGTCTGCTTTTATGGTTGCCTGTAGCAGTATGCTGTAGGTTCGCTACACCTTTTTTTTTTTATAAAACACACCGGTAATTAAAATGTTGAAAATCCTGTTAATAAAATATCAGGTTTTTAACTTATGATGTTGCAAATGTGGCTGTAAAACTAAGTGGGCTCAAACAGGTCCATTTCTTAGCTGGTCTTACACAGCATCGTATAATGAAAACACTGATTACAACCATAATACAAATTGACTCTCCCCCCCTCTCTCCCCCCCCCCCCCGAGGCGCTGCGGCCCAACGCGGGCCATGGCCTCCTCATTCACGAGGTTTCTTGATCACACACGACGCACCACAGTCGGTAGGACTCCTCTGACGAGTGATCAGCTCGTCGCGGAGACCTCTACATGACAACACTCACAACGGACAAACATTCATGCCTCTGGTGGGATCCGAACCCATAATCTCAACAGGCGAGCGGCCGCAGGCCTACGCCTTAGACCGCGCGGCCAATGGGACGGGCAATACAGATTGACTAGGAGAGCAAATTCAAAATTGGCCTTTTTTCAGTATTTTAGAGGTTAATTTCTTGTTAGAGATCATGAAAACTATCACTCCATCCATTTTTTTCCCACCAGTCAGAACAGCAGCATCTCTCTTGATAGGAAAATGCATATCTTAATTTGGGCACATTCGTTTTTAAACCAATTTGCTGACTGTTTTGTAATCCAAGCTTTGCAGCATTCACATTTTTGCGGTATAATTCACCAGTATAATCCCAGCATGTAGGGTGTAAAATGTGTTGCCTTACTCTGCACATAAATTCTAAGTACTGCATTTGAAACAAGATAAATATTTGAATGTGAATTGAACACACAAACACTGACGTTGAACTGCATGTTTTTTTTTTCTCTCTGACGGCACTGTTGTGGTAACTGTGATCAACATGTTTTGTTTCTACATAGAAAACTGTAGTATAAGGGCCTGTCACTAAGCAGTCACTTGGAAATTCAAATTAATGATGGATTTCTAAAAAGGGGATTCTAACATTTTAAGGTTTGTGGAGGCATTTAAAATACTGAAGCAGCTTTAAACAGTGTGTGGTAGCTGGAAGACATACACTGCTTATGTGTTCTGTGAATTTTATTTGATTCAGAAGATCCAAAGAAGGAGAATAAAAATGGATCAGTTTCTTCACCTATACAACAGCTGCTTATGTTGCAATTAGATTGCATTGTGAGGTTAACCATTATTATGAACCACCTATAAAGTGGCATAAGATCGTTGAATAAAGAGAGACAAGTCACTTGCTTTATTATTTCATTATTTAATGTTCAACATGTATCGGATGTTAATACATCCATCCTCATGAGCTTGCAACTTATTTATTGAGTTATTTCATGGGTTGTATTGCTCTGGTTCGATGTGTGTTGGTGTTATGTTGTGGTTTGGCTGGGGTGGTGTGGTATCCGTATGCAGGTTGAAGCACTAGTTGGTCTCTCTCTATTCAACTATCAAGATGATACACAGTCCAATAAACATAAGATTGGCATAAGATCATTTGCCAAGGTCTTACTTAAATTGTATTGTCTTAGGTGGAAGCTCTGTGCCTCGTCAATTGTGTTTCAACGCAGGCTGGCTGGATTGAATGGGGTTATCAGAAACTAAACGCAAGGCATCTCAGGAACAAAGGCATGACCCAGGCTGTGCTGGACTACCTCATGTGGCATCATTTTGGTCGGGTAAATATAATGTGACATACTGCATTGAAACAGGATTCTGGGTAGTAGTCTGGGGCTGACCAGTTCAGTTTCAGTAAAATACACGTATTGATACTGAAGTAGAAGTGTTTAAGCAGGAAAATCATAGACACATCTTTTTTTGAGTAATCTGTGTGCAGCTAATGTGTTTTGTCAAAAACACATTTATAAAAACAGCTATTTACGTATACAAATGAAACCAATTATGACTCAATCAATCACTGGCTACTTGTTTGTGCCAATTTTGTCTACCTGGTATTTCTGCCTCTTCCTGAGTGTGTTAAATTTCTTCAGTGTATTGCTGACTTTAAAACTTTTTTATATGGAATTGTTTCTCTCTCATTACTGTATATATTGAGCTACAGCTGTTATTACTGCCACTTGTATTCTCTTTCACTCCTCTCATGGCCGATGCCATTATTTGATATGAAAAACTTTTATGTATTATTGACTTCATGTCAGTATAGTTGGCAGCTGGGATAACTTGGTTGGTGTAGTGACTCGCTATGGACTGAATGGTCCGGGGATCAAATCCCAGTGAGGGCGAGCTTTTACTTGGCTGTCTTGTTGGCCGTCTATTCAATAGGTACCGGGTCTTTCCCAGAGTTAAAGCAGCTGGGGCGTGTTGCTGACCACACACACCCTTCCAGTACCAAGGCTGTGAATGGGGTTTGATCTGTACCTTTGGCTCCATTCTGTGCCTGCATAGAAATGTCGTTGGGCGAACTTTACCTTTATGTACAGTTGGAATAATGGCTTCCAGTGGCTCATTCATTAGCTTCGTAGCAAGTCGATATGTAGTATTTAAAATGTGGAATACTAGTGTTGCTATGTGTTATACAGGGCACAGAAGAAAGGAACCACGATCTGGTTCAGGTGTACAAGACATACTTTGAACATCATGTGAACCCCACCAACCTGGCTCTCTTCATTGACAGCTACATCAGACGAACAGATCTCAACATTGTTCGTGAACTGGAGCCTTCAAAACGCAAGAATTCTCAAACGCTCAGAATGCCTGTAATGAACGTTACAGGGGCCCTCAGTCCTCATGTGGAAGACACAGTCACCCTTAATGGGCGCCTTGACCCAACTAACTCCACCTGGATGAAGGTGAGATGTGGTGATTAATTTGAAGTTCGCTGTTCATGTGGTGATACCAGCCTCTTCAAATTTTATACATCCATCCTTTGCTTTACGGATGTAATCCATTCTGCGAAGACAGCCTGTATGGCAAAAATCGGTAAAGCAAAATCTGCTGCAACGCAAGTGCAAGTGTACTGAGCATGTGCTTGCCTGACCTACCTTGTACCCCATTTATCCATAAAAGTGAAAAAGAAGTCCTTGAAACAAAGAAATGGATACAAATTATTGTAGTGCGTTAAAGCACAAATCTGTAATACAGTGGATGGGTGTATATGAAAAACAATTACCAGTGTTAAGTTATATTTAGGAGCTTTGAATATTAAGGAAATTAAATTTCTCAAATGATAAAAAGTTGCAGTACAAAATAATTTCAAACTTTATTTGCTGTCAAAGAAACATTTCTCTCAGCTGTTGCATGTACAAGGGGTTAATGATGTTGTGCAGAATTACATACAGACAGCAGAGCCACTAGTGCCTGAGTCAATTGCCTTTGAGGTTGAGGGGGGTGCTGAAAAACTAAAAAGGCACAAATCACCAGGTATTGATCAAATTCCAGCAGAACTGATTAAAGCAGGATGCCAGACAATTCGTTCAGAGCTCCATAAACATATTAATTCTATTTGGAATAACGAGGAATTGCAGCAGTGGAAGGAGTTGATCTAGTATGTATTCATAAGAAGGGTGAAGAAACAGATTGCGGTAATTGTAGAGGCCTATCACTTTTGCCAACCACATACAAAATTTTAACTAACATCGTGCTGTCAAGTTGAACTTCATATGCAGAGGAAATAATTGAGAATCGGTGTCGATTTCAACGTAACAGGTCAAATACTCATCATATATTCTGCATTCGTCAAATACTTGAAGAAAAATGGGAATACAGTGAGGCAGTGCATCAGCTATTTATAGACTTCAAGAAAGCCCATAGTTCAGTTAGGAGGGAGGTCTTTTTTAATATTCTCAATGAGTTTGGTATCCCCATCAAACCGGTAAGGCTAACGAAAATGTGTCTAAATGAAATCTATAGCAGAGTCCGGGTAGGCAAACAATTGTCCGACATATTCCCTATTAAGAATCGTTTGAAACAAAGAGATGCTTTGTCACCATCATTTTTCAACTGTACTTTAAAATGTGCCATTAGGAGGGTTCAGGTAAACCGGAAGGGCTTAAAATTAAATGGTACACATCAGTTTATAGTTTATGCTGGTGATTTAAATGTATTTGGTGGTGGCTAGAAAGGAGATAGGTTTAGAAGTAAATGTTAAGAGAACTAAGTACATGGTAATGTCTTGAGATCAAAATGCTGGACGAAACTACAATATGAAGAATGATGATAAATCTTTTGAAAGGGGGGAACAATTAAAATATTTTGGAACAACCCTAATGGATCAAAATTTGATTCTTATTGAAGTCGGGAAACACTTGCTATCATTCGGTGCAGCATCTTTTGTCTTCCAGTTTGCTATCCAAAAATATAAAAATTAAGATACGCAGAACTATAATTTCGCCTGTTGTTTTGTATGGGTGTAAACTTGGTCACTCACATTGAGGGAGGAACGTAGACCGAGGGTGTTTGAAAATAGGGTGCTGAGGAGGATATTTGTGCCTAAGAGGGACATACTAATTGTGACTGGTCTTGAACATGAGGCATCTTTCATGGAAGGCCTTACTCTTGGAAGATGTTATTTCCTAGGAATTGCTTTTTCTGTTGAAGTAACTGCAGTATGGTAAGGCAGAGAATTAGGTCTTTGTACCGCTGTGCGCCCTGTAAATAAAAAAAGTTTGAGTTGAGCCCAGATGTAGTCAGGTAAATTCGTGGAGTGTTTATATTGTTAGATGCTATAGCCCTTGTTTTCGCACTGTTATAATCTTGTTAATCTGGAGTGCTAGAGTTGTAATTGATTCCTAGAAGTATCCATTCGGTTTTACTTCTTTTAATTGTAGTGTCAAAATTTGGTCACATACCTGGGAATGCTACTGTGTACGGAAATGGAATTCATTTCCACTGACAGATATAGTCATGTACTAATGGTTCTGTTAGATTTTTTAAATGCTAGGAAAATTACAAAACTTGTGAAGCGATTGTAAACTTTTTTGGCTGTCTCATGGCTTCCAACAGGTTTGAAATATGCTGCTGGTTGGCAAGAAGTTCTACATAACTGACACTTTCTCTTCCCCCCCCCCCCAAACGTTTGCAGACACACGAACTTAATTCAGTAACCTTGAATATGGAGTTACTATGTTCCTCTGAAACATTAGAACATTTAACCACAACCCAGTACAGAAACCAAAAATAAAACTATCATTTATCATAAACTGCCGTAAGAACTTGATATTGCTAGCTACTTTATATCTGTGTATTGTAGCCACAAAATTTTTGAAACTTAAATTGTAAAGCATCTTTTAATAGTCTGTATTGTAACCAGATTTAGTGACATTGTGTTTCATTGTTAGTAAAAGACTTGGGACTAGTATCACTATACTGCTAATTGTGCATGGAAAGTATCGTGTCTTATGTCAAAGCATGCGTCGTATGCGTTTTGTTAATACTTTAACATTGTGTTAGCATCCAACAGATTTCAAGTTCTTACTGAGGATTCTGTATTAATTGTAACATAACCATGTTCACCCAAGTGGTTTCGGTGGTCTAGGGGTAGCCTGCTGCCTTTAAGTACCTGAGTTTGCGGGTTCAAACCCAGCCGAAGCCGTCAGGATTTTTCAAGGCGAAAAAATCCTCAACACGTCTTCCTTTGGAGGGAAAGTAAAGCCGTCGGTCCCATGTCATAGATTTGCGGCATGTAAAAGATCCCTAAATTTCGTGGAAGTCGTCATTTAGACAAAATTACCGAAACTGTCTCGCCCACACGGTTCCACCTTTTTCTGCTAGGATCTCTCGCGTCATTATGGGCGTGGAGGCACCTGGCGGCAAAAGTGGGAACATCTAAAACGAGGGGGGGATAGGGTAGTACAGTAAGCCTTAAAGGCTGCAGTACATCCGTAGCTTTAGCTACGGGCCCTAACGATGAAGAAGATGTAACATAACCATATTTACCTGCATATGAGATGATCCATAATCTCAAAATTTAAATTTATAAAAGAAAACCCTTTATGATCACATTAAGTTGCTCTGTAATGTGCATTTTCTTTGTTTGTGATGAACCATCATGTGACACCGTTATATAACAGGAGAGCAAACAGGATTGAGTACTGCACAATGGGCCAAGTTATTGCTGGCTGTGCAGCAGTGTCATCCACTCTGTTGCATGCAGTCTCATGCTGATAAGAACATCCTATATGATACAGGCTGTTAATGTAAATCTTTGAGCAAGGTCTGCTGTGACGTGGGCCTTGTGTACTCCCAAATCATTACTCTGAACTTGAACAAAATGTAACACCTTCAAATTAAAACTGCAGTCACTCATAATGCTCTGGAGGCTTGAATTATCTTCACTTGGCCATGTTATTGTCCATGATTTACAAAATCTAACAAAACTGTTGCCTAGTTCTGAGTGATACTTCAGTCGTGTTTGAGAGCTTCTGTTGTGACGAGGCAAACACAGTCAAGAACACAGTATTCTGTTTAGCACTAACTCTCTTCCTTGATTCATTTATTTATTTAGCCAAATATTGTATATATCATACTATTTTTAATTTTGTTATGAACCAGTGTTTGTAGGTTGGGTTTATTGGTTTGAAATCAGTGGTTTGGTGGTACTAATGTTCATTTCAGTTTCTGTTTTAGCTTCAGGTCTTCATTGGTGTTTTGTCAAATGAATAAGCTCCAGAATAGAATTATTCTGGAGCTTATTCATTTGACAAAACTTTATTCTCAGTACTAATGAAGTGATAATTAACTGACAGTGATGGAGAAGAGCTGTTTCAGAGCTGGTCTGGACATTTCAGAGCAGAGAAAAATCTCATACACAGCTGGAAATCAAACTGCAAGTCCTCAGTTGCCAAGGACATAATCTTGTTACCATAGCAACCTAACTGTTTCGGCTCCTTATGTTTTAACTGTCTTTGTATAAAAAAACATTTTTGAGGACATAGTTACAGGAAGTTGTGGATTTTGTTTGCAGATCCAGGACTGTGGTATGGTTTTGGAGGAACAACCGGGAAAAGTGAGTGAGGCATTCCGCCTTTTCCTTCAAGGACAGGGTTATGGTAAGTGATCATTTGAAGAGAGGATGCAATTTGAGCACATGCTTTAAACACATTACCGTTTATATATACAGTGTTCACCGCCATAGAGCTTAAAATGTTAAAATTTCACCTGTTGTTGCTTGCAGCTTTGTTTACCATGGCTGTAGAGTTATTATTATTATGATGATGATGATAATAATAATAATTATAATAATAATCATAATGTTACTGTTGCAAGCAGAATGCTTCAAGACCATCAGTTCAACTGCAGATGGAATTGTGCGTATTATTTCAAAGAAACCTCTTGTAATAACTTTGTGAATTATACCAGCTAGAAAGAGAGTGAGCTTTTTAATGTTTATTTTTGTACGTGTTATAACAAACATTGAAACACCTGCACTGTTGACATTCAGAACACACTTTGAGTGTCATATGTCTTTACAAAACTTAACTAGATAACAGGTTACTGCAGCACTGATTGGCATTGTTTCAAAACTTTATTTTCATTGTTACCTGTTTGGGAGAGTTACTGTGGTATGTATCAAACACATTTTAATCTATTATGCATTTTAATATGAATTTAATAAATCAGCATCACATAATACTAGATAGAAGAAGTGTTTTGTCATTGTGGTGGATAAGTTATATGCAAGACTGCTTTTGTAATTAATTGTGTGTTTCTAGAAATTAGCTTTTATTTTTATGTACACCATTTTTCCCTGTTCCGATTTCTCTGGTTATGGAATAGGAGCACTCACACCTAATATTGTGTTGCTGTTTATCTTTGCTGTAGACCTTTATTTGTATAGTTCATGCACAGACTTTTCTTTTCTTTCTGTTTTCTTTAAAGCCGTGAAACTTTCGCGGAAGGCACCATCATCTACATCGGCAGAAGGTAAATGTAATTAACAAAACAGTGTGTATGGACAAACCAAGATTGTGTGCGCTCCCCAAAGTTCTTGGTTGATCAGTGTAAGTGTGTAAATGCTCTGTGTTGGAATTTGTAGTATGTCTGGTTTCATCTGGTCTGATCTGGTTTGTAATGGCATGAGACCAGCCCCATATCTGCAGCTTGGTAGGTTGTTGGCGTAATTGTGTGTCTGTGATTCTTCACCTGAACTTCGTAGTGTGTTATGTTTTTTTAGTATACATATTCTGCATGTGGCAGCATTTTTGTAGTTCACTGTATCTGTATGTTTTCCTTGGAAACTGTTGCAAAGTTAGGATAATAACATACTGAAAAATTTGCAATATATGAATGAGTTCTGTACAGGCTTTAAATGTGATACTGAACAGAACTGTACAGAAATGTGGAATTATGTGTCTTGGGTTACAGTGTCTCAACAGTTGGTGGCTGTGCCCTTGTTTGCAGTTTAAAATTACATCATTTATTCAGGACCTCACATCCATTACCATGAATATTCCTAACCACCAAAAATTTGTTTTAGTACTATTGAAAATATCAGTGGCTGACATCTAAAGTACACAAAATTTGGTTCTGTTCCGTGGACTAATTTCTCATATCTCGCATCTCATGTTAGCTATTTTATGTGATGTTTGCACAGGGTGCAGAAAATAAATGTGTGATTGGAAGCTGCATCTGTGTGTGCATCCACATGTTTCTTTCACACTAATTTTTTAATTGTAGTTACATCTGGTCCTGGTGGTTTAGACTTAGGCTTATCATGTGAATTTGGATTGGGTTCATATCGGTTCAACATAATTCCTACATAATGTGAAACTTGATTGGAATTCTGTTACTATTCTCATATGTGACTCATGGTATGAAAAATTAGTGTGGTCCATATTGGTATTATTTACCTTAATTTTGCTGTGTGGAACCTACATATCAGTGAAATTCTTGGAGTGGTGTGAGGTGTATTCTCTTGGTACTGCAGTTGTTAATAGGTCTCTTGTAGTGTCCTGGGTTGTAGTGTCCTGGATGGTGGGTGGATGAATGAATGAACAAATAAATGTGAAACACTGATTGAATGATGACTGACGGGAAAACGAAAGTACTTTAGAATTTCTGTACTTGCAAATTTATTGCAATTTATTCCCACAAAAGGTGGATTATTCAAACAAATTGAATTTCTAAACTCTCTGATGTTTTATATTAGTACTGTTGATCCTCAGATTCTGCAACAAAGTCTGTCATTCATTGTACTACAAAAAGGAAGGATGTTTGAAAACATTCTGAGGTGGAAGAAGCTGAGAAATTGCTCCCTGAGCCTTAAAAAATAATTAATTGCAAACTGTTCTGGTGGGGTATATGAAAAAGTGTTATTTGGATCTTATGTTTATTGGACCATGCATCATCTTGATAGTTGAATAAAGAGAGACCAACTTGATGTCACTTTCTTTATTATTTCATTATTTAATGCTCAACATGTTTCGGATGTTAGTACATCCATCCTCAGGAGCTTGTGACTTATTTTTTGAGTTATTTCATGGGTTGTATTGCTCTGTAAGGATAGCGGTTTTTGCATTAGCATACTTATTTAGTGGCGAGTGTTTAGTCGTGACGTGTGTGGTTGTTTTAGACCAGTAGTGCTTCAGCCCTCATCTGGATACCACACCACCCCAGCTAAACCACAACGTAACACCAACACACATCGTACCAGGTGTGTTGAAGCTGGTATACATGACATCAGAATATATTCAGGAAACATTATCAAAAAACATACTGCACACAAAGAAAACTCAATAACTGTAAGACACCGCAGCAGCCAATATTTGCAGAAACACACTTTCTAAAACAACCACACATGTCACGACTAAACACTCGCCACTAAATAAGTACGCTAATGCAAAAACCGCTATCCTTACAGAGTAATACAACCCATGAAATAACTCAACAAATAAGTCGCAAGCTCCTGAGGATGGATGTAGTAACATTCGAAACATGTTGAGCATTAAGTAATGAAATATTAAAGCAAGTTATATCAAGTTGGTCTCTCTTTATTCAGCTGTTATTTGGATGTATGAAAGAAGCATGCCAGATATGTAGAAAATAACAGTAAAATGTGTAATTGAATTAAATTTTAAACTTTAAGAGGAGAGTTCTGAAAGTGTATTATTTTAAACCTCTACACAGTTTCAAATTACATCACTGATTTCCTATAGCATTTTTCAGTTTTGTAGAACCTGACTGACTAGCAGGTTTAGAAACTTTTCAGGTACCCAACACAAAATCACTTAGTTGATGACAACGCAAGTTTTTTAGTTTACTTTACTCCAGAACACATTCCTGATTAGGACTTCTTTGCCCTTAGTAGTGGTTGAAGTTTTCAGGCAAATGGAACTAAAGTTTTCTTTATTTCTTGTGCAGCCATGTTAACAGCTTTTTCACTTTTATAACTGACGTGAATGAAATTGTTGTAACACTTTGTGACTGGGTGGGCCCAATAACTGGTCTGGGTACTTTGGACAGGAGAAAAATAACTCACTCAGCGAAGAATTGAACTGATATTCATTGGTTATCCAGCCAGTAAGCTAGCTACTGACACAGTATGAGAAATGAAGGAAAAGAAGTTATTCCAGAATTGCCACACTTGCAAACAGTGACAGCTGCATCATTCATAATGGTCTTGTTTATCATAGAAACAATATTAACTGTGTCAGCCCTTAGTGCATGATTGAGAAGGTAAGAAACAGAACTTTTCTTTATGATTAAATAATAATTAATGCATAGGTTTTACAGATTGACATTACAGTTACAGCCACCAGAATTATGAGATAATTTTTGGAAGTATGGGAAATTCTTAGTGGTAACATTGATGAGTTCTGTTGTAATTGCAAGGGCTTTGCATAATAGTTGTAACATATTTTGAATAACATGGGCTATTATGAACTTCCTTTCAATTTTAAAAATATATCTTTCAGTTTCTCTTCATTTTTTTTTCTCTCTACAGTAATTTTCTTTATGTCCGGCGTGGAAACATGAATACTTGTTACAATGAATTTGATGTAAAGTGCATGTTTATTGGCACTAAGCAGTATTGTTTCATTATACTTGTCTTTGCTATAACCATCTGTATTTGTTGTTTGTTAATGTAGCTGCTGTGTTTGGTGTTGTGTTGCTATTATAAATGGAATTTTATTGTCATACAAGTTACATGATATGTGGTTTTCAGTTTACGTTAAAATATTTGTCATCTAATAACAAATACTATGCGCTGCAATTTATTGTACAAAGTGATGCACATTTTTTTGCATTCACTTCTTTGATACAATAAATATGCTTAATAAAATGTGCAAGAAACATTAGTATTCTTGATTTCAAACTTTCGCCATGTTCTGAATGCTGTATGCTTTCTTCTGGGTAATTCCCCGGCGTCTGAATTTTATATGCCAATGTTTCAGAACATTCCATCTGTTCCATCTTCATAGGCACCTTTGAAGATGGAACAGACAGAGTGTTCTGAAACGTTGGCATATCAAATTCAGACGCCGGGGAATTACCCAGAAGAAAACATTCAACATCAATATTATCTGAAAAGAAGGCTCAGTGTTCAACATAAAAGGGAACTAGTACAGTACGGTGATATTCTGATCATGTAAGTTATGGATATTAATTTCTTACTGCTTTAGCACAGCTGTTACCTTTCGATGAAGTAATACATTGCTGATGAACCACTAGAGAGAGAAATTCCTACCAAGCAGATAGCCAGTGCTAATGATAGGTGGTGGGGGGAAGCTGGTACAAATTACTGGGGCCTGGTGGTCTGGAAGGTGGCCTGGGGCTCAAATATATTGCCTCCCCTTTTTTTAAGCTGGTGTGTTTCTGCTGGAGGGAGGAGGCAAAAATTTTTCGTGGGGGCTCGAACCCATTCTTGGCAGCCCTGCAGATAGCACCAAATTTTTGTATTGCTCAGGAACAGAAGTATTTTCACATTACAATGTATGGTCTCTTATTTCTCTGAAGTAAGTTTGTAAAATACTGTAACAAACTATGTGCCCTTCATATCAAAGTGGTGGTTCATGTAATTAGTAAGTGTAGTGTATGAAGATGAGTCTGACTGAAACATATAGCAGAGTCCGGGTAGGCAAGAATGTATCTGACAGGTTCCCTATTAGCAAAGGTCTGAGACAAGGAGACGCTCTATCACCACTGCTTTTCAACTTTGCT
>Ga0123352_10010837_pt1 | contig 14335 bp, 12 predicted proteins | sample TergutLab28metaG_FD_89700 | JGI IMG/M metagenome (GOLD analysis project Ga0123352, IMG submission 89700) | Labiotermes labralis P1 segment gut microbial communities from Petit-Saut dam, French Guiana - Lab288 P1 | ecosystem: Host-associated > Arthropoda: Insects > Digestive system > Gut ... | reverse complement strand
TGCAATCTGGCTACACAAAGTTTTACTGTTTTCTTCGTGAATGGGACGGCCGAGGAAAAGACAAACATTACAAAATGAAGGGCTGGCCCATAAGAGAAAACTCAGTTCCAGGGGGAAAATTGTCAGAAATCAACCGACAGTTGACAAAGAAAATATTTTTTTTACCGCCTCCTCTCATTAAATTTGGGTTAATGAAAAACTTCATTAAAGCTATTAACCAATATGGTAAGGGTTTTGCGTATTTGAGAGAAAATTTTTCCGAAACTCATGGATGCTATACTGAAAGAGAGTGTTTATTGGACTGCAAATTACTTAAATAATTAACAATGATCTATTGGAACACTTCTTGACGGAAACTACATGGCTAAGGCTCAAAGCGGTTTGTTGAAAGTTCCTTGGAAACCTAAAAGCCAAAACTATAAGGAAGTTTTGAGGGCTTTTTAAACGCGTAGCAGACTATGGGGTGTCGTATGTCATTTAACGTTCACTTTTTACATTTCCACTTGGATTTCTTCCCTCCGAACCTGGGCGCAGTTCGCGACGACGAACACGGAGAAAGATTCCTCCAGGATATTCCCACCATGAAGAAGAGATATGCAGGAAAGTCGTCACAGGGCATGTTAGTAGGCTATTGGAACCTTATTGAAGAGGTGTCTATTGTCAAATACAAAAGAATGATTTGCAGAAAGAGGCGTTAAACGTGAGTAAAATCAAGAGCTTATTTTCATGTTTTTATTAATTGCATGAAGTTATTTTCATGTGGCATTCTTACTACTATTATTGAATTCTCTATGTTCATTTCAACATGAAAAAATTGTTATAAACCATCAGACTGTTACACAATTGTAGGTTCTAGTAAAATATAGTAAAAGTCGTTGAAAATGCAAAATAAACACGAAATGAAGTTCCAGCTTTAGTTTTGAGATTTGGATTCAACGTGCCCAAATTTGAAAGATTCGCCTATTTTCATCCAGGGGCAAAACAAAAAGTTGAAATTTGTTCCTCAGTGCCATTGCTTGCTATAACGTTGGCAGGAATGTATTTGTAGCATGTTCAATGATCCTCAGTAAGGTTGTACCTAGTGGCTGTCTTTTGATTGGCAATCCTTTCTAACTGATCTTGCCTCAAGAGATATTCCCTCGGCCCTGAAATTTGACGTCCTGCAGCAATGTGTTGTAACGTTTGCAACGTTTCATTACGTTTTGTACACAAGCCTTTAATGGCAATTTCTTCTACAACATGTTTGAGATAATTCAGAATATTGACCGCCTGGTCCTGAATTGTGATCATAAATCCGCCATTTCTACCGAACAGTTTTGCGTGAGGGAAGCAAATGCTCAGTGTTTATCCATTGGCTTTCTGCTGGTTAAGAACGGATGAATGACAGCCGTGTAGTGCTTCTTGAATCCAATTTTCATGGTATCGTTTTTGTTATTGTTATTAATAATACTACTGCCATTATTATGATTACTATTTTTATTATCGGTATTGTGCATTTTGTAGACAGTTGATTCCATAATTGCTGCCTTTCTGGGACATTAAATTTGGCGTCACAGCTGATTTTAAAGGAAAGACGAGTTTGAAAGTTGATTTAGATGTAGTCCAACAACAAGCAGATGATACTCACTTTGATCTTTAAGCTTTGGTGGTCTCAGAATTCCTGTATTTACTTTTACGCCGTTTCTACTCCGTTGACTGTCGTGTGAATTATCGTCTCCTAGTTGCTGTCGGCTGTTCGATAGTAACTTTGTAACTTTTCTCCAGCCTGTTTGTCTCCTCTTCCTCGTATGTGCAGCCTTAGGACAATTTTTTATGAATGTGTGAAAACACAGTTGAGGTACCTGTCGTGATTATTGATATTAACAACAGTATAAACTTCTTTGTCGAAAAAAATGTTGAAAGTTTCCTTTGCTGAAGACAAACGGATGATGAAACATGATAATTAGACGCTGCCTGTTTGTGGTCATGTCTTGTACTGTTCATCATGCCCTGTTTCCAGCCGGTGCTCCTGTCTTCACACATCGCTGCAATACGATGATAACCATAAATTTTGTGTTCCGTCATTTCATATTTTATTCCGACTGACAAGTTTGTGTGCGAAAGTCCCCAACAAATTTTGGGTAGAACCCTTCCAACGAAATCAAAATTAATCTCAATTTCATCAGAATTTTCCGCTGTTAAATGTACTATAAGTTTTCTTCACATAGTTCGTGTAGAAAATACGAGATAATGAAGTTTGAAGTGACGCTCTGACTGCGAAACGTTTAATCCAGAATTACGTCTGGATGGCTTTGTCAACGCATATCTCTTGCGAACTAGCTGGTTCCTACTGCAGTAAAAGCTATTATCTGTGGTAGGATCTTGATTCGATGGTGTTTCTTCACTTGTCAAATCTGCTTTTTAATATCTTGAATTTGGGAGGAGAGAAACGAAAGTTGTTAACGCACCTGAACATCTCATTGTGTGACAGATTACACCATGACGTTTCTCCGAGTGCGCTGAGGCTGTAGTTTGAAAACTGTCAGCATCACAGAAATGACCAATGGAAGACACTTAGTTTTCTGTCTCACACAGTTGCTTGATAGATTACGCGGCTTTATTCCTTAATTTGACAGTCGAACTCTTTTATAACGTCATGGAAAGGGATATTTTGTGTCATTATAGACGAGTGTCTTTTAACAGAGGAGTATAACAGAGGAGTATTGTTAACGGTGACAAATTAGTCGGTACCACAGAATATCTGACTCTGTAGGCGAGGTGTACTATAAATCGATGTCATTATTACTGGGTTCGACTGTATTAATTATGTTAATATGAGAGCACTTGGTACAGCAAGAGCTTTTATTGTGTCGAGAGACAGAAACAAACATTTATGCGGATTGGACTTGAAGTCTTTGTCCTTCCTTTAAGTGAATTTAAATACGATGTTCGGTTGTGTTTTTACAGTCGTAACAAAAGCAATAAAAATCGCCTCGAACTGCAGTCCTGATTGAATGGTGTGTGAGATATTGACTGAATCGTGGAAATGAAGTCAATATTTAAGACAAAAAAACATGACATTTACCTTCATTACACGCGCACGCGCGAGCATAAATTTCGTTCTGAATGAATCGGGAATTTAATAGCCTGGAAGATCCTTACTAATTCTATCGATTGTCGACATGTTACGAGATACGGTTTTAGTAAAAATCTGTGTTCATGTATTTTATAATAGTTGAGGTTATGAGAGTATGATTTTGGGCACAATGTGACATTTAATGAGCCCAAATTTTATGTCGCTCGCATTTTTCTATGTGGCTTCTTTTCGCGAAAACTAAAATAGTAATCTTGAATTTTTGTGTAACATTGCAAAACCAAATACAGAAGAAAGGAAGAGAACTTAAAAGGAGAAGACAAATAGTAGGAAAAATAAGGGAAAGGGAGGAAGAATAACCCAAAGAAAGAATATTTTAAAGAAGAAGCAAAATGAAAGAACCAATTAACGAAACGATAGAGAGTAAATTAGGGGAGAAAGCAAGAAACAGAGATGGGAAAAATAAAGGCGGAAACAAAGAAAGAGCACGAAGAAAATAGCGAAAAATCTGTAGTAGAGAAAGAAAAAAGGAAGAAATCTGGACTGGACGACCTAAAGAAACACGCCATATTACATTGCGTTGTGGACTGAGCTGGCATTTTTTTTTTCGACATGAAGGAGGGTACAGCGGTGTTTCCAGGGTGACTCAATTAGTTGTCTGCGGTGGAGTAGCATAACAGCTTGTTGCAAGGATTTCTAGTTTCCAGATCTACTCGAGGTCCAATCTGTCGACATCACGGCTGTAGTTTTATATGCTAATGCCGGAGTGGTGTGAAGAAACAACATGATTGGTCTTGCTGCCTGCGATTCGGCATGCCTTGATTATTGAACTGTAGCAGTCCGGTGCCTGACGCTGACCGCTTTCTCTTCCTCCACTTCACTTGCTTCACGGAAATGGCGCAGATTGGTTGGTGCTCTGCATTCTTCTGCATCATTCCTTCTAACTATCTGTCGGACAAGGTAATTAGATGCATGCGCTCTGAATAATTGCCCATGAAAGAAAAACAGAAAATCTGAAAGGACGGGATGCTGAAGTGAACATCTTTTGCTTGGTATGACTAAGAGGTTTTAGTGAGCCTGAAGACCACTGAGTTTCCAATCTTCGTGCATGAATTTGTGCAGATGGTGGCCATGATTTAATAAACTGTTGATTTGTAGAGGTTAATTTTACGATTTTCCCTCTTATTTTTTGTAGTTAACAAATGTCTGATGAAGCATCATTCTAGAAAGCCTGAAAAATATGCAGTAAAAACGCGAGATTTTCCCTGCCAAAATAACAGTCCCGAGACCAACCCAGCCTCCTCTACAATAAGTAAAGGGTCTTTCTCGGAGCTAAAGAGTCCGGAACTTGATGCTGAAAATACACCTTCTTTTAGTGCGAGGTGGCGAATGGCTGGAACTATGCCTCCACCTGTTCTCGTAGGTGGCCGGAATAGCTTAGATAATATAACGTCTTGCCACGGGTTGGCCGGTCCGGGACTTGAAACCCGGTGAGGCCGAGAATTTCTAGCCATCCATAACGGACCCGAGACCCACCTGCCCCCCTTCATAATGGTTACCGGCTCTTTCCAGGAGTAAAGAGGCCGTAGCGTGATGCTGACTACCCACCTCCTTCTAGTGCCGGCTTGCGAATGGGTTGGAGCTGTGCTTCCACTTTTTCTCTGTGCCTGCTTAAGCATTTTCATTGCTGAGTTTAAAGAGAGGTTAGAACCTTCACTCTACTCCCCCTCTGGGACTTCGTGACATGTTACAGGGAGAAGTTCACTTTTACCTTCCTTAATAATACCTTAAATATAATCCCTGCATAGTACAATACGAAATGCCAAAGTTGTACACCGGCTATTTTTTGTTTTTTTAGTTCCTGTTGGAAAAACATTCTCTAGAGATGTTACTGTGGAATTTTATTGGGGCGTCATGTAATGTAGATATTATACTGATAAATGAAAATTCTTTTCGCAGTTTTCGAGATGATACTAGCAAAAGGCAGATATGCAGTTCTGACCTATAATTTCTACACTTCATAAAAAGTACTTGCAATTTCATATTCTTTTAGATCTAAGTGATCTATAAAAAACATAACCGCCTACAATCTACAGACTTAATGAAACAAACGAAACTTACGAGGATGTTGACATGCTCTCTCAGAATTGCTCTGAAACAGATGTTAGTACCACGCACAAGCATGTTGATACGTGATACATCTGTTAGTGAAACACTTGAATTTGTTGTGCGGAACGATGAGGACATAATGTGAAGTAAATCTGCCTTGCAAGAAATATCCAGAGCGTCTAATATTAAGTGGTAATGTGCCTGCAAACTAGACATTTCAACGCATTCGCTTCGGCATAAGATTAATGGCTGATGATGAGAAAGTATGGATACACGTACGGTTTAATATGAACCATTTAAAACTCAAAGTTTATCTTGTGTACCACCGTGTTTACCATGAAGAGTTCTACGTTATGCTCACATAGTACACTTACGTGGCGTATCAGAACAGCTTTTATTTCCCTATGCATTACTAAGCGAGCGGTTTTTTAGGCCCATTCGCAGAATTGCGAAAAGCGACTATTAGATTCTTTATATCTGTCGATTCTTCTGTCTGTCCGTATGGAACAGCTCCGATACCACTTGACGTATATTCATGAAATTTGATATTTAAGAATTTTTTGAAAATCTCTCGAAACATTTAAGTGTCATTAAAGTCTGTCAAGAATAACGGTACTTTACATAAAGATTAATATACATTTTTGATAATATCTGGCTGAATTCTTTTCAGAATGAGAAATACTTCAGATATAAGTTGTGGAGACAAACAAAAATATTTTATATTCGATAATTTTTTTGTCGAAAATCGTACCGTTTATGAGATAATGTGGAAAAATTAGGTTGAACCAGACAGGCCACATATGACAGTATGGCGCATGTGGATTGCATGCTGGCTAGCTAAGGCTAAAACACACAGTCAGAATATGTAATATTACTACTTTTCCAGGGCAGCAACAGTTAGGCGAACGCAACTAACTGTTAACTTATACGTAAATTGCCTGTCTTGTTGTAACCGATGATTGTGCCTACTGCGCGGTACGAACTAAATCGTTCCATATAATCAAGGTTACTCTTGGAACGTTAATTTGTCACATTCTAATATAAAACTATGTGTGTAGGCGCTCATTCAAATGTTCGAGGAGGCGACTAGAATTATGTTGGATGGCTGCGCTTTCGTGAAGTCCACTATGTGTCGTCGAAATCAAGAGCAGTGACGTAGTCGAAGTACCTGATTCCAGTAACAAAGCAAGTAATTACCGGAACCGGATGAACTTCTGATCGATGAAGTTGTTTTTTTCCGGATGTCACTACTGTACTTCCCTTTAACTATAACTGTAACAAGGGTTAATCAGATCGCTTTGAGTAAGTCCATGCGGAAACTGCTCTCACCATTGCGTTGTTACATTTGTGTACGGGAAATTTGTTTTAAGAAAGAAAGTCTAAATATGTCTTTGAATGATAGCTTCATAAGCGCTAGTTGTTAAGAAGGATTAAATAACCAAGCAGCTTGTTTGTGGACTGTTAAATAACGACTTATGTCAAAACTCAAGTGCGAATTCTTACTAATTAAATTTTTTTGCTCGTCCGACTAGACTTTTCTTAGTGACAGACATAAAGTAACGAAAAAATAAAACGCTAGTAAAATACAAGAAGATTGATCTGAAAATCTGAAGTTAAGATAGCACTTGAGGGATCTAAATTAGAGAGAAGTATAATACTAAAAGGATTTTTAAAAAATTTAATGTGAGATTGCCGACTGTGTTCAAATTGTTGGCACCGAACGACGTACATATTGCGTCGCAGGGTGGATGGTCGAGTTTTCAAATGAGATGCATATGCGTCGACCAATTTTGGTCACTCTTGGGATTTGGCTGTTTGGTGTGTAAGAGATGGCAGGAAAATATTAATTCCTTTGAATTAAATTCTGGTGTTCTGCAGATTGCACCGAGAATTGAATTCCGAGGACCAGAGGGTTAAAGTTTCTCAGGATGGGGACCTGTAGTAGCGTATTATTGTTATTTTTATTATTATGGCCCGGTAGTAGTATATTATTATGGACAAGCAATGAAATTCAATCCCCATAAAGTTCTCGGGATTTGAAGTATTCATTCATTACACCAAAATATGCGCATATGATACACAAAAATATATTCTTATATTGATCTTATATGTTTCGGCGTCACTTACGCCAACGTCGGGGAAGATTAACACCGAAATTTAAAAGTCAGTAAAATATAAAAATTACAATATAATACGAGTTACTTTCTAATTACAATATAATACGAGTTACTTTCTAATTACAATATAATACGAGTTACTGTCTAATTACAATATAATACGAGTTACTTTCTAATTACAATATAATACGAGTTACTTTCTAATTACAATATAATACGAGTTACTTTCTAATTACAATATAATACGAGTTACTTTCTAATTACAATATAACACGAGTTACTGTCTAATTGCAATATAATACAGTTACTTTCTAATTACAATATAATAGAGTTACTTTCTAATTAAAATATAATACGAGTTACTGTCTAATTACAATGTAATACGAGTTACTTTCTAATTACAATATAATACGAGTTACTTTCTAATTACAATATAATAGAGTTACTTTCTAATTACAATATAATACGAGTTACTGTCTAATTACAATATAATATAGTTACTTTCTAATTACAATATAATACGAGTTACTTTCTAATTACAATATAATAGAGTTACTGTCTAATTACAATATAATACGAGTTACTTTCTAATTACAATATAATAGAGTTACTTTACAATTACAATATAATACGAGTTACTTTCTAATTACAATATAATACGAGTTACTTTCTAATTACAATATAATACAAGTTACTTTCTAATTACAATATAATACGAGTTACATTCTAATTACAGTATAATACGAACTGCTTGTAATCAATTAATACGAACGAGCAAAAAGGTTACAACCTACTGAATTTAGCCCCATAGATGAAGCTAATGTCAAGCCCTGTGCAAATCGTGCTACTTTCATTCGGCATCATAAATTTACAAATTACGCAGGAGATAACGAAAAGATTTTCGTCATGAAAATTTTCATGTACTCTTGAGACTTATAACCGAGAGAAAATTAAATTAAAATTTTTGTCAACTGAAATAAAAATCCCCAACCCCACATACCTAATTATAATCAAACATGACATTAATTAATAATACCATCACTCCCACCGCTAGCGTCGTCTTGTTTCAGCCTGGGCAGAGGTAGCCATCTTGTCTCCGTAACATCGTGTTTCCACTTTTAAGAAGGGGCGTTAGGCCTATTCCATAAGGTCTAGTATTTCAGGTAATATATGTGGTTTTCCTTGTTTGAGTTATGGCAAATATAGCTAAAATGTCTTGAAGAAGTACGTTAAACGTGATTTTGGAATGCAAGACCTCTGATGCATCTTACGTTCAGCGTCAGATACACACAGCATGCTATCGTGCTGTTAAGAGCAATGCACTGTGTCGCTCAGTGGAGCGTATCTAAGTCCCCGTGACCATAAACTGTATTTGTCTTCGTGATTAGTTCATGCTTCGGTGGCAGTGCTCTCCTCATTACTGCCCGATGTTGATAAAGTCTACAAAAACAAAGAAGTGACCAACGGTTCTTGTTTTCACTGTCCCACCGCAAAGTAGTTCAAAATGTGAACGGCTCTTTCTCCGCATTCATTTTTCGCTGTGCTACAGGACATTAGTGACGGTTTCCTTCCTATACCGTACGCCGCAGTACATTGGTCGTCAGAGCTTATTCGTTCTCCTAATGTTCCGGGTTTGAATTTGAGGCCAGAGATTTGATATCTTGATTGGCGTTTCATGGATACCTTTGATATCTGTAAAGTAACCTAACCATTGTTTCCATTAGACGATAATGAAAAGTGATGTAGTAGATATACCGTTGTTAAAACTGAGAAACGGGTAACTGGTACTTACTATCAGTATTTTCTTTCTCCATCTATGCAAATATATACATATTTTGATATTGCCGTAAAAAACAAACAACATCGAGAAAGCAGCATTTGAAGGTCTATCAATGCCAGTAAAACATCCCGCCATTAAACAAGATAAGATTTTAATTCTTACTCCGTCTCCCTCTTCATTTTAATGGTTTAAAGGAGAAAAACGAGAAAGTAATTTTCTGTGAAATGCTCCCAGATATCCTAAAGAGCTTTCCCTTATTTTAAGGTTCCCAGGCTTTACACGCTTGCCTAGTGAGAGTTGTATTAAGAGAAAAACAATTGTGGAGCACTTGTGGAGTGATACTGAAAGGGGCAAACAGAAGTGCTACCAGTGACACTGGAACAGGTTTGTACTCCATGATGAGAAGCTGGCCACTAACTGCAACAGCTATATCATTGTTTAAAGACTATATTAACCGCACAATAAATACATTCATTCTTCGGTATAAAACCCAATCAGTTAATGTTGTGTAGGCAAAATGTCACTGTTTGTTGTCAGAACCATAAAAATCACGGAAGTATACTTTGTGGGAGGAATTTTCGAACGTTGATCCTGGTGGTAAATAAAGTAACCACGGGGTTTTAAAGTGTTGTATTATATTTTAAAATTGACACCTTATTTGAAGTGCTATACCAATAATTTTCGTTTCTTTTCTCCACCACCCATTCTCGGTCTTCAAGAAATTCGTCTTAGCGTTGTTTTCAAAATGGGTGATGTAAACAATTTTGTTTATCATAAATGTTGTTTTCTTCTGTACTCGTCCATATCGCCCACCTTCAGGGCCTATCCCCATAAAATGCATGTATTGAAATTGGAAGATTTTCAAGTGTTTCACCAACACTAAAATTCTGTATCCTTTTCTCCTCTTCTCATACTAGCGTGCCCAATTCATCGTTGCCCTCTAGACTTCCCTAACATAAAAATATCAGGTCACCCTACGAATCACGAAGTTTCTGATATGTGCAATAATATAATCTATTTTTCTTTTACTTTTGGTGTACGCGGTGGCGCTGGTTGTTGTAGCACTGCGCTAAAAGCCGGAAGGTATTCGGCTCGACTGCCGATGAGGACATAGGAATTTTTCATTGACCTAATCTTTCCGGCCGCACTATGGCCCCAGTGTCGCCTCAGCCTCTAAAAATAATGACTATCAGAGGTGTCTGCTGGGAGTAAAGGCGGGCGGTGCGTAGGGCTGACAACCTTACCACCTTCATGTGCCGTTCATGTGCCGATTGTCTAGAAATTCTTGGACCCTCAATGTCCTGGAGCCCTAAGGGCCTATCCATGTCTTTAATGGGATAGCTTTGCTCGCTTCTTTTTAGGTACAAATGCATGTAACATACATTTACATTTGTCCTATACACTTTTCTTTTATTTTTTTCTGTAACGCAACACCTCCTCTTGGCCCTAAGCCGCCTCAATTTTGAAGCTTCTCTTAATGCGAGAGGCCAGGTTTCACACGCATAGCACATTGGACACAATGTGACTTGTTTCTCTGTATTCCAGGAAGTTGCATAATTCCACGTCCGGCTGTTTGTGATGTAATTTAGATATCCAAGGTCGACACATGGCTTGTCACATGCAAGGATTCCTTCCTATTGCGTGGCTCTGGTTCGTCATGTCACACACTTCTGAAATCCTCTGTTAACTTCAACTGTCACGTTATGTAAAATAGCTTTTCGGTGTTCCATGGTTTCAGATGTCGGTGCTTGGAAATGTCAGGGATCGGAAATGTCAGTAGCTGCAAATGTCGGTCACTTAAATTATTGAAACTTGGAATTTAAACTGGTTCTGTGCTTGAAACTTTAATAACAATTCAGTCATTTTCTTAGACACAAACTCGACCACGTCTGGATAAAATTTGGACGCACTCTTTCAAGCCTCGGCATTCCAAACACTTTACCACCTAGGACGATATTCACTTAAAAACTCCCTGTTTAATGCCAGTAACTGGACGCGGTGAATGAATCTTAGAAAAGGACGGGAGTTTCCCTGTGGCGGTAAAGGTAAAGCTGTCTCTATACGGGCCTCGAGAGGCAACTAGGGCGCCAATAGTTTGAGGCTCCCAGATTTCAAGACAATCGGCACATGAAGGTGGTAAGGTTGTCAGCTGTAGGCACCGGCCGCCTTTACCCCCCAGGAAGTTTTCCTGGTACACATTTCTGTTAGAGACTAAGTCGACTCCAGGGCTATATTGCGGCCGGAAAGATAATCTCAAAGTTAAAAATTTCAATGACAACACCAGAGTCGAAACCGCGACCTTCCGGCTTGTAGCGCAGTGTCTCAAACAAAGGCGACACTAAAAGCAACAAATTGTAGCATTTCAAATTGTTCATGTTTTACCGTGTATAAGCTTACATTAATAAGTATTAATTTGTTTACAGCTGCAAGCAATAACCAAATTCTGCTTGGTCTTGGGCTTGTTAATCATGTACGAAGGAGCCCAGAGCATTAATTCGTAAGTTCAAAGTCATTCAGTTGATTGCCTACACAGTAACCTACTACCTAAATAGGTGCTTGTATTGTACGATTTGAAAACGGTGTAGCAGAAAGTAGGCGTTTATTTCTGTCCACAACTCCTGCTATTCTTGGTATGGTAATGTGTCCGATATATTTTATTTTCGTCATTTAACCTGAGACTGTAGTCTGTGTCTCTCGTATCCCCTCTAAATACCGGATTATTTCGTCTTAGAGCAGAAAGGGCACTAGCCTATATACACCCTAAATATAAACACAAACTTACACATTGTCTGTCACTCAATAGCTGGAATGACATTACTCCTTCGAAACAGAAAACACTGTTGTTTTGGCGTGTTGTTTCACTTTACTTCATGATTTATCAGTTTTTGTGAAATATTCTGTTTTGTGCTTGCAGTGTATGCTTGTTTAACAACATTTTTTGTTCTGTAAAAGACGAGGACAAGAGAAGATTGGTGGGGTATTTGAGCAAGATTGTAGTACGTACCTAACATTTTAAAAAAACACAGTGTCTGATGGTGAGACCTGATCCTTCGAGCACGTATCGAAACAAAGGCTAGTCTGCGAGTGAAAAAGACTAGTTGACAAAATCTCCTTTATTGGACGTTGTCCGTCATCTCAATTTTAAAAACACTAGTATCCGAGAATTAAGGAAAAAGATGATACAATGACCAGATTACAAAACTGTGCTGAACACTTTTATAAAAAAGGAATTGTCAATTACACATTTATTCCTCTGAATCAATCAAGCAATCCTTTTACCATGAAGTTTTGGCAAGCTTGAAGTGAGACTTTTCTACCGAACGACGAAATGTTCACTTGCACGAGTGGATTTTGCATCATTGCAACTTACCTTCAATCGCGCACTTTCTCTAAAGATTCAGATTTATTTTAACCTAATAACACAGGCCTGTTATCAAATATACTAGTTTCTGTTACAGAATCATTTCTGAATTATTAACTTTTAAAAAAAAATCGCTTTCGTCCACAGAATCCCAAGATTCGTAACTTCGTAACGAACACTCTACGATGAATCGCACGCTCAATTAACTTAAGCCCATTCGCCCACTGACGGTCTATTTCAGCAATCTCTATTTAAATTCCTCAAATGCTGCTCTACCAAGTCAACTCTTTCAAATGATGCGCAGGTCGTAGTTAACATTTCCCTCGTGTATCGTACATTCATATTTGGTTTCTTAGAATACTCGGTTTATTTCTTAAAGTTGACTTCTTTACGAAGGTCGTTGTGTCTAAGGCACGTGTCCTCTGGCCCCTCCAAAACTGACATCAATGGTTCTAATTCCCACCGTAATATAATTTAGTTGAATAAGTGTAGAATGTTGATGGAATAATAATATGGCGGAGAAAAACGAAGTAATTCGAACAATACACGTCAAAGTGCCACTCGGTCTACCAAAAATTCCACAGAATTCACTTGGATCAGATCCAGGCCTCTGTCGTGTGACGTCATGAGGCCGGTGTAAAGATGTTAGAAGGCTAATCCCCCCCTAACATTAGGTAAGCTTATAAGGGTAAAACACGAAAATTCAAAGTCTGAAAAACTTGAAGATTTAATCTGTGAAGACTGAAAAGAAGCAAGGTTTTAAGTTGGGGGTGAGGGGAGGGGGTGGGGCGTGAAGGGGGGTTGTCTTAGTAGCCTAATTACATAAAACAGGAAGCTTTCTAAGTAACTGCTCCTTAGATCGGAACCATACCATTTCGAGCATAATTGAATGCTACCTAGTTAAATTTGCAGAATTTAGGGACTTCGCTACAAAATATCAAATTTAGCTCAGAGACTCGAGTAAACCCGTTTATTTAATAGATCTTTTATTCAAATGCACTATGGTCCTGGGGTCGACTCAGCCTCTAACAGAAATGAGTACCAGGAGCCTTTCCTGGGGGTAAAGGCGACCGGTGCTTAAGGCTGACAACCTTGCCACCATCCTGTGCCGTTGTCATGAAATCTGGGAACCTTAACTTCTTGGAACCCTCTGGGCCACTCCAGGCCTGTAACGGGACTGCTTTACCTTTACATTTTTTTTAAAATCAAATGGATCTTTATTTCTCTTTAGAGTTTCCATGTACAGCGACTGATCCTGCTACTCTGCTGAAGTCATCATTGCAGAGAAGCGTGGATTTTTTTTTACTTCCTCAAGTTCAATTGAGATTTACATGCGGGAGTGTATGCATTGGCGAGCAATTGATCGGAATAACATTGCAACATAGTGTCCGTGAATTGCGTGAGAACTTGTTTCGTTGGCTGAAACGGCATGTGGTATTCCGTTGCTGGAGGGCAAACAGCACCACCAGCTGTTTGAAGTACCGTAATTTTCGGCTAAATAACTCTCTTGATGTCCAGGAAATAAAGATACGTTATTTTCTTATTTTTACAGACTTCTAACAGCAATTCCACTTTGAAACTTATATTTTCTTTTGTCTTCACATAGTAAGCCTATTTACACTGACGAATTCTTTTGCCCTAGCGGAAGTGAAATATAAGGTAAAGTGCAACCTTGTACAGGAACTGAGGTTCTGTACAGGCCGTATGGCCCATAGGGGGAGTAGAGGTATAGCTCTACTGTACAGGCACTGAGGTTCTGTACAGGCCGTATGGCCCATAGGGGGAGTAGAGGTATAGTTCTACTGTACAGGCACTGAGGCTCTGTACAGGCCGTACGGCCCATAGGGGGAGTAGAGGTATAGCTCTACTGTACAGGCACTGAGGCTCTGTACAGG
>Ga0123352_10010836_pt1 | contig 14335 bp, 13 predicted proteins | sample TergutLab28metaG_FD_89700 | JGI IMG/M metagenome (GOLD analysis project Ga0123352, IMG submission 89700) | Labiotermes labralis P1 segment gut microbial communities from Petit-Saut dam, French Guiana - Lab288 P1 | ecosystem: Host-associated > Arthropoda: Insects > Digestive system > Gut ... | reverse complement strand
TTTGGTTCCTGAAATAATAAAGTTTTTTGTAAACCATGTACAAAAATTTAAATGCCAAGCGAAAATAATGTCGTACGCGAAGGTTGACTGTAGCCATTTAAATCCTGTTGCGTAAAGGTTAAGTAATGTTAAATAAAGAAAGGTAAAGTTCACCCTAGAACAGGCCATGAAGGCCAAAAGGGGGAGTGGAGGTATTGCTATACTCTTTCTTTAACCTAGGTGCTAGATGAGGGTGTGTGGTCAGTGTCACACTCAGGCCACTTTACCCCCATTACCCATTGTACAGTAGGCTGGTTGGGCCCCACGGCAGGTCTGGATGGGTGCAAAAAATCTTGCCCCCACCAGGATTCGATCCCCTTACTGCTTAGCCCATAATGAGTTGCTGTACTGACTGAGCTATCCCCATAAGGAACTTTAAATATTTTAAGAAACTAAAAATTATAGTTTTTGATATTTGAACAGTGATAAATTATGTGCTTTATGTGTATAATATGTAATATCACATAATGCAGTTAGCTGCTTCAAAGGATTAGTTGCTTGTGTTCATGTTGTATTTGATGGTAAATAGAACTGATATTAAATTAATAATGCAGCATTGTAACTTCCAAGGTCCATGTAAAATTTGTTGTCTGCACCTTATACTGTTGTCATAAGACTATGCTCCACGTGTGCAGGTGTAGTCATCTGTGTATTGCATCTAGCCTGCCCCCTGCCCCGCCTTCTTCCCCCAACATGCATACACACACACATATGCACAACTACAGATTTTATTTCCCCCAAGTGTAGTAAGAGTCATCTTGAGAGTTCCATACTTCTGATGGTGGCGTGCGTCTCATTCAACCCTGATTTCCACACCCCCCCTCCCCACCTTCCCCTAACTACAAGCATGTGGGTAAAGTTGTATATACCATATCTTGGTACTTACTTGCTAACATAATAAGGTCTACATATCAGTTGCCTGAGTTCCAAACTTCAGATGCTTGTCTAGCCATTGCCCACCCTATTCCCAGCCTATGAGAACAGTTTTATTTTTGTCTTCCTCTTCACTTATACAGACACTGTTGTATCAGAGCATAGAATATTGAATGGTGTGAGCAGTGTATTGACAGAACAGTCACATGGACATGATGTGGCTGGAACTTGGTCCCTTCAGGGTAAGAATGCTTATGATGGGATCAGTGTCCATGAACTTAGAGCAGGAAGCATAACAGAAGTGTTTATAGGGCAGTGGTGAAAATCACTATGTCATATTGCTGTAGGCTGGCTCCAAATGAGGAGGTATTTTAGCAACAAAGTAATGTGGTGCCTGGCCACATGGATCACAAGTACGCCAGTACGACATGATATGTGTCAGACAAAGATTAATATGTGATTCTTCTGTACTGCAGGGGAGAACTGGTATCACTGGCTGACATTGAGAACATCTACAAGAAACGTCGTCATGATAAAGAAATGCGTCAGGAATGTGTAAAGGTGAATAAATTAAGTGTATATAATCCTGTGTGTGTTCACTCATATCAGTGATAAATGGAACAGGATACAAGATTTATGCAAATATGTATCATCTCACTATAACATCCAGAAATTTGTTGGGATACACTCTGTCTGCTGCCCAGTGTGTAGAATTTCTTTCCCTGTGCTAAAAGCAGGTGGAGTTTCAAGTTGGTTATTTAATTTCATCTACAGTTGATGTTAATGTAATGAATCAGTTTGCCCTTTGGCCTTGAAAGTGCTTATCACATGTATGCATTTACACAAAATTAATTTCAGTTACATTTCATAACACTAGGATTCATTTCAAGTTTAGTTATGTACATTTGAGGAGTGGTAGAATTTTCTTTATTAATAACTTATGAAAGAATTGCAGTTTTAATGTTATAAACTTAGGTACAACATAGGAAATATTTTTGTCATAATCCACTTTGATAGCGGCAAGTTTACTGTACATGAGAATGTAGTGAGTTGAAAGTAGTACAGTGAGACCTCTGTGAGTTGTCCCTTATGCATTGTTTTTCCACATTTATCTTTCATTTCTTCCGGTCACAAAAAGCCACCCATGTAAGCAGTGTATAATTGTACCAGGTACATCATTCCTGAAAGTTCTAGGTACCAGCTGAGGGACAAGAAGCAAGTTCCATTCTGCATATGTACAAATATTAGGCACCACTGTCCAAAAGCTAGTCACCCAAGCAACCTGGTGCCCAGAATTTTTGCAGTCCTTCTTTATATGACTGTCTCTGAATAATGCTGCATCTTCATTCCAGAAAGGCCAGGAGGGACGTGAGAAATTCGGGTTTCATGTTCAGCGACTAAATCCAAATTCAAGCAAAACTAATCGAGAGAAAAGAAAAACAAAGAACTACATGATGTTGAAGCACAAAGCACGAGGGAAGCTGAAGAGATCTTTCAAAGAGAAACAGGTACAAGGAAACTATGTCATCATTATATTACGTACTGGGGCTTTGTTCAGTTCGTACACATAACACATATTTACCTGACTATATGTTGAAATTGTTTCTGCTCTAATTTCCATTAAAAATTTGGGATTGTCATAGTGACTTAGCAGGTTCTAGAGAAAAAGATATTTGGCAGCTGAGGCATGGACAAAAAATGGAATACCTATTGGAAATGAGTTTACTGTTTTCAAAACAGTAACAATTGAATTCATGATTGTTGTTACTGTTAAGTCCAAAAGGAGTGGATTGAATGTTGTTTCATATACATACATCATAACAGATTACTGTGTCCATCTGAATATAAGGTATAGTCTTGCGTATAAGACATTCTCAGGTTCCCAGAAGAATTTCTACACAGTACATGTTTAATTTTATGTGTGATTATGAGGCAACCCTTTGTGTTTTAGATGGTGAATTAGGGAAAAATTATCACCTTGTATTCATACATACTTAGTTTCTTATCATTAGGATAAACACAGTGTATGTGGGTGTCATGTAAAAATGTTTTTATATTGTTTCATACCCATGTATGTACATACTGTACTGTATTTCATGCTGGAATCAGTGTTACTACCATCCAAATGTTCTGACTACACAAAAGTACACCCATTATGGATCACATTTAGTCTGTATTTCTCCATATCGAAACAAAGTTTTACATTTATATTAACCTTATTAATGATTTTGTGAGTATTTAAGTTAAGTACGAATTTGATGTGGAGATGAATTACTTCTATTCTTTCTGTAATTTCATCGTTACCGTAGCCTTTGCAGAACTTCAGAACATTTTTAAAATTAAAATCACTTACCTCACATCCCACAAGAATTGCATTTCAAACTGCCTTCATATTTTGTTACTCTTGTACACTGATATGGGTGCTTGATTTGAAGCAGCAGGACACCGCACAAATACCAAAATGTTGTTATGAAAAATATGCACCATACTTGAAGGAGTGTGTCATCCCCGTTGTGTTAGTTAAAACATAAGGAAACAATTATGCATGGAAATGACTGTCATAACACAACTATATTGTCAATTATACATAACATGTCAACTACATGTTTCAACGAATACTATTTTTGGCCATCATCAGGTTGGATACATTTATCGGAGAAAACTACACAATATGTAATAAGATACAGTGTAACCATCAGTGTTGGTGTAAGTAGAGGGGGAAGAGATCTTGTTTAATTGGAGGGCATGTGTGCAGCAGGTTTAGTATGTAGATCTATACATTGTCATGTTACGTCTATGATTTCATAATGTTCACCATTATTGCCAGAGGCATCAATTTGGTGATGCAGGCTTGAGGGGGAAACATGTAGAGCTGCCTACAGAAATGTAATAAACTGAATATGTCACATCTTGTTGGACAGTTATTAAATTCTAAACACATGTCTGTGGCACTTTCATTACCAAATGCCCATTACCAGCTAATTATTTTATTTCATTCTGTCCTTATTTCTGTTTCATTTTAGCTTACCCATTTTCACTCACCTCACTTTTACATTCTATAATATTTATTTTTAAATTTTTATTTTTATTTTATTTAGCATACTTCATTTTGTTTTCATTTTTATTTTTATTTTGTTTTTATCTTCCATTTACATGTCTTTTTCAATATGGGCCCCCCTAAATAAAAACACTGTTGACAATAGACGTCCACCTGACAATCCAGCACGGTACAAATAGATTTCCCATCCTCACCACATCACATCTGTGGCCGGTAGCTGAAACACAGGCAACTTATGATGTCTACACAGCCACTGAGGCAGACCAGTGTGAATCTCAGCTCCCCCTACTACTGGCAGCAATTACAATGCTGCAATACCAGCCGGCTTCCCCCTCAAGCCTACGTCACCAGATTGATACCTCCAGCAATAATGGCGAACATTATGAAATCATAGACGTAACATGACAATGTATAGATCTACATATTAAACCTGCTGCACACATGCCCTCCAATTAAACAAGATCTCTTCCCCCTCTACTTACACCAACACTGATGGTTACACTGTATCATATTATATATTATATAGTTTTCTCCGATAAATGTATCCAACCTGATGATGGCCAAAAATAGTATTGGCTGAAACATGTAGTTAACATGTTATGTATAATTGACAATATAGTTCTGTTATGACAGTCATTTCCATGCATAATTGTTTCCTTATATGCATCATAATTTCCAAAGAAAAGTGTCTGAATAAAAGAAAGAAATTAACATGAATGTAGTGTGTAATAGTGCATGTGTTGAAGATGCTGAACCAGTGTATATTGTAGCAAAATCCTGGTATATCTCCTTGTCTCATTGTTCCAGATTGCACTCCGGAATCATCTCCTGAGACTCAGGAAAATGAAGTAAATACACATATTTAATGTAATGTAACAGTACACTGTAAATAGAGTAATAAAACTTTCATTGGAACAGAACTAAGTACTTTTTATGCCACCTATAATGAAACAGATGCTGAAGGTGAAATATTGTTGAAAGTCATCTTGTTTTCATGCAGCCCTTGTATGTACATAAAAGGTAAAGGTAAAGAGATGCCATTACAGGTCCGGTGTGGCCCAGAGGGTGGGTAGAGGTATAGCTGTACTCTTCCATGACCGCAGCACTAGAAGGGAGTGAGTGGTCAGCAGCATGCCCCGGCTGCACTTTAACACCGGGAAAGACCCGGTGCCCATTTTACAGGAGGCTGGGTGGGCCCCAGGGCCAGTCTGGACGGGCAGAAAATCTCGTCCCCACTGGGATTCGATCCCAGACCATCCATCCCATAGTCAATCACTACACTGACTGACCTACCTGACCCACCCTTGTATGTGTGTGTGTATATATATATTGTATTAATGAAAGACAGCCATTACCTCCATAATTGTCATTCCTGAAGATGTTCTTGTTCAATATTAGCTTAAGATAATAGGCTACTGAATCAGCATATTTGGTGTGCTGCGCCGGCTTCTGTTTGCAATTCTGATTACTGTTTTATATGTACAGAAGACTGGTGATCCTTAACATGTACTGTGAGGACTGCATGTTTCCAGGCTGTTTAAATTAGAATTTACAGTGGGGATGTCTGAAAATTCATTTGTATGTCATGGATGAATGGGGGTATGTCAGGTAGCCTCCACATATTCTTGAGAGGTGTAATTTAATACTTTTGCTCCTTTCTGTGATTGGGTGGCAGTTCTTGAACATTTCCTTGCACAGTCCACTTTCAGCTATTTTATCAGTTTAGTGTTTGAATAGATTGAGTGTGAAAATTAATAGTGACTATTCTTCACTGCTATCAAAACTGTCTCAGTGTACAAGGCACAGAGATATGATTTTATACTGTATTTTCTGGTATTTTGTTGATGTAATCTCGTGCATGTTACATGAGTTTCTCAGAAGTATTTATCACTGCTAAATTAAGCACAGGGACGTTAACACAGCTTATTAGTTTTCTTACAATATTTAATTTAGATATAATGAAACAACTCTGTTAAGGATATAGAATTTGTGTTTGATGGTAGAGTGTTCCTCACCCTGGCACATTTAATTTAGGTTTAGTTGATGCAGTTTTTCTTCTCACTGTTTCTTAACCCTTTGTCTTTTATTTTGCCTGCAGTTTCTAAAACTGCGTGTTGTGACAATAACTATAAATAATACAGAAGCATGATGAAAACTATGGCAGTGACATGTAGTAAAGGAAAAAGAGCTGCAGTTCTTTTTTACCATGAGCTTATCAAAGCTTAAGGGATGAAGCCAGTGAGTCATGAAGAACCTGAGCTATGTTAGACTGGTTTGATCAGCATTAAATACAAGGGTATACTGTCCCCAAAATAATCTGTGTGAAACTTGTTTATACATCAGGAATGGAGGATTTAGTGCTTCGTCTGGTTGGCTGACATAATTCAGGCATTTGGAAGCTTGCTATAGAAGGAGAATAAGCAAGCAAATGTACAATGCTGATGGGACTAGTCTGTAGTGGAAGTGTCCCTTGGTAGAATATTAGTAATTCAGTCTGAATGTTGCAATGTTATGCATAAATGAAGCATGGAAGTAATTACTAATTTGTGTTTTGCCTGTGCTACGGGCTTGTATAAAAAGTATGGTTTATGTAGTTAGTGCTCCATATGTATATGCAGTTACTGAGGATCATTAGTGGAAAGTTTATAATGTCAACCATTTACTGATCTCATATTCTGCATTCTTAAAATTTGTGTGTTGGAGGGGGAATTGAGTACAGTGGGACAGTGCATCTGTTGTGTGTAAAATTCCAGACAGCCTCTGATTCAGTTAGAGGGAAAAACTATTTCTTCTTGTATGGTGCTTGGCCTGTTTTCAGTCCATGGCCATCCCATTGCCAGGTTGCTGAGACAGTTGAGTTTTTACAAGGTGAGGATGTCACTGCCACAGCCATGAAGCTATTTAACCTCTTAACTGGGCATGACGTATATGTACGTAGTCACATTGTGATATTTCAGATGGGTATGACGTAGTATTACGTCCTCGATCTTGCACCACTAATATCTCTTGAGTACAACAAGATATGACTTAGGTATTAGTACTGTTACATAGTCTACGGTTTTTCCACTATGAGGCACCACCAACCACCTTCTTGGCAGCCACCGCCATCCAAGACAAATATTTGAAACACTGTACACTCTACGGTGTAGAGTGATAAAAATGGCAGCGTGTAGTAACAAGCAAAAGAAGGATCTGCTGACAGATGATGATATCTCCAAATTTTTAGACATTGAAGACGAAAGTGACGTGTTCTCTGAGGAATCTGATTATTTTTGGTTTGATACAAGTGAGGAAGATTCAGACGGAGATTCAGATACAAGCAGTGTTGTGAATGAAAGTGTATCGTATGAAGAAGTGTCAGATTTTTTGCACCCTTTTGTACCTCACAGCATGGCACGTCCAAGATTTGAGTTCTCAGTGTAAGTGGAGTGAATGTGGACTTTGATGATGAAATTAATGTTTTGGAATGTTGTCAGAAGTGTACTGATGAAGATATGTGGCAGTTGTTTGCAGAACAAACAAATATATATGGCAACCAATTTTTGGCAGCAGATCCTAATTTGAAACCACGATCCCGAGCTAGAAGCAGGATGGATACAAACCCAACTGAAATGAAAACCCTAATTGTACTTCTCATTCTTCAAGGTATTGTACGGAAACCTGAGAATAGAATGTATTTTTCCAAAAGGGAAAGTATTGTGACACCATACTTCTCACAAATAATGACAGAGAAATGATTCCATCTCCTCCTAAAGTTCCTTCACTTTGCCAACAATTCCAAATTTGACCATGATCAGCATCAGAAGAAAATCTATAAAATCCAACCAATCCTTGATCACCTAAAATCCAAGTTTTCCTCCATATATACACCAGAACGAAGCATCTGTGTTGACGAGTCTCTCCTCCTCTGGAAAGGACGACTGGGTTGGATTCAGTACATACTATCAAAGCGAAGCAGGTTTGGAGTGAAAATCTACAAACTCTGCAAAAGCAGCACAGGCTATGTTTGGAACTTCATAGTATACACTGGTAAGGATACCATTTATGGTCAGAGACACCCAGGGGAAAAGACTTCGAGGATTGTGCTGTCATCATATTGGTGTTCTAACTGTGAGAAGGCCCTGTGTAGAGTACCATGTTTTCAAGTTTACCACATAGATAAAAATTTAAAAATCTAAAAAAATCATAAAAGTTACAAGTATTGTGAATAAAAGCTGCATTTCATCTTTACGTCAGGTTTTCATTACATCTTGAAAGAAACCCCCATTATGTTTGCACTACTACTGTTGCTTTATAGAAACAAGGAACAACAGGCATTTAAATTTAAATACCCAGGGCAGGTTACACCAGCAGCCCAGAAAAGACCCAGTTAAGAGGTTAAGGTGTACGAATCCTTTACTAAATTCTGTATAGGTAAATTCTTGTCTGATACATTTTCATATTTAAAAGTGTCTGATCCAGGGAGATGCCTTACAACCATTCTCTTCAACTTTGCTTTAGAAGTACCATTAAAAAAGTTCAAGAAAACCAGGAGGGACTCAAACAGAATGGGATATTTTAACTGGTGATGTATGTATCCTCATTATGGTTAGTGCAAAAAAGTGTAAATGTCAGTGAAAATCATAAAGCTCTGTTATGCACAAGTAAGGAAGTTAACCTGGGAGTAAATGTAGAGAAAATGTTGAGTGTAATGTCTGTTGATGTCTTGTCACCAGAATGCAGGACAAAATGATGACATACATACTTTGAGAGTGTGACAAAATTCAATTTGAGAATGAGAGAAACAAATCAAAATTACATTCACAAAGAAATGTAAGAGTAGATTGATTCTTGGAATGTTTGTTACAAATCAGTTCAGATTGTGGAGGGTATACCCTGATGGGGGTTGGCATGACACATGCTGGCTAATGGGGCTCTGGTCTACCCAAGCCAAGGTGGAAGGTATTGTGCCAAAAGCTGCATGGCACTGGGGTAGAGACAGCAGTGTTGTTAATGATCCCCTTCGGGAACTAGGCTGCATCCCATTGAATGTAGACCTTCCATCTGCATGGGGCTCTGTGGATGGTGACCTTATGTTTTACCCCATATGTACGAGGGCTCTTTTTTTGGGGACTCCTGCAGACATAAATGAATGAATAAATAGTCCAGTGGCTCTGGTGACGGAGTATTCCTGTCCATGGGGACCCTGTTAGGGAACATGGAGGGGGCTCCCTTACCGGGGACTCTGAGGGAAAGATAAAAAGAGATATATTAAGAGAGATGTAAAAATGCCCTGTATGCGGGTATCTCTCTCCATACAGGCTCTGCTGGGCAACCTGGGGGGATTCACTTGCCAGGATTGTATGAGTGAAAAGGATAATATATCTGGGTTCCTTTCTTGGACCCAGAGGATATTAAGATTTTAAATCTGGGGGCCATCTGGAATTTTGGTAAAGAGACAGGGGTCTCCTGAGCGGATATCAGATTATGGGGCACAAAGGGCCATAAGGTCTAGGCGCATCAGGACCATATGGTTTCGAACCCAGTGCAAATCTATCTATCATCAGTTCAGAATCTTTTTCCTGCCCATCTGCTGTATAAAAGCATATAGATCACAATATACAACTGTAAAGTCTATTTCGTATTTTGTGGGTATGGACAGGATATTCTCAAAATTTTTTGCTTCCCAAGGCAAAGCATAAGCTGGCTACTCCTCTTATACCCCACAATCAAATTCATCACCTACAACTGTACACATAATGATATAAAATGTTTGTGACAACAGACTTCTTGCTCCTTTTGTGAAGTGCAGTCGTCATAATACTTCATGCCTACTTTGTGACATTTTCCCTCAAATGCGACCACCCTAAACAACTTCCTAGTTTGCATAATGGGTTCAGCCAGCTGTGGGTGTGAAACTTAGCCTGGCAGAATAACAGACGAACACAGACTGAAAACAGAGTGCTGAGGGGCATATTTTGACTTACGAGTGAGTCAGTCACAGCAGACTGAAACATATGTCATTATGAGGAATTCATCGTTTGTACCTTTGCCTGGGATGATCAAGAATGGGTGAAGTGTGTGCTGTAGGTGGGGGAGATGCAAAAGTAATGTACAAATTTTGGTCAAAAAACTGAGGGGAAGAGATTCTGGAAGACCTAGGGACAAGTGGAAGAATAATACCAAAACCCATCTCGGAAAACACAGGATAGAAACTGGGTTCGTTCTGCTCCGGATAGTTCTCGGTGAAAGGTTGGTAACAAATGACTGACCCTTCCTAGACCACAAAGAAAAGGCGTTCTCTTTGACTAGTTGAGCGACTCTTCTTCATGAAGTTGGCCACGTTTGGAAATACGCTGTCATTTAGAAGCAGCAGGCATTATACACGACTGAATACAATAAATGTCTCATAATAATTACCGGACATAGTAGCGACCGCGTATTGACGTAAATGGACCGAATGTTACATTGTGTTTTGTACGTGCTGTGCATGCATATATCGGTATCTACACTGCATTTGTGTAGTTATTAGGGTTAATAACCGTACAGACTTATTACAGCAATTAACTCGTAAAATTAAAGCGTTGTAAAACAACGCTATAAACCGCGAGTAGGAAATAAAAAACTCACGTGTAACGTCACCATGTTGGTAGTAACTGTGCATTAACAATTTTGCCAATAGTTGAGCATCTACTGCTGTCAGGAAGGAGCAAGCATTTTGTTTGTTTGTTACTGCTTTGATTGTGATAATGTGTTGTGGAATTCGTGTTATTCATGATTATTAGGGACGTAATCAACCAGCCGTTGAGCAGCATTTGAGAGCAGATGACTGGTTGTTCCGTGGAATTTCCTTAAGCGCAGGTAAAGGGAGTATAGCAGTCGGAATTGCATGAAGGCAATTGGGAACTTGTAGCCATTTTCAGACACCTCGTTACCGGTATAAACGATTAGTGTGAAATATAGGGATGCATTTTGATGCGAGTAAGTTAAAACACATACAGGAAACGTCAGTGAGTCAGGCAAACTCAGACTGATTTCGCAGCCTCTTGTTGTTTGGTTAAGAAATAGTTATTCTTAACTGCTTTCATTCCAAGAACAAAGGAGGTCGTTCGCAGGGAACAAAAATTCCAAAATTCGGGAACTGTCTTGACGTTGCGTATCCAATATGATTAAAGCGTGGTTTCAGTTTGTGTATGTAGGCCTTTCTGTAATAAAATACGAGTTAAACGATTGGGCGTATCATTATATTACCCTGAACTGTCACAGTTGTCATTTGTCATGTGATTATACAGTTATTTTCTTTTGCCCGTAAGGTCCCTTAAGACGATTCCCATGTTCTATTTGTTAGGGTCTATAGGATGTATCCATATACCTCTTACAGTACCATTATTTAACAGTTTTCATTCAAGAGTATGTGTAGTTGTAAAGTTAATGAGAGTTTTTTTTGTACATTGTGAATTAATGGTTAAGTAACTCGTATAGAACTCTGAATAAAATCCACAATAAATATAACAGTGTTACTGCAATACTCTTGCGGGTTTAACTTTCAGGAGGCATGGATCTGATTTATTGATACTGCAGACTGAAAAAACTTCACTCTGTTGACTGTAATTATATTTCCCTTACGCAAGGTCAGTGAAAAATGCAGGATGTGTAAGATTTTGCTTTATTTGTTGTAACTGAAAAATAACTCTGATGAGTTTTCTTTTGTTTTGCAGTAATTCCATATATTCAGTAATTTGGTCCTCTGGGTTGTGATGTGTCAGCAGGTGAGTGATTCCCAATATTGTAAAGGATGTGTTCCTTCATGTTCAAGAGTGAATGGTTCCAAGACCTCTTGACTGTTATAGGTGAAGGCAGTACACTTCTTCAAAATGTTGGGAACCAGTCACCCAGCAATCTAGTGTTAATCCCTCAAAACTGGGATTCTTGATTAAGCTTCTGTAAAAACCTTAGAAGTTACACCATATACTCAGCATTGTAGTTTAATGTCTCACTTCATGTGTGAGGTAACTCTGATGTAACATTTTCCATACATTATATCTTGTTCTCCAGGTGTGTCATTGATAATTATTTGATTATCTGACTTCTCACAGTTGTATTTGATGCAGCATCATCAACTTCTGCCTGCCAGTGTAGTACAGAGTCTTCTTATGTTAGAAATGAAGTAACAGATGTTAACAATCTCTTCTTTAAAATCAATTTTTGTAGATATTGGCGTATGCTTTTATCAGACATTATTTTAATTTCCAAAGACCTTGACCACTTGAAGACTGAGATGGCCTTCGTCACAAAATCCTGTGTGCTTATTTGTGTTGAAGAACAGACTGAAGTGTTTGAAATACATTTCTTCTTTGCTAGGAATGTGTTGTCTTAGCAGAGCTCAAGGGAGATCTGTACTATAAATGTGATGTGAAATGTTGTCATGTATAGGCCTACTGTATTATGTCAATCTGCTGTACATTTTGAATCTTCTTCAGATAATAAGTAAAATGTATAATGTGCCCTTATCTTTTCTCATAGTATTTGTCAGTTATTCGCAACAACTTATTTTTTAAAACTGTAGTGTCAATTGAGGAGCTACTTGAATGAAAAAAGTAGCGGCTCCAGGTCTAGAAAACAGAGATTAACGGCAGTGGGGACCCGTTGCACTGACCACGTGACACCCCTCTATCCGCAAAAGTTGGCACTAACTTCGCCGACCGGCGGCGGCCGCTCTGTCGGTATAGTTCGCATGCGGACTAAGGCCACGGAGTTTAGTTTAGTTTAGTTTCGTTTAGTGGAAGACTGTGACCTAGGCATCCTGCGTGTTGTATTGGAATGTGTAATTTGTACTTCTTTAATTCCTGACATGCAGTGGTAAAAATTGGTTCTGTTTCTGGCCACAGAACTCTGATAACACTTGTGTGATATGTTGGTGGTCCTGAAACTCAAAATGAGCAGTTCATGTCTTTTAATTGTGTTCCAAATTTTAAGTTTCCATTGGTGGAAGCCATAGTCAGCTGGTAAATCTATGTTAGTGAAGTATTTACTAGTGGTTACTACTGAAGGTGAACAAAAATGTATTTTGACATTGCTGTGTGGCCTCTAGATAGCCACTTACATGACTCACACAAAACGCTTCTGCCAAGTAAGTCACCCGTACACAAGAACAGAATGTATTATGTATGTGTTTATGTAGCCAGGGTTGATGACAAGTTTTAACTCTGCAGGTAGCCTGGCCAAGGTTGTTCCCAAGTTTTTTTTAACTGTTTGGTACCTAACATCATGTGTACCCATCATTCAATGTGATCCTCAAAACACTGAAGAAGTATGGCTTATGGCCTTTTGTGACCTGTATTATGCAGCACTGATTTAAAGTTTGATTTGCAGCACGTCACACCTGGCATTTAACTCCAGTGCCAGGGGGTTAAACATGCTAAATAAACATAATAAATGTTATATACTGCTTCATGTATCCTCAGTACCTGCATTAACCAACTGTGTCCAGTATTACTACCACCACCATTACTACTACCACTGTTACATCTGAGTGGATTATCTTTCAGCTCACCAAAATAGAAACTGGAAGTGGAACGTGGAGGAATGACAAGTCCTTCACCCCAGTCTTCACCTATGCCCCCTCCCCAGACCCCTTCTCCAATGGGACCTCCCCAGCAGTCCCCTTCACCCATGCCATCACCATCAGGCATGCCACCACCACCACAGGCACCATCACCTATGGGTCCACCACAACATCACCCACATAGTCCAACCGGCTACACTCAGGGCCCATCTCCCGGAGTGATACATGTGAATGGACCATCAGGACCATCACAGCATGCAATGACTTCAGGCACACAGACATTCCAGCAGCACACCATGGCCATGGGTCACCCTCAGGCCAGCCCTCAGGTAAGAGTATGATATTTGGATAGCATGGTATTAATAGTGTCATACCAGTATTTTTATGCCCAGGGGTGCAAAAATCCCACGTAATAGTGTTATATCAGCATTTTTATGCACAGGGGTGCAAAAATCCCATGTGCCTGGTTTTCCAGGCAACTAAATTTTGTATGGTGGCTCCTAATATTTGCAGCATAATTATTGCAGTTTTGTTTCGTATGTACAAAAATGTGTAAATGAACCAAGCAGAAATGCCAAATAACAGTGAGGTTCACGCTTATTCAGAATTGTGGGTCTCAGCATGGGACTTAGTTTATTTCATCCTTCTGGCAACTGCAGTTTGGAGATGGTTCCTAGATTTTTGCAAAATTTGTGAATACTTGCTTATGCCAGTAAATCAAGGTGTGTGAATATGAGGTGTGATCATGAAGTTTCTACACTGGCCACAAGATGGTGCAACTGTAGTTGGTACAGAATTTATATCAGTTGGAGTTCAGTAGA
>Ga0123352_10010835_pt1 | contig 14336 bp, 9 predicted proteins | sample TergutLab28metaG_FD_89700 | JGI IMG/M metagenome (GOLD analysis project Ga0123352, IMG submission 89700) | Labiotermes labralis P1 segment gut microbial communities from Petit-Saut dam, French Guiana - Lab288 P1 | ecosystem: Host-associated > Arthropoda: Insects > Digestive system > Gut ... | reverse complement strand
CCGTGAACGTGTGCGACGAAGGAGACCAGACATGTGGAAGAATGCCTCATGGATTCTTCATCACGACAACGCACCAGCACACAACGCGCTATCTGTGAAGAGGTATTTGACGAAAAACAACATTCCAGTGATGGAACATCCACCGTACTCTCCGGACCTAGCACCATGCAACTTTTTTCTCTTCCCGAAAATCAAGTCTGTGCTCAGAGGAACCAGGTTCGAGTCCGTGGATACAGTGAAAGCAAAAGCGATGCAACCCTTGAACAGCTTAACACAAGATGACCTGCAGCACTGCTTCCAACAGTGGAAAATTCGCATGGAGCGGTGTAGGGATCGGGGAGGGGACTGCATTGGAGGGGATAACATTTCGATTGTCTGATTTTTTTTCAATGAAGGGTTAGAGCATGAATCCGGTTTCCTTATTGCCACACCTCATAAGTGACAAAAGTGAGCACTCCACGATGTAAGAAAATTTAAAAAGGATAGGTACATATTTTGGAGAATTTGGCATGGGATGGTATTCTTTGAGCATGAGGATTCCCGTAATACTGTTTTCAATTGAATACATGTGTACTCTTATGAAAGTGTAATTATAAGTTTCTGTTCCACAGACCGAAGAGGTATTGTTACTCCTGAGTTTGCAGCTGAGCAAGCGAGGGTTGCAGAAGACAGAGATGCAGTTATTACAAATAATAAGACGTATGGAACTGTTAGAACTGTGCCACCAGTGGTAAGGGAAACTTCTTTGTATGAAGTAAAACACATCTTTAACACCTCTTAGTAGTCATTAACAACACACATCAGAATTATGAACTTCTAAACCAATAAATTCAAATGATTTATTGATGAGAGTTACTGTGAATGTCTGAGAAACATCTAGTTGTGTGCACACAGACTCATTGTGTGCATCTTTGTTGCTACAATATGACATAACTCTTGTTGGCATTGTCTGACATAAGAATGTACAAGAGATGGTCTGTTACATTAAGTAAAACATTCTTACTGTTAGTGTAGTTACAGTCTGTTATGGGTTTACTGTCTCTCTGTCATCACTGTTATTTCCATCTGGATTGGAAATGTCATGTGCAACTTGTTCCTAAGTTAACGTAATAAGAAATATTAACTTTACCTGTTCCATGTAGTACAGTGGCTAGGGCAGCAAGATTTGTAAGGAAGGAGATTGCAACATAAGTTATCCATTTCATAAACATTGCTGGACACATGGTAAGGTGAGCAACAGAAATTTAAACAGGATTTTCCGGACTGCATATTTTGTGAATGTAAAGAATTGTGCATTGCAGTGCCAACAGCTGCTGATGCTTGAGGCTGTCATTAATCTGCTGCAGATGTGAATTTGGTTGATTTTTGTCTAAGTTCAAGAGACTTATTTTCATCACTGGAACTGAACAGGATATCTCTAGTGCTTGCTTGTAACATTAATTTTATTGAGCTGTACTTCAGTATAGTGTATTCATTCATAATGTGAACCACAAGATACTGGATGTTTGATTCCATAACTTACTTCTTTTGAAGAAAGATTGAAACATACATGTTTGGACACAACATTACATCATCAGCAAATTAAAATAATTTTATTCCGTATTATTTTAACCACAATACTGATTTTAAGAATTGTAACGTTTAATCGTTGTAATAATAATTTTAATCATATGTTTAATTCCTAATATATAAGTCGAAGCATAGGCTGCACATGCTAACAAACTTACAAGCTCCCTGAAGATGGCCAACAGGTAAGGCTGAAACATGTCAGAGCACTGATTAAGGAATAGGAGCATTGTGCAACAAGTTGGTGTTAAATTTTACATACGTACTGTAGTTGCACGGAAAATGTACAATGTTAAGTTCAAAAGAAGTCTGTTGCAACCATACAAGAAATTGCAAAACAGCATATATATCAGGCTGGAACACTTATCAGTATCTACTACAGACACTGTGGCTCCACATGTGTACCATAAGTTAAAAATGTAAAACCAGTGTGGCACAGATGGCCTTTTTAATTTATGTGTTTATTTTGCAGAATGGCATCAGTCAGACTGGGAATCTTGTCAGTGAAGCATCAGGCTCCACATACAATTTGGTTCCTGTGCATCTACAGCAGCAGCAGCAGCAGCAGCAGCAGGTAGCACAGCCACAATTGCAGCAACCCCGTAGCAGCTACAGTAACAGTAATCTGTTTCTGAACCACGCAGTTGTGGCCCCCTCGTTTGATGGTGCGTATAGAGAGTCTCAGCGAGGTACTGGTGTTTACCGGGACAATGTAGATGCTTTGCCTCTAACTGGTACTGGGATTATCAGCATGGGAGGTGATGGATTGGGAAGGCATATTGTTAACCGAGCATGTGGGTATAGTAATGGGGATGAACAGTGTCCAAGACATTTAAACAAAACTCCAAACCAAGGCTGGGGCTCCAAATCAGGTCAGTTAAGGGATTATGGTGTTGGGATTAAGAGACTCAGTGGTGTGGATGGTGTTGGTGTTACAAAGGAGCATGATAACAAAGTGCAAAGAATAAGTCATCCTGTTAGTGCTGATGACTTGGGAATAATGTTGCATAGGCAGTCACAAGGACATTGTCATGGTAATAAAAGTGGCTTTAAGGGACTGAGTAGTCTTGTCAGTGGACTTGGTGAGAATCGATCATACCAGAATTCCAGTGGTATGGGTGATGATGCAGAGCATTTACATAGGCATCTTGTTATCAGTAACCCAAACAGTGAAGATGATGATATCTGAGAACTGTGCTATAGTTGCTCGAAAGTTTATAAGACTGCCTAATATTAAGTGCTTATTGCATTTGTAAATATTTCTGTGTAATGTCAACAGAGCAACTGTTCATTTGTCTGGTGCTTAGGCTCTGCATTTAGTTAGCTTTTGGTAATGCAGATTATTCATAATATTACCTGTCTCAATAATCATGTGTTCCTGATTGTAAGAATTATACTTTAAGTGAAATAATTACATTAAAAGCACAGGATGTTGTGGTTTATGGATAGCAGTCCTGATGTGTATTAGGGAGGTCCCAGGCTGAAATCTTGGCTCATAGCTCAAGGATTTTTTTAGCTTTCCACACTTCTTCCTAGAAAAGGCAGGGAAAGTACTTCACATTCGCTTATGACTTCTTTCAGCATCCTTTTCAGTTCATCATACATCAAATGTAGTATCAACTGGCACTTCATAATCTGAGGCAGTGAAAGGATTGTGCAATAAATAGTGAGTAAAGAAGTACACTACAACATGTCTAAAACAAACTTGAATTAAATAAAGAAGAACTGTTTTTATTACAAAACTTGTCAGAGGAGTCACATAGAAACACATTTCATGTTACGTACAAGGTAAAGACACATAAGTATATGTACTTCGTGTATGAACTTTCACAAAACTGTTATTTAGAGCAGGGATTCAGAATATTCCATGGAGATGTTTTAACCTTTTTCAGCTGAATGGAATGCCCATGCTTTAAATGTAACTCTTTATGGCAGAAAAGGAAAATATCATCCCACACAGGTGTTGGCATGGGTATTTAAAACCAAAATGCTCAGGACTTTGGGATTTATAGGCCAGACCATAAGGGTAATGAGCTATAGGCTACATGTTTATGTGAGAATATCATTGTGGCATTGAACTGGGAAATGACAGTGAATGTAGTTGAACTAAATTGTGTGAGTTATTGCTGAAACTTGAAAGAGAGAAGGAATTTTTTGATTTCCAAAACAGCTGTTGCTAGAAGAGTATGTAAGTACAATCATATCAGGCTCATATTCCTCTTGAAGTATGAAAACTTTATTTAAGGTTCAAAATTTTATGTAATGACACTTGAACTTTACCACCAAAAACATGTCTTGAGTGTGGAATTTTAATATCTGAACCGAGATTGACTTCATGGAAGTGTTTGCAGTCATATTGTGAATGGTTGTTAGTAGATTATTATTATTGCTGTTGATTTAGAAATGTTCAGTGTACTTTGAAGGTTGTTTCTAATATGTAATGCATTTTCTTTTTTGTGTGGTTGTGTACTGATAAGTGGAAAGAGCAGAATTGCTCCTTTACACTTGTGGGGGGGCATGATGTATGTGTGCAAGGTTTGTGTGTGCTTGTGTACTTTGTGTTTAATATGCATTGCCATTACTCTACCTTGTCTGTAGAACTATGGGACTGTTCTGATCTAGTAAATGAGAAATGTCTGCAATAGATGAAGGGCTCAAATAACAACTGTCATACACTTGGAAGAGTCATAAAGAACCTTATAGTCGAAGCTTTAGATTAGGAAAATGTTATAGTGTCACACTAAAAGATGTGCTTGCTGTTATTAGCATGATATGGGGATTGGCTGTTTGCACAGTAGAAAGGAATTGTCATATGGAGATAGGCAAACCACTTTACATGAATAATTTTTACTTCATATACCATTTGCTTTCTCTTGTGTTTTTTACAGGGTAGTATAATTTTTCATTGTTTTTTAAAAATGGAAGATGGGGGACTCAAAGGGTTTTGTAGACTAACTAGAGAATTCATTATAAGGCAGTTTTATTTTGAGACAGAGGCCAATAATAGTGGGTGTGTGCATAATGTTGTCAAGTCATGGGGTGTGTTGCTGATTTTTAGCAGTATGTTGCATGGCAGTGAGTTCGAACAGAAGTCCTTGCGTAGTCCCACTTGTGTTGTTTTGTTCTGGCCTGCCAAATCGTTATTTACCCCCATGTCAGAATGGCTGATTTTTTGGTATTTGCAATAATGATAAATGAAATGCAGGGTCACTAGGTGCTTTATTGTGATAAAATGTAGACTGTGTGTAGGAAAATGTGAAACATTTATATGAAGAGTGGGTCAAAAAGAGAGATTTATTGCAAGTTGTTTTATGGAATGAAACTGAGTGAGAGCTAGTTAGAAGGGCTTGTGACACCTACTTGCATAAGTCTGTGTGATATGGTGAGCAAAAGTTGTAAATTAAAGATTACAGGATTTAGTGATCCATTTTTGTATGCTCTTTACAACAAAAATCAAGAACCTAAAATTTCCCCAGGCCCAAACCAAAAGTGATATTAGCACACAGTTGCTGTCATAATTTAATTCATTCATATTGTCACTATTTGTGCATGTGTTTCATTTTTCTGCCTTCCATTCATTTAATTTATTTATGTCATACATCTCGGTACATAAAACGCAGATATGTCTGCCTTATTTCTAAGACTGCACTGCCCTTCAGCATCGGGACTTGTAGCTGAGTGCACAAGACAGCAAACTAAGTATCCTTGCATCAAATAGCCTAGTTTGTGTCTTGGTATTGGCAGACATTTTTCTTTCTTTGCCCATGTTCTATTTGCACAAATACTAATTTAAATTATAATTGTATTTTTTAAGTACAGTCCCTGCTTAAATAGTCAGTGTCAGTGAAGTAGCTATTTCTCTTACTTTTCTGTGATTTGTGGCTGTAGGCAAATCGTTATATGCAAAACATGGGTACTTTACAGGCCTTTGTTTCCTGAAGTTCATCATATGTTCAAAATACAATTTATTATGTTAGCCCTTAGAAGGGCTGTTTTCAAGGCCTGCTATTTTTAATGTGATGTTCAGAATCACTGAGCTTCAACCACAGATTGCATTCATCATGGCATGGGCTCGGGGGATGGAATGTGATACTGAGATGAAACGACTTTGTTGCTAATGTATATGTTATCTTCACTGTGGTTTTAATTTCTATTTGCTGTTTATTATTTGAGTTGAACATCAGTGTAATTGTTATTTGTGCAGTGGGGACTTGGAGAGATAAGAAGTGAATGCATATATGTGAAGATGTGTTCATTCTTGTCGGTGAAAATATTTAATCTCCAAACTGAACTTCATCCATGGCAGCATTGGTATGAAGGTAGATTAGGGTTGCCTTGGGGCAAAACTGTTCCAGCTTTGAAGAATGATCAAGGAAGAATTTAAAGGTTGTATATCTCTTCTTGTAGAAGTGCAGGTAGTGTGTTTCAGTATTAATTTTTGCACAAAGAAAATAAAATAACAGTACCAATAGAATGGATCTACCTGCCTAGAATTCTGAAGTATGGAGAAGTTGGCTTTGGGAATTTTGCTTGGAATTTGATGTTACACACAGTATCTATGGAGACTGAGGTAAATGTAGCATATAGGTTAATTGGAATGAGTTTGTCCCCTGCCAAAAAAGAAATGATTGTCATATTCTTCATCCATTTTGTTGCTGCTTTCATGTTATCAGTTTTAAGCCCCTCCAGATGTTCTTTGTCTGTTTACAGCCATTAAGCAACATCTGGGGGGGCAAAAATTTTGATGTTGAGGAAACACCGGTAGTTCAGTGGTTGCAAGGGCAGGACTCTGACTCGTGTGGATAAAAGTTAAAAAAAATTGGTACTGTGGTAAGATGAGTCTGATTGTCTTCTGGGACTACACAGAAAGATGTACTCTATGTGTTGTACAAATACACGTTATAATTGTTACAGATATCAGAGATTTGACTTGTCACTTAAAGGTATTACCTTATTAACTTTCTTTCTGATTATTCATTGTACATTCACCATATAGAATTGTGGTGCAGTAACAGTAAGTGGTTGTTAAATTAACTCAAAAAACATAATAAATTTGATTTTGAATTTAAGAGTATTTTAAAACTGTTTAATATACAGATATTTCAGAACAGTCCCGTTTCATATATTGGTGATGTATTTGTTTCAAAATGTTATTGTAATTGAAGGCTGCAGTGATCATATTTACTGTATGAGTGAAAATTCAGAACTTTTTTTGCAGAATAAAGTATTCATATATCCTTTCTTTGGAGAATGTAGTTACACCTGCATATTGTGTTTGTAATTTATTTTGTTTGTAGAACTTCTTACCAACAGTTTTCCATCTTCATTCAGATTATTTGATTTCTTGTTCCATAACTTTCAAAAGGGCAATCAGAAGTTAGGTAAGTCTGTAGTAGGTTGTGTTGTGGTAATTATAGTAACACTCTTTTCATTGTCACCCTTTTCATGGCTTTGCTGTACCCATCAGTAATTATCCATTTTTTCACGTGTGCATTTTTGTATGTGTGTCTGTTTGTTGACATGTTTTATGTAGAGTGTTCTTCTCCCAACATAATGTCAGTTCTCTAGTAAGTGCCAGTGAGCTTCAGATATGCCTTTACTCCAGAGTCTTCTTGTGCAGTCTTTCAGATCAATGTGGAACACAACTGACTTTTTGAAGACTGTGGATTTTCATGACGAGAGAGTAATCTGGACTAGAGGCAGTTTATGCAACACTGGAGTGTTACTCCTTTTTCATTCTGTGTCCATCATTAGGTACAAATCAGTCTTTGATGACTGAGATTTAGAGAGATTCATAAAGTGGATTTTATTGTGTTGTGACTGTGTCCCTGATGTTGGACATTGAGACACTCTGTGAAACTCGCACTCTTGTCCGAACTTTTAGGTTAAGAAAAAGTGTTCTGTTAGTTGGCATGAGAACTTCACATTTTTTATTTGTTTCTGTGTGTGATAGTAATTTGGTATAGATGGGGCTAATTATTCTGACACAGAATGATTGCTAAGTTGCAGAAAGTATCATGATTTTTTTCGTTTTGCATGGAGTAAAATTTTGTATTTTTGACAAATTGAACCACTGTGAGAATGCATATTTGTGTAAGCTGATGGATTATGAAATGTTGCCACAACATCTTTCTGAATTGCGTGTAAGGAATAGCAGTTTAAGTTCTGAAAATCACTGAGCAAGTAAATTGGCTGAGATCGTGGAGTAGGGTACAACTTATGCAAAAGGACCGAACTTTTTATTGAATTTTGACTTCCTTGTTCCTGGCTTATTATATGAAATTTTATACTTGGAATTCTATATGGGCTGTTGTCATAGGTTTTATTCCTTAGTATGCAGTGTTACATTTATGTGGACATCACCAAATGAACAAATACCATGTAAAGTGAGATATGGGATTCTCATAGCAATGGCTGTAAAGATGACTGTGTTCTGAGGTATGGTTGTGTGGGGGCTGGATGATTCACATAATGTGCCAGTGTTTGAGAAGGTCCTGCTTCATCTGTTATCAGGACAGACAAACAAACTGTGCTGAAGAAGAACTGTTTGGATATAGGTACAATGTGGCTGAGGGCAGGCTGGGACTAAACTAATAGGAAGGAGAGCAGAGTAACGTGTGTGAGACTCCAAAAACCATTTTGTAAGAGTTACGTCAGTGGAACAACAGTATGGGAACAGTGGCCAGGATGGGCCTCTGAAATCTGTGTACATACCTACCAGACTATTTGGTGTCACATCCCTTAAAATAGTAGCCTTCGGTACCATATTAACTTAGTACCTCTGTTTTGGAATTTTTTTTCTCTGCTGGGATGATTGATATGTTTGGTATGATGATGTAATTATGTGAAAATTGTTAAATTAGCATTAAATGAGAAGGTGGTTGTGAATGATTAATTGGAAAGGATGTGAAAGAAAATGGTTGTGGTATTTTATGGGATGCTGCCTGGAAAAACTGAAGAAAAGCACAAATTCTCAGTATTTTTGTTGTCTAACCTGAGAATGGACACTGAGACCTTCATAATATAAAATAAGAATGTTAACCGCTGAACTGTGAAGTTTGTGTTTTCCTGCATACAGTTTTGTATCCTGTGTGCCTAGGCAGTATGTTACAAGAGCAACCATTTGCTTTTCTGCTGCATTGTTCACTATTTATAGTGGTACCCACATACAATTATGAAATATTAGTTTCCTGCAATACATCTTCACTCTGATGTATGGTAAAACATCAGTGGGCCAGAATCGGAGGATCTGGCCCTCCTTATAGTCCAGCATGAAACTTGGCGAGTGCTGTGCATGATTTCAGGCTGCTGCCTTGAAGTAGATTAGAGCTGCACTCTTCTGGGTTGTTATACAACATAAACATCAGTAAGAAATTACCACTACATGCTGCGTAATAACCCAGAAGAGCGTAGTTCTCTTCTTGGCGAGTGCTGTTGAGTAAGCTTTGGCAGAAAGAGATTTGAAACGTTGTCATCCAGATAGAATGATAGCAGCTAAAATCAGGTTGGATTTATCATGATCTCACATGATCCCAGTCCCTCATTTTCTATTGTCATAATCAGAAGTGCTTGTATTTTCTGGGCTGTTTGTGACTTGTATTTTGAGTATTTGTATCCACTGCATTTTAATAATGGCATCGAAGGCAAATGAAGATGCTAGTGCTAGTAGAGGTGTGTAAAAGAAGGATGTAACACTGACACTAACAAAGAAAGTTGGGGTTTTAAAGATGTGCATGATAGTTTGGCATATCTGATAGTTGAACACACCTTGGTCCCATTGGTGCCAGACTGTTGGAAGTGTGCTCCTTTTATAATATATACACACCCATCACTTTATTTTATATAATGCAATTAAACCTTGCAGTGGAATGGCAGCACCCTTGATTCATATTTGGCTAATCCCAGGTTTTAATCTTGGCCCCAAAGACTAGCTTAATGACTCAGGTTTTCACTGCTTTTGCCTGTCCAGAAAGATTCCAGGATAGTACAATGAAAATACTATTACCACTTCCATCCACACCCTTTACAGTTCACCATTTGCAGTTATCCAGACTTTTTATACCATGTAGTATATGCAGTTGTACAGCATCTTTAAATAATCTGCACATTAGCCAGTCAGTCATGTATGTAATTGTAGCAGAACATATTCAAACTATATATCGTCTGCCAAGTTTCATGTAACAGTAGTGTACTAAGGACATGTACAGTAACTGTTATCCAGTTTCTGAACTCTTTGGTATGGCCAGGTGAGGTGTTCAAAAGAACTGGTGAAGTGTTCAGAATTCTTGGTCCCCATCATAACCACAAATTGATTTCATTGTAATGCAGTGAAGTTTATAGAGATGGCAGTGTGACAGTATTGCACTTTTTTTTTGCATGGTGCCAATTTATACTGCTTTTACTGTGTGCTTTTTTTATGGTGAATTCTTATGCTCTTTGAGAAAATGAGTAAGCAGAATAAGCTGGTTATAAAATACATTATGTACATGTGTTGAAGTGGTCTGTGGCTGGTTGTGGTTAGTGCTGTCGTGTGCTTATAGTTAGAAATTAATTATTCTTTTCACAATAAGACATCTTTTACACTGAAAACAGTCTCACATTATCTGCTTGCAGTTTATTGCAAAAAAGATTTTCTCCATACATTGATGGAATTTTACCACAGTATTTGCATCTGTTTAATCGTAACACAGTAACAAATTCATGTAAGAGTAGTGTTGTGTGCATGAACATTCTAGTAGTGCATGAGTATTCCTGAAAATAAGGATCAGTTTACAGCACAAACTTGCAAGTGCACATTGCCAAGTTGCAGTAAGAAAATGAGTGCTATGTTTTAAGTGCGTTGTGTAATAAATGCCATTTGGTAAGAATATATGGTGTGGTGATACGTGAATGAATGAGTATGGAGCATTGGTGGAATGATAGTGACAAGTGGCAACTGAAGTACATGGAGAAGAACCTCTCATGTTGCTTGTTTGTCCATCATAAGTCCCCCTTGGACTAGCATGGGAATTACATGGGCCACTGCAGTGAGTGCTAGCTTTTGAAAGACACTTTGCAACTGGTAGCAGAAAATGTAGGCAAGAAGGTGGTAGAATCCACTTTGATGCATGCCGTGGAATATGCATGAGAAATTGTTGAAATTGATGTACAGCTGTGTCTACAAAGTTCTGAATCATTACCTTTGAAAGGGTTAAATGTAAATAGGATGAGTATGTTAAAGGTAGGTCCAGGGTAATACTCCAATCAGTTTAACCTTTTGGCGCCGGAATTATTTTTTTAATTTTAGCACACCCTGTATATAAAATGTGAATAATACAGGAACCAAATATGTTAGAATTATGAAACAAACTGCATTTTGAAGACAAAAAACGGAGAGTATATACCATGTTTAAAATATTCAGTACCTATATTTGTTGAATAAATATATAAAATGCAACTTTAGAGGTTAGCGGTGTGGTATGACCACTGTAGTTGACATTAGGCGTCTAAAGGTTAAAGGTGAACCAAAATGTTATTTTATTATTTATCAGTAAAGAAAAGATAGCACAGTATTTATTTATCTTTTGATTGTGTCTGTGTTGTGGAAAGTTGATTTTGATAGTGTGTGTACTGTAAGATAAAATGTGGGTGCTCTCTTTGACAGTATGAGTGCCATTAACTGAAATACCTGATAGTGAAATAATGTTTCATAGATTGATGACTAGATAATTAATTAGCTACAGCATAACAGTATTGTAGTAGTAGTAGTAGTAGTAGTAGCAACAGCAGTAGAAGCAGTAGCAGTAGAAACAATAGTGGTAGTAACCTACAGATATTTTACTTCCCCATAAATTATAAAGTTCAGTGACCGAACATCGAACATGTATGTCATTCCAAGGAAGGCTAGAAATTAAATGTAGAATTACTGGTTGAAGACATTTGTCATAAGGGAAGTGGTTGTTAAAAAAGTGAGGAATTTTTGAGTTGTGTTTCTGACTTCAGTATGGTGTAAACATGTGTGTGTCGCTTATTATTGAAATTTTCAGCTGGTATATGTTTGATACACTGATTTAATATTAAAATTTACAGATACTAGGCACTATTCACATTTTCTGAATATACAATAATTTTCTGTGTAGGGGTAAATTTGTTCAGAGGTTTCTAATAAGCTATTTTTTTTTACTGAATTATGACTTCTGGTGTTCTTCAAGAAATAAGAAGGAATAAAGAGGGTGTAAGTGTAACTACAAAAAGTCTGTCAACCTCTAAAGCACCACTGTAACTTAAAGCCATGATAGTGATATCCCTACCTGGTCTGCTGTGGACTAAAAACACAGCCTAGAAAAGAGTTTGTATTTAGATGAGTCCACCAGGGAAAACATGTCTTCGAATGCCCGGTATGTACAGGTTAAATATCTGAACTAAGAAATTAGACCATGCCGTTTTGCTTGTGTTTGACTTTCAGAAACATGTTGAAGTAAAAATAATGTGAGAGTGAAGTGCTGGAACTATTAACAGACTTATTTACAGGCTTCATTTTTGTATGTGTTAGGTTTAATACAAGCTTTCCTAACACTTTTTTCATTGTTTTTTTCCAGGTAGTAATACAAGTAGTGTGTCGCAACTTGTAGTGAATGGGACCAATATTGGTATCAATCCTGCTGTTCCAGCAGACGATGATGTCGTGTTAACTGTGTTGGGTAACAGTGATGATGATGGTAGGGGTGGAGAGAGTTGTTCACCGACTGAGATGACTGACTTGGACCTCACAGAAGTAGTAATGTGCGAAACAAATATTGTTGTTCCTTTAAGTGCCAGCAGATTACGCTTACTTCAGGATACAACCATGATTGAGTCTGCACTGGACTTGGATTCACTAGAAGAATCCTCTGTAGGTGCAGGAAGTCAGGCAGGGCTCTTGAAACTGAATGCGGTGTGACGACGGAGTGGTGTGTGGGTGTAAAGCTTCAACAGGTTGGTACTGGTGCAGTTTGTTATAGGCAATGAGTGTTCAGTAACACACAGACAACTGTAAACATATCCATGTCATGTCATGTTGCAGGGTAGTAGAAAATTTTCTTTGTTAATGTGAGGTTCGTGGATGATAGTGGAGTAAGGCTGTGGCATATGAAGAGAAAAACTTCATGTTTGAAAGGAAAAATCTGCCTTAATATTTTGCTTGAGGCTTCTTGTCTACTGCTATTATATTTACCATTCCTGAGTAGGTAATGCCATTCTTTGTTTGTAGCAGCAAATTATGTATGAAAATAGACAGAGCATATGTTATATGTGGGAACTTTATTGGTGAAGAAAAATGTTTCTTTCTAAATGTATAGGTGTCCTTCATTTTTAATGTTTTATGAAATTTTTTGTTAATTGTTGACATCCTGAATCTCTGATGCTTATTTCGCACATAGAGTATATGAACATTAACATTTTCTGTGATTATGACTGCCTCAGTGGCGGTTAAAGCAGTCAGTGTGAAACATCATTACCTGACGTGGATTGTTTTATATTGAAGATGCTGTTACTAAACAGTCATATTTGAGACAATGGTGACTTGTGAAGTGTTATAGTAAGGCCTGTGGTTGAGTTTGTACAAGCAATTTTACACATGGCCTGTAGAAGCTTCCAGTTATTAAAAGGCTTTAAGTTAAATGTTAAATATACATTATATGTTATTGACATTTTTGTTAAAATACACAAAGTTATGTAAAAATGTTCATGCTTGCATTGTGCAGTCATGAATTGAAATTCTTCTGTTATACTGACAAATGGGCTATATTGGTCCTTTATGTGAATTTTATTGTTCTTACATTTTAAAAAAAAGTGTATATAAAGATATTGTGGAAATAGTGAGGTGGCAAGATACTAAACAATCTGGATTGGAATGGGTAGTGATTTTCAAGTAATTTATTATATGTTTCATATGTAAGATGACATACCCTATTTATGTTACTGTACATACGTCAAGCCATTTGCTGCCATTAAATATGGTAATCATTTTGAACAACATAATAAAATAAATGTGATGCAACATTGCATGCAGTAGTTTCATGTATAAAACATTTTTTAAATTAAGATTCTGCTTATTTTTAATTTTTCAAAAGTCATGTTATTTAATATACGAACTTAATTTTTTTATTAGGATATGATATATTGTCATGTTGTTTAAATTAATGAAACACACTCTAACTTTTGTGTTTAATGTTTATTGTGTCACTGCTGAACTTGGATACTTGTCATTTAAGTTACAGTAATTGTTGTATAACAAGAATTCAATTCCAGCCAGAGATAGTGATTTTTCTGTATATGTAAAATTTAACAACAACTTGTTGCGCAGCTCTTTTATACATTAATTAATGCTCCAACATATTTCAGCCATAACTGCTAACCTTCAGGGTGCTAGTAAGATTTTAGCATGTGCAGCCTATGCTTCAACTTATATAGCAGGAATTCTACATATGATTGAAGTTGTTGTGTGCTTTCTTCTGGGTAACTCCCCGGCTTCTGAATTTTATGTGCCGATGTTTCGGAACACTGTCTGTTGCATCTTCATACGCAGGTAGGTATGAAGAATGTTTGGGTTTGAGAAATGTTGGGGTATACCCCAACACTTCTCAAACCTAAATGTTGGGGTATATCCCAATGTTTCTTAAACCTAAACATTCTTCATACCTACCTGCCTATGAAGATGGAACAGACAGAGTGTTCCAAAACGTCAGCATATAAAATTCAGATGCCAGGGAATTACCCAGAAGAAAGCATACAACATTCAGAACACAGCAAAT
>Ga0123352_10010834_pt1 | contig 14336 bp, 9 predicted proteins | sample TergutLab28metaG_FD_89700 | JGI IMG/M metagenome (GOLD analysis project Ga0123352, IMG submission 89700) | Labiotermes labralis P1 segment gut microbial communities from Petit-Saut dam, French Guiana - Lab288 P1 | ecosystem: Host-associated > Arthropoda: Insects > Digestive system > Gut ... | reverse complement strand
TTTTTCCTAGATTTTTAATAAAAAATTTTTTTATGTGTCAATCTTGCGTTTGGCTTTTTTTTTTTCAAAAATAATACAATATGGGGGGGGGAGCGGATTATTTTCACTTCCCCAACATTTGATAACTTGGTCTTTATTACAGTTTTACTGTTAGACTTTTGTCTGTGTTATGACATTTTCAAAGAAGCCCCTTCTCCACTTGTCTGTGTGGATTGTATTTCCTGCAATCAGTGCAGCACATATCTGCCTGGTGTATTCTTTAACAGCAGGAGAAGTACACATTCAAATTTAAAATTCATTAAAACAATTTGAGTCATTCCCCTCTTAAGCCAATGCTATTGCTTGAAAATATTTATTTCCAATTTTTCATATAGTTTCATGGCCAGGCATTCGAAGAGGCGGCACTTACAGTATCCATACCCCGGGTGGCATCGGAACATGTGACATACCTGTTTGTGATTTATCAGTTTATTGATGAGAAAATGCCTGGTTCAAATCTGGATGAGGACACTGCCTGTCCTTACACGTTTCATAGCTTTCCTCAGTCCCTTCAGGAAAATGCCAGGATTGTACCTTGATGATGTCACAACCACTACCATATATACCATATACCCTACAACCCTATAAGCAGTTTGACACTGACAGCTTTGTAAAATAAATGGCATAAGTAAAACATGAGCTTTGAAAAGACCTGACAATGCAGAGCTTCATAATAGGCACACTTCTTCACATATAATTGTGAATGAACCAAAGTGGAGGAAGATATCAAGAAGATAATGACTAGCATATCATGGTGAGGAAATGTATACAAAGTGGAACATGTCAATTTAAAAAAGAGGGCAGAGGTTTAGCCACAAATTCGATGTGAAAACTGAAGTGCATATCCAGGTGTTCTTAAAAAGTCCAACAGCCTTCATCCACTGTACCGTTTCACTAGTTGCACACACACATTTTGATGCCCATGCCTGTCATCATCATCTCTGCTACCAGTTCACTGCATAAGGCACAAGTACTACTAACAGTGAAGTTTAGAGGCAACTCCTAATTTGTGGGTCCTCAGTATATAACTCGCCTCATTTCACACTTCTGGGCCCCAGAATCCAGTGGAAGATCCTAGATATTTTGAAAATTTGTGGACCACTACTATGATAAAAGTTTCTAATGATGATAAGAATCTTACAATATTCAACAGTGGCTGTGACAAGGCTCAGCTTGTCATACACAAGCCTGTCACTGTGGGGGCCTGGATTTGATCCCTGGCATGTGGAATTCATAGAGGACAGTGGCAGTGGGACAGGTTTTTCTCCATATACTTTGGTTTCCCCATCAGTATCATTGCGCCATTGCTCCACAGTTATTCAACTATCACCCATGCTGTACAATCTTCACAACCAACAGCACTGCTGAACAACACACTCAGAAAAATATCGGACAGTGATTCAGATTAGCAGCTGTACACAATATTATTTGAGAATTAAATAATGCTAACTTGTTAGGTTATGTTGTTTCAACAATTCAAATTTCTTTAACACATTTATTTTAATTATTAGTTTTAGCAGCATTAAAATGTTAATGGTATTCCATAACTTGTATACATACAATCCACAAAGTAATCAAATAACAAAGAAGATGAAAAATCTGCACTCTTCTGGGATTTTATACACTGCAGAGTGGTAATTTCGTACAGAATTACCACTCTACGAAGCATGATATCCCAGGAGAGCGCAAATCTCATCTACATCATGGCAGAAGCCTGATATCATTCAAAGAAGATGCATTCTGGAATGCTCATCATCTGATAAGGACAGCACTTCAGCCTTTTTTAATGATAATTCTGAAGAGGAACCACTAGCTCACTTAGGTTAGTCAGGACCATAAGGTCTTGATCCCATTCGCAAATCAATCAATCAACCAACCACTAGCTCAATAAATAAATAAAAACTGGTTTGGCTAAATATACATTGGATGAGGTTTGTAAAGAATGCTCCTTACAAAAATCTGGTAACACATCTATGGAGCCTGATGCAAAATTTTGCATTTTTATCACCAAAATGTGTAGAACTGAACAAATATGATAAAATACAATTACTTCCTTTTTACAAAGGTATTCAACCTTGTAAGGTTGTGTTTCTGCCATTTAAATTTTATCTACAATTAAAGCAAATGAATTGTGCACTAAAATTGGGTTACCCCAATATTTCATACTCTGAAACATCTTTCAGCCTAACTGGGCCATTACGGAAGAGGACTAAATTTGTGAGTCACATTCCATCCTGCCTACACATGAGTCTAAGTATTTCTCAGAAACTCACCACCATCATCAGGATCCTAGCAGACAAAGTGATATACCGCGGCTTCCATACAACTTCGGTTGAACATGGGATGGGAATTATGTCTGAACCATCAGTGTTTACATAGATGTTTTAAATACAGTTCCCTCAGTAATCATAAAAATATAATAGGCCTATGAATAACAAGGCAATTGATCTGGGACTGATGTTTTGTTGCTACCTGACCAAGACACACATTCAGTGAAGCTCATCTACTCTACTAACAAAAATTTCATGAAAATCCTATATATGATCCTAACATTTTAACAGAATATAACATACATTTTTTAATTATAGATTTTATGGTTTTCATCTTACACAAATGTGTGTCATTTTTAAACGATTACATTTGTAAAATTTTATGCTTTTACTTGTCACATTGTATCAGACTCCTTCACAGTGGTCCAGATCAGCCAAAACATGTTGGAGATTCAATAAAATAGTTGGGATATTCCAGCCTAAGTATATGCAGTTCATTTGATTCAATGATAGTATACAAACTTCTACTATATGGAAAATAAATTGCATACAACAAATATAACGTAGACCAGTAATACAAACACAATAAATCACAAGATTATTACGGCATTTTAATTGGAATCCTAATATAAATATGACAAAAGATATGTTTTTAAAAATTTAGTAAGTTTGGAAGTGGCTTTAGCCACTTCACATACAGAAATGATGTACTTTTTGTTAAGACTCTACACAATGAAACTAAAAAATTTACTAAAGATCACAAAAATGTTAAAAACAATCATAAAATATACAAGTATATTTGAATAGACGAAATGGAAGTCAATACAGTGTTTCCTGCATACAGAGTTATCCAGCGAACCAGTAAAAAAGAAGCTCTTAAAGAGGATGAAAGCATCTTCTAGGAAAATATAAAAATTATGTTCATTTTTTTAATCACTTTGTATTTTGATCCCAAGTAATTATTTCATAACAGTTCAGCTATGAAGATGATGAATATATACCATCAGAGCAACTTGAATGTACCCTTTAGTGTCAAGGAAAATTTCATAAAACAAAAATCATTATGGACCACCTTAAAAATACAACTCTGACATCATTTGCTGCTGACACAGGTGCACTCTCTTCATTAACACCATTTGTGTACACAACCACAGGGTTCTCATTACACAGCTCTTCAGCACTTACGAAGTCAGGGCATATCATCTTCTGCAAGCAAACCTTCAGGATGACACTACAATTCTGACCTTGCAGCACCATCTCTACATTATGATTCCATTACTAAAAATCAGTATAAAAGCCATGCAACCAGAAATAGAGAGTCAGTATGCCACACACAAGTGATGAAGTAGTCCACATCACAGTATCGTCTATGGTACAATTCAACCATCAGAAAGCCACTAAAGCCTTTTAAATATAATGAATAGGAAATTTTTGTATCAAAATCTGAAAAAATGAACATCTAAAGCATGAAAACATTTTACATGCAAACTTCATAAGCAGGAAAATTTAATGTGATTTTTGGCAGTACATTAAAAACCTAACTTCTTCTACAGGAAAACCTTGTATCTGGAAGCTTCTTATCCAGGAAACACGTTAAAAAAAAAAAGCATAATATCTCTTGTACCACTTTCAAAAGAAATGGCTCCACTATGGCACAGCAACAGTTATAACATTCACTCTTACTTGGAAATGCTAGATTAGATGTTGAATTGCTTCTTGTATCTGCTTCATAACTTCGGATTTATATTGGTTTGCATCAATCTCTACCACCTGGACACCAGCAATGCTCTTGTATGCCTCAGCAATACTGAAATTAAAACTTAATTTTTCAGAATACATACAAAATTTCTCCCAAATGTGGAAAGTGACTGCATTTTGACAGTGCTCTCTTTTGCAAAAAACAAAACTTACGTCTCCCTGAAAAGAACATCCTTTGCAAGTTGCTGTTCCTCCTCAGTATTTGTTGTATTGCGACCCTTGTGACGGATATTGCGAACCGTCTCATTCACATCAAGGAGTAGCACAATGTCTGGCTTTATCAGGTCCGTTGGCCAGTCATACAGTGGATCACCTTTGGGTGGAAGCTGCAGATTTTTTTCCCTCACCTCATCAGCTATAGCAAATGCTGCTGTAGAGTGCCAGAACCTATGGTACATGTCCCACCTTTACTGCTTGTTAGTGGATATAGAACTATACACATGAAAACTGATAAACCCCAGGAAAAGATCTAAGTGTGAGAGATTTTTCAAAAGCAAAATATGAATATAATCATATTTATGATACATACAAAAATTATAAGGATGGAGCAATCTTATGATGTAACACAAACATGCCAAGAAAAAGCAGAAAATAAAGTTTATATGTTTATCACAAAATGAAGACAAGTCAATGGGGATTCAACATACAAAAAAATTGAAGTACAAGTACTATAAAGGCTACTAACCTATCCATTACTACTGGACAGGACTGCACTACCTTCTCAACTTCATATGCAGCAATGTAGTTCCCGAGACTGTAGTATGCCCGTCTGAGAACTGTGGGTTGACCATCAAATTGTTCACGCAAGGACAGTAGGCAAGGAGGCGGTGTTGACATCTTCTGTCCATTCATCTTCTTTATTAACTTTTCCACCATTGTAGTTTTGCCTGCAGAAACAACCAGACAGATGACAGATGAGGTTAATCTCTGTACATAAGTACAGTAATGTGTGTCCACAAGATTACTGGTATGGGTACTAGATGCAGTCCACTGATCAGCCTCCTGCTCCAGGCATTATTGTCACAATCATACGAGCTCCAATTGAAGGCTGAATGTTCTTCAGTACCATTTTGGAAGTGGCAGTGACATGAAACATCACAATTCTAGGACTTAAATCCAAGTTGTGAGGCATGTTGCATAAACATGCAAACAAATTATTAATTCACCTCTGCTTGATGTTCATTACCTGATCCATCTAGACCTTCCAGGACAATGAAAGGATGCAGTCCTTCCACCTTATTCCTCACATCACTGTACTCATACTTATCACTGAAAATCTCTAACAATCGCTCAACTTGAGGGAGATGAACAAACTGCAACAATTCACAACAAAATGTTCACTCAGTTTGAAGGAAAGAAGCAAACTGCAACTAAAAAACAATAGCATACACTTTTTACGTATGCAAAAATGGGCAGAAATTGTTGTTTGACATAAGAAATCCTTTGTACAGCTGTACAAATCATGCCAGCTCAAAGCTATCCTGTACCAAAGAGGTACTTAACCATGCCATAGGGCATTGTCACCATATACTTACTGTGCAGGCTTGGGTCCAGTACCAGGGTAATCAATGTGGGATTACTGGTAGACAAAGCACTTCAGATTTCCCTGCCCATTATAACTATCATTCCACTGGTACAGCAGGACCATTTGACACCGCAGTACCAAGGACTAAGTCATGACCCACTCCTACTTAAAGTAAAAACTTCTTAGTTACCTCAGCTCCCTTCAGGACCTTCAATATAGCATCCAATGAATTGTATATGGAGCTGAAGTTCATATTTGCTTCTGACAGTGCCTGAAAAAGCAGCACAACAGGACATCAATCTTTGTGACTTTTATTTTCAACCAGCCAGCACATGATCAATATAAGATACCTAGATGGCTAATAATGAACAGAATAAGACAGTACAGACACATTCTGAGAATGAACAGAGATAGAATATGAAGTTGCCTACAAATGTGTACTATGAAATGTCTAACAGGAGATTTCGATCAAGACTGGATCAGTAGGTTAGAAAAGGTGTCATGCAGAAGGTAACAAGTTAAAGTTGTCCCTACACATGCCACAGAGACATACAGGTGGAGCAGAGGTATGGCTGGACTTAATCTTAAACTTGATGCTACATGGATTGAGTGGTCAATCTCACACCATGGCCCCTTTATCACTGGGGAAGACTTTGGTACCCACTAAAAAGGAGGCTGGGTGGGGCCTTGTCATGTCAAAAGATGGAAAAAAATGGAATGAGCAAAAGGATCTTTGGACAGAGAGATGGAGTGGCTTGGTTGGTGGACAACAGACCTGCAATGGAAATGTCCAGGTAGGTTTCAGTGTTTTGGAACACAAACAGGGAATCATACAGCAATGAGAAGCATAAAATAATATTGATTGTAAATGTCTGATTGCTCTGTACAATTTCAACCACCTGACTGTCCATTTTCACACCTCACATTTCTGAAATTCTGCTCAAATTGTAATACTTTTCAATGTCTTGGGTATAATTATTACACTGCAGCAATCAATGACTGAAAAAATTCCTAAAGCACAATTGTGAAAAACTAAACGAGGAAGGATTACATGTAATTTGAGGTATTTATGGTCTATGCAGTGTCATACTCCAGACTACAGTATGTAAATGAACTAGATTCAAAATTATTCAAATTTTCTTAACACACATCTGTCACTGTGACTTAGCTAACTCCATGGAGCACAGTCCTCCTCAACAAGCAACATTAACGCTATTAGGAAACAAATTCTGTGCCTCCTCTGTAACCTTATACACAACAGCTCACCAGTGGAAACTACTGTTAGCCATATTAATCCTCCCACTGTTTTTAAAAAGCATTTTCATATCAGTCTCCCATCTACAGATTTGTCCTCATGCAGGCTCTTTCCTCTCATTTTCCAAACAAAAGCGTCGCAAAAACAGCTGCTACTGTACTTTCAGAAGCACCACAAACAACTGCACACAATAATGGGTATAAAAGTTAATATAAAATAAATACCATCAAATGTACATTGAGCAGGGACAAGATTGTGTCCACCTAAATATCTGCTACATATTTCAGCCAAATTCATACAACTTCACAGGAATACATATGTGGTATTAAAAACAGCATTACTACTACTGGCATGCTATAATGTCCATAAGTAAACAAACCATCAGAGTGTAGTAAATACTGAAACCTAGAAATATATACTGCATGAATGAAATAATGTAATACAGAATTTATACAAAATTTCAAAATTTACAGTACTAGAAACGGTTATGTGTTACAACTCCAGGATACTCACAGTTTATTTATATGCACTAACCATATGCCACAATTCACTATTATCTCATCCTTCGTGACTACACCATATGGATGGTGCATAAATATCAACTCTTGACTTTTCTAGTTCATGGTACACGCTTCTCTCTGAGATTGTAAATTCAATAACATTTCACAATTCTGTACTTGGTATTGTATTTCATCATCTGCACAATATAAGTTTTTACAGATTTTAATATTTACAGCACACCTGACATTTCATATACATACGGGTGCAACAGTAAGGTGAATAGTAATAACAGTATTTCTATATCACCTAAGTATTCACTGTAGGTGGTTAAGGTATGTACGAAATGTTTACGTGAAAATATGATCATGTCTATGTTCGTTGTACATCTGATGGTTTCTTGGTGTGTACGTGGTAAATGATGCATACATGAAGGACATGTAAGCTCTTGAAACTTTGTCATTTCCTATTCACGTTGAGAGCAAAGTTACTTTTCTTTCAAGGATCTGATAAAATAAATATTACTCCGCATTCTCTCTAGAAGAGCAACTGCCTACAGGTGAAGAAATCCCCAAACTACACAGATTTCATTAATACTGCAATCATTGTCTAAGTCAGCAAACAATGCATTTAAATTACATCCAAACTTATTGGTGACTTCTACTTGTGCTTACTAAACCTAACATATATATTCTATGATTATGGTCACGTAGGCCTATTATGTGACAACAGAGTAGAGAAGAGCAGTCTGGAATACAGTAGAGTAGGATGGACATAGCAGTGACCTTTGCACCATCACCATTTCTGCCCTTTTGTGTAACCCTTTGCATATACATTTAGCAACCTGCACTTTGAACTCAGTGCAATACCCTGCTAATGGAAATGTCAGTAAAGTCACCTGATTTCAAGAAATGATGGCATGCGACACCAATAGCCTGGTACATAGTAGGTTCCCTCCATACACCGGTATGTGCCTGTTTACATGGTCATAATCTTAATATTCACCACCATGGTAACTTCCAATCTCACAAAAATTCTAATCTACCCAATCGTGGAATGTTTAACCAGTTCTGGCGAGACAAAATTTATCGTGGTTAACAAACTATACAGTAGTGAAACCGGACTTCAGGGCTGCTAATGCCAAAACTACCGTTGGACACACTCCTGAAACCTAATGCCGCATCTCCTTAGTCTTCAAAGTTGCAAGCGTAATGGTATCTTATCACAAATGTTTGTGCATATCTTATCATCCCTGCCCTAATAACACACCCAAGTCATCATTAACATCTTGACGTTCACTAACCTAGCAACAACATGTACCTTCCATTAAGGTCCCATTATGCACTAACCTCAACTGCTCACTCAGATCTTTCTTGGGTATAAATATTTTACTCGGTCTCATTGTATCTTACAGGATCAAGTAAATAAAAAAAAAAACATTATACAGTGCACATTATCACGTACGTTACAAATTAATACCATTCCAAGGAAAGCATAATTATGAAATATATAACTGGTACCATATATTCTTCTACTTTGCATTTGCTGTTCAATTAATGAAACAAGTGTCAAGCTTGCAGTCTAGTTACAACGAACTTTATAGCCACCAAAATACGTAACTTGCTGTTTAAGTACAGCACACATCACGTAGCCGAAACGTCCTCGAAAACTTCCCCGTATCCGTGTAACTCTGCAGTAACACCCAAAGTAGACTGGCGAATCGAAACGCCCATACTTCGATTAATCGACGACTTGTGGCCGCTGCTTATCCATGGTCGTTACCGTTAGGTGCTTCCATCTTCTGTCACATTTGACAATCACATAATCATACAGGAACTGCTAGAAGTGCTTCAGACCAGGGCAGCCAACGTCTGCCTGCAGCTTGAATCGTGAACGTTGAAGGACAAGGTAATAAGGCCGTACTAAACTCGGTAAAGCACAAAGAATGACTGGCTTACTCCATACTGTCGTAAAAGTAATGAGTTATACTTTCGAAACTTTGTTTATGCTAATAACGTTGCCGTATTATATAATGTAGGCCTATTGTTTGTTAGAATGTATTTCTGGAAATGTTCAGGTGATAACTAACGGCAGCAAATATATTCCTCTAGGGCCGAACGCGATCCACCATGCCGTAGACTGTCATAATATTGTGCATTATTATTGAAGCGTTGCTCAACATGTTGTGTTAGTCTGATTGACAATATTATCGTGCAATAGGAAAGAAAAGTGTGAGCAGTCTGTGGACAGTTTGCGCAATATTCATTCACCCAACCGTTTCTCGAGCTGTAACGACGTCTCTAGCACAGGACTTCCAATGGACTGAGGAGATCTAGCACGTATGAACTTCAGGTCTTCAAAAGTATATCTACCGTACAAATAGTATAGCGTACTGGATACGCGCTGACTGAGAGTGACTGTTTCTCGCATGTTAGTAAATCTTTCGTCGATTGCAGGGGTAACGGTCTTGAGGAGGCCAACAAATGATGGGCCATCGAACCGCAAAAAATATTGTAGCCGTTTGGCTCACTCAGACGTAAGTCTGTCGTGATATTTTATTGTGTGTGTTGTGGTCTTTTTCTGTACCATTCTTTGGTCCAGCGACAGTTCCTTTACTTTTTTCAACACAAGACTAAATCAGTGGCCACATAAGCAGCACCATTATCACTCAGTGTGTTCTCCCGTCTTGACCTACGAGTAAAATGAAATATTGCACAATAATATTTATTAAGTTGTATATGGAGACACGCGTGGCACGAGTATCAGTTCAAGGCAATAACACTGAGCAACAACACTGACCGCCTAGGGGCCGCTTGACTGAGTGGCACCGTTCAGAGATGTGTACAGTGCACATTTCATTCTTTGCAACACGGCAAGATCTGGCTCTTTTCATGTTCTTGCACACTGGTCATTCCCATCGGGGCGGTGGTAGTAACCCCGTTCCAGTACTTTTTTTGCCTAAGAATTTTTTGGCTAATGCTTAGAAGAGAGGCAAATAAAAAGTATAACCATTTTAAATGATTATTTGGGTGGCGTAAAGACAGAAAACAGATGAAAAACCAACATTTTATGGGGCGCAGAATAGTCGCCCGTTTGAATAGGAAGGGAGGCGCTGTAAATTGACTGTGCTCTTTGTCCAAGGTCATCGACTGTTATGGACTGGTTCAAACGATTCTTCCTCCTCTTTCTAACTTGACTCCGTATGTTAAAGTTCCTAACACCCATGGGCCGGGAGAGCGAAGTAGGTGAGCAACTGGTACGTGATGGATAGTCCATGGATCGAATCCGATGGGGGCGAGATTTTCCGCGCCCGTCCAGACCGACCCTGGGGCATGCCCAGATTCCTATATCAGTGTTTCTCAACCGCCGGGCCGCGGCCCGGTACCGGGCCCTGGCTTCAATTATACCGGGCCGCGAGAGGTTCTCCTGGAATTTGCCATTTTAGTTTTCTAAGCAATTTTCATTAATAAGTGTTTTATAGTGGAAATATTCTGAGGAGAAAAATATTCGTGAATGTGTCGAAAAACTCAGACCCAGATGTTGGCTTGAGGAGACTAAAATGTGCTACAAGATTTCATTAATCCAGTAATTGATAACTAATTTAAATGTAATTTTATATTTGTCAACATGCCACACCATATACATAAGTGTACTAATACTCTTTATGATTATGCCATAATTAATTATTAATACTTAATGTTAGTTTAATGTATGAACTTAAAAAAATGGAAAGGTATTTTTACGAGTAAATTTGTTGGGACCGGGCCCTCGTCTTATGAAAAAAGAATTTACCGGGCCGCGGTCTCACAAAGGTTGAGAAGCACTGTCCTATACAATGGTTACCGGGTTATTTCCGGGGGTAAAACTGCCGGGGCTTGGCGCTACTCACTCACTTCCATTTAGCGCCGAGGTTAAAGAAAGAGTAGAGCGATACCTTTACTCCCACTTGGGCCTTAATGTCTTGTTCTAGTGTGAACTTTACCTTTTAACACACGCGCGGTCGATTTTGCCCCCCTCCCTACCCTCGCAGTGTTACTCGCCAAGTTACGCCTATGGTGAGAAGCATGTCGGTTAGTAGACTGTCTCAACTCCTAAACTCGCATACACCGGCTGACCGTTTTCATCAGTGTGCTAAAATTTGGGCCATATATGAAGCTTAGAGACTTTTGCTAAATGACACTAGGTAGTCTGTTATAAATGTACCTGTGACTGGAATAAACCTGCTGCCCTCATATTCCGGACTTTCTGAGAAGTTTCTCCAGAACGTCGGTGACTGTAATTCAGTCCACGTGGTTTCGTGTCCCAGAAGTCTTGAAGCTTTAGATCGGCATTAGCAGCGAGTCACCGTGAAGGCCTTCCGCTTTATTATCTCCAGGAAACTCCCACCACGGCCCGTGCAATATCTTGGCTGATGCCATGCGTTGATCACAAATAAGAATTAGAAAGCAGTGACCTCCATGACATCATACGCTGATTTTTTAAATTACACGTGCCACGTTGTGTTGCAACAGCTTACCTTGCCACAAAGGCGGCACGTGTATTCTTATTCTGGAACACCTTGCCTTGTCGAAAGAGGCTGTATTACGGAATTACTTTAGGTGAGCGGCTTTACCTAGAAGTATGTGTACCTAACCATGGTTTATGCTGTATATTTACCCATTTCGATGGTACCGTTATCAGTTAGTTGTTTGCCCTTGTTATCAGAGTCCTCCGAATTGGTGGAATGGCGAAGTGAAATTATTATCTAATTTACCAGTCATTAACAGTGCGAGATATCAGGATTACGGCACGGTGTAGTAGAGGTCCTCGCCTCTCATCTGGGGCGTTATGCAGCGTATGTTCTTGCCTAATTTACCAGTCAGTAGAGTTCATATTGCAGCTGTTGAGCGTGAAGCGCTCGTGGACGGACGATCCGTTGACTTATTCCAAATTGGTAAATGAGACAGAGCCACTGGATTCGTGAACGAAACGAACTGCGTTCTGGTAGGGAGCCGAACAGCAGGTTAGTGAACGCAGATGTGTAGAGAGCCGTGGACAGAGTAATGAAGAAGACCAGTTCGGATCACAGAACACGACGGATCGGCAGAACCGATCGGTTATGTGACAGTAAAGTCTACACGTAGCTATACCGTCCTTTGGAAGTAGAGTGAGAGACGAATTGTGTCAAGTGACGCCAGTATTATGCATCGAAGTGAAATTAGCATTAGTTATAACCGAAGAATAAGAACCAACTAGAAGCTACTTATTGCTTTATTATACTTATGTTAGGCTCAACATGTTTCGGGCACTGCTATGCCCATTATCAAGAGCTCACGACTATAGGGCTGATTACCACATGGGCCGTCCTGTTCTTGGGTTACTGTTGGTTGGAAGTTGGGTGCAGGCAGGCTGGATAAGTGTCCGGGCTGCAGGCTATAGCAACCCAAGAACAGGACGCCCTATGTGGTAATCAGTCCTATAGTCGTGAGCTCTTGATAATGGGCATAGCAGTGCCCGAAACATGTGGAGCCTATCATAAGTATAACAAAACAATAAGTAGCATCTAGTTGGTTCTTATTCTTCAGTTATCACAGCAATGCACGGTCCAATACACATCAAATTAACGTTAGTTATGTAGGTAATACGAATGCTCTGATAGTAGTTTTTAATCCTTATCAATGAAAACGTCAAATACCGTGTTAAGGTAAATTCGTGTAGGACTCACTAGGAACCCTGATATAACGTCGCTCTTTGTTCACCGCAATTTGTGGAGGTACATCGAGGGTGGCGGTGAATCGGAATATGGGAGGCGCGGTCTCAGGTGTGGGATTGCGGGTTCGAATCCCACTGGGAGCGTGGATGTCTGTCTTCTGTGAGTGTTGTGTGCTGTCAGGTAGAGGTCTCTGCGGCGAGCTGATTACTCCTCCGGAGGAATCCTGCCGAGTGTGGTGTGTCTGTGATTTCGAAACCTCCGAAATGAGGATGCCAAGGCCCACTAGGCCCACATGAAACTATTCTCTTCTTTCATTCTAAAGTCGTCATTCTTTGTACGTCATTGCATCCCAGTTCAATAATATGGCATGTTGTCTTTACAGTCCCATTTTGTGTATTTTGCTAAATATCCGTAAGATAAGACTTCTTCATTTCGTCCCGGAGGTTTGTTGCGCAACTTCCGAATTTCAAATATCCTACTGTCACTCATAAAAATATTTTCTTACTTAATCTTGTCCTGTCTGTTTAATTATAGAGTAGTTCTTTGTTGATAGGCAGTGCTAGGCATAGAACCTTTCGTCTCCTAGTGTTTCGACTTGTGAATGCGGTTACGAACCTTCGGGTTCCATAAAATGAGGGGAATTTCTTGACTAGCTGCAATCCGGTTAGCTTCTCAAGAAGGATACTGCTCCATGGAGTAAGTAAATAAGTGTTTCGTTCAGGTTCTCTTGCTCCTCCACTGTTAGTAGCACTTCTAGAAATCTTAAATATTTTCTAGCAAAATTTCCCCTGAATCCCTTAAATTATTTTCAATTCCATCAGCGCGCTATATTTCCATCCCATAGAGCAATTTCATTTGACATCTTTTGTCATACATATTTTCTAGCGTTTTCACCTTTATATTTGATAGATATTGGGAACTTACCTACTGCCACTAAAGTTCGGTTTGTCATTCGCCACATTCGTAATACTCTATTTTTCTCCATCCTGTACGTTTTCAGACTTGATGACATACGTGTACATTCATATACCACTGCCAATATTTAACCATTCATCTACCAACTTTTGTTCTTCATTAGATTTCTTCGTTATTAAAAAAAGTCCCTTCCGTTTGCTGGAGTTACACCTGTTATAGAATTTTGATGTTTTGCTGATCGTGCCTGTCAGTATAATCTTAGTAACTGACCAACTTAATGCACAAATTCTTGTTTTGTAATAAGTTATTGTATTCCTTTACATGTTTCGAGCACTATTGTGCTCATCATCAGGAGGTCAAAATTGTATTATACAGCATCTGGTA
>Ga0123352_10010833_pt1 | contig 14337 bp, 4 predicted proteins | sample TergutLab28metaG_FD_89700 | JGI IMG/M metagenome (GOLD analysis project Ga0123352, IMG submission 89700) | Labiotermes labralis P1 segment gut microbial communities from Petit-Saut dam, French Guiana - Lab288 P1 | ecosystem: Host-associated > Arthropoda: Insects > Digestive system > Gut ... | reverse complement strand
ATTCAAGTAGCTCCTCAATTGACCTCACGAGGCTCACGAGGCTGAGTGGACCCCGTTCCAGACCCACTACTACTCAAAAAATCTGGTAGCGCCGGGGATCGAACCCGGGACCTCTGTATCTGTGGCCAGAAACTCTGACCACAGAGGCGGTCTACTCAACGAAACATACACATTAAAACAGTAATTAATGTACGTCAAGCACACCTATTTAATGTGTACAAGTCTGCATGTTTCCACCTTTTTAAACGGTCATCATCAGGCCTTCTAGCGGATTAAGTCAACAGATGCTTTGTACACGTTGGGGTCCCAATATGTTTACAGTGATAAAATACATGAAATCTAGCAAGTCAATGTATTTTATCACTGTAAACACATTGGGATCCCAACGTGTACACTGCATCTGTTGACTCGATCCGCTAGAAGGCCTGATGATGACCGTTTAAAAAGTTCGAAACATGTAGCCTCGTACAAATTAAATAGTTGTGCTTGACGTATATTAACTAATGTTTTAGTATATCCCTAGCACATCGTGATGTCTTCCATCAAAAAAGAAACATATACAATATATGTGAAGATTGTCGTAAAATAAGAGCAAAATCAATTTACAATTTTCCAAGCCACTAAGCAACTGCCTCACATAAAAGTCCAAGTACAAAAACGTAGCCATGAATATTAAAGAGGTCTTCAAAGCAGGGACAGCAGACGCGAGTACTATGAATGTCACTTTCAGCACTAGTGTTCTACTCTGTTGCTCATCCCTTCCCATTTCTTGAGCTCGTTCTTATGTTGGACATGATAACCGCCCAAAGCAAGTTGTCGAATCTTCCGATAAACCACATCAACAGCAAAGCTCGTCCTAAACTTAGTCTTGGTTGTCGTCATCGTCATTATCCGCACTGCAGATCAGCCACGGGGCTTGTGTCTGTGTTCAAAACTGATGAACCCGTCCACATCGATCGCGTTCTCTGCCTCTTCAATTCCATGATATTCGTGATCTGCAAACGTAACTTTTCATATACTTCTGTACACATGCCCATCTCACACTTCTGCATTTCCTCGTCTGTAAGAATTCTGTTTGCGATCCCTCAACGTGCAACTCCTGAGCCTACCAATTCTTAAAATCTTCGATTCAGTCACCTGCAAATCATTCTGATCTCCTTTGGTGAAGGCACAACCGTCAATGCCATGTCAGTTACTCGGATACTGTTCGCTTTACTTTCCTAATTTAGAATATCCTCTTGCAATTTTTATGGATTCTATTCAGTGCAAAACACATATACGAACTTGGAAGTTTTGTTACTAATAGCCCTGCAAGATACGCTTCCACGAGAATCAGTGGAATGTCTTTGCTTCATTCATGAAAAAGAAAAAGGTGTTTTGCACAGTCCCGTTAGTGTTTAGATGAATTTTAAACTGCAGGCTTTTATATCTATGCCAGACGTTTATTAGAGAATTTTGAGAATAAATTGCTTTATCAGCCCCTAGTTAAAACCTGCTTCAGAATAACCCATTGCTCAAACTCACGTTTTTGGAAGACAGACAGCAAACTTCAAATACAAGCAACCACAAACAAATTTCCCTCAATTTTATAGATTTGTAGAAAATTTATAAATGTCATGCTACTATCAACTTCCGCACGCAATTAATTCATACGCTTGCGCATCTATTCTTACACGCCTGAAAGAATTCTGACAGGGAATTTATTTATGCTTACGTCGGTAATTTAATTAACAAAACCGCATTGTACACTCAGATAGTTTTATTAAGTTTTAACTGTACACGATGAGACGGAATAGCGCAGTCGGCAAAGCTGTTCGCTACGGGCTGGACCGTTCGGGGATCGAATCTCGATGGGAGATATTTTCCGCATCCGGCCAGACCGGCTCTGGGGCCCACCCAGCCTCCTATACAATGGGTACCTGGTCATTCCCGGGGGTAAAGCGGCCTAGGAGTGGCTTGACAGCCCACCCCCATCTGGTCCGGAGGTTAAACAAAAAGCAGAGCTATACCTCTACTCACCCTCTGTGTCTTCTTGGCAGGTTATTGAGTGAAATTTGTGACCTGTAAACGAGTGTCTGTACAGTGTGTTTTATGAGGGATCCGCGATATTGCGGGAGAACGTTCCTTGGGTTAAATTACATCGATGTAACTAAAATCACCTATATCCGAAGTTGACCTGTTACGGAGAGAATGGTGAGTGAAGTTTTAATATGTGCGAATTGCTGTACATTTAGTTCTTACCAAATACGTATTACAGCTCGGAGGACTCTGTAGTTACTGTAATGTTAACACCAGTACTTAACGTATAATTAGCATCTGAGCACAATAAAAGACACTGATCGAGAAAGAAAATCTCACACATTGGACGGATAACGCATCACGCTAAACAGATATAGTTTGCGGAACCGCAAGAAGACCACATTTTTGTTGCGTCAGTATCTCCGTAACCGTTTAACTTCGGATATAGGTACTTCTGGTTACATCGAAGTAATTTACCCTTAGCAACGTTTTGCCGAAGTATGGCAGATTCCCCCTGAAACACTCTGTATACGTAGGTATGTACGTATGTAAGTGTATGTATGTATATATATATATATATATGTTTGTGTGTGTGTGTGTGTGTACATACAAAGAAATACTCAATACAGGATAAAATTTATAACATTTTCAAGCTAACTGCTTATTAAACGCCCTGTCGTCTTGTATAGCGCACAAATTATTATGTAACTGCCATGAACACAAGTGTTTATTATTATTATTATTATTATATCTTTACAGTATTTGGCAACACGTTTCGACCCCCATTTAGGCCGAAACATTCTGCCATATACTGTAAAGATCTAACAGTAATACTAATAAACAGTTGTGTTCACTGCAGTTACACAAAACGAGCAATTTCTAGGTTCAAGCTAATTGTGAATACGTGATCTTACATACATTTTTCCATGAAGGAGGAGATGAAGAGAAGGGTCTGCTAACACTATCACAAACAAAAGGTAACACGGTCTTTTTCGGGCAGCTGTTTCCAATCTCTGCTCAAAGGCGTCCTACAACTCGAACCAAACGTTTTCAGGGCTCCAAGGCTACGTAACCAAATAAAGTTAAATTTTAATGATTTTTTCGAGACATGATACTACCTTCATAATTTGGGAGAAAAAGTGCTTTAATTACCTGACACCTTCAATTGGCGCTGCCCCTACTAAACTGTAGATAATCAACCCCTTGCAGAGCAACAGAGAAAAATATGAACCGGAATCAATTATTTAATTTATGGTTGACACAAGACAAAGCCACTCAATACTTAATTTTCATCAATTCGAAAATATTATGGTTTAATTGTATTCGGTTAGAATTTGCTTTGATTTTAAATTAAAATTGCAATGTTGCACAGTATTTAATTTTTAAAAAATGCATTTATAAGATCCAGGATCCATCACATTTCATCAAAACATTTTCCGGCTTTATGGTGTTAATCTCGATGTCTGCCAGTAAAGACTGCCGTACAAAGACGGAGCTATGCCAGCTTCGTCTCAGACATATCATAAAGGGTCACAGGACTGTGTCCTTAGCGCATAGCCCATTTTTGAAAAGCCAACACTCGCTCAGGTAATCAAGAAATTCCCCGCCTCTATTGGCACCCAATGTTTATTACGGTAAACACACGACCTGCCACTACATTTCTATTCTCACCCAATGCATCCACTGCACACCCATCGTATACTTGAGATACATTTTAATACTGTCCTCACACCGATGTCTAGGTCTTCTGATAGGTCTCTCAACACCCCCTCCACTACCTTTCCTTCCTTTCTGAAAATAATTTTTTGGGTGGTGGTGGTGGTGGTGGTTCTAATGTTGCTCTTGCTGCTGCTGTTGTTGTTAGTATTACTAGTAGTAGTAGTACAATAGATGTTCATTTAACAACACGTTGATTTCGAAAATAACACAAGACTATTAATATATCTCCCTCTTTGGGTGTGGGCAGAAGCACTGTAACCATACGAAGTCATTCAAATGCCTCAGATAACTCAGTCTCGGTAAAATAATTATCTTACCACAATATATTTTAAATATATTTAAACCTTAATCGAACGTAATACGTCGTTCCCGGAATATTTCCAGAGATTTCTCATGTCTTAATATTTCGTCGGCCGGCATGAGCCAACTTGTAATAAACAGATGTATCCTGTGCAGAATTACCGATCTGTTAGTGACACCACCTAACACCACGCTGTCTCCAGCTAACCAACAACTCCATTCACTGCAATCCATAATTTCCTCTCTCAGTTCAAGTCGATATTAACCCTAGCTCATGGACCACACACCATTACTCATCTCCTTTATATAATACCAATTCGCTTTTCTTCTCGCTGTACACGAAAGAGGCTCCTAGTACGCTAAGCCTACTCCGAAGCATGAGGTAAGGGACGTTTGCGGCATACGATAGTTAGTTAAGAGTTAAGTCTATGTGGACAAGGCGATGTCTTGTTGTAACACTCCTCCTGGGTGTGGGACAAGAAACACGGCAAAGCAGACTACCCCATAGTTATAACAGAAAACTAGTGCCTGGCTAGGTAATCTTGTTAACCGTACATGGCGTTATCTCATTAGAGACCCATTTCATACAGTCGTCCAAGTCTTGGCATGGCGTAACGTCATGATTTGTCGGACAACTGATCTACATGAACAACTGAGGCCTGCCACGTGATCCGCGGCTTAGTCTAAACGTAAGCCTTGTTAATTGCGTAACACTTGTTCTCCTCCTCACACTGTGGGAGATATGTACCTGCTGTTCACTAAAGTGCCAATATACCTCGGCAATGTTCCGCAGTAAACACGTTTTGTGGTAAAAATTAAAACACACTTTCCCGCACTGCAAAAGTGCGACGTTACGGAAGATGGTGGGGAGAAGAAAAATTTTGATACTTCGACTACTAATGCGACGGTGGCAATATTTCGCGTCTTTATGTCGTGAAAGTTACATATCTGGCACAAACGTAACGGTGGATTCAACACTCATAAAAACTTAAAAAGTTCGTACAAACAAAGTCCGAAAGATCCTCCTTTCCCAGTTACAACCTTTATTTTCCACGGTCTCAGTCTGGCTAGTTTTCCTGCCAATTGTGTCTTGTAACAATGTGCGGTTAACCGTTTATTCTTTTCCTCAGTGCTATTTACGGAAGAAGCAGTCTTCCCGGAGAACGGTGTAATGAGTTTTCACAATCATCGCCTGTGAGCAGAGTAAATCCCCTTACGATTTCATTATAGATATAAGGAAGAGTTAAGCGCCAATATGTGTACGCACTTATGGCGACAATTTTGACACTCATGTTTCGCCACGACGACTAACAGAAAACATTTACTGACACTTACTAGAAAGTAACATGCCTGAATTGTTAGAGAGTGTTTCAGTGTCTACGAGACAACGCATATTATCGTGCACTGCGATGCTCTATCACATTTGAGCCTGACGGCTTGATTATTCTTGACAACGAAAACTGCCGAAACAAAATGTAGTGCGAGGTACCGCGAAGTTTGTCTTACTTAAATCCAGAGATGGGTTTAAATTTCATACATTACTTTATTGTTCTGCGTGTATTATTTGCCTATAAATGTGTGGCAGAACTCATTGTTACCCCATTATAGGCTAACGAATAACTGACATACACAAACTGAAAATAAAATGCTTTATTCAGATTGGTGCACTTGCTTCATCTTTCTCATGGATTCATCATAGGTGATGTTTTAAACAAGAATGAATTATCAGTTTTATCCGCGCAGAATATATGTACTTATCTCTTACTGCGGTTCTCTCAACTGACGTCACTATCGATATTGGAAGGACGTAATATTAGTTCAGGGATTGGCAAAGATTAGCTTCAAATTCCAAAGGAGGGAAATGTCGCTGAAACAGGAAATGGAATGTGGAGCTTTAATTAATAAAATTACAGTGGTTAGTTACGATATATTAGCTTTTATTAACTTGCTCACTACAATACGGTAGAACTTACTGTCGTACGCAAACATCAAGAAATAATTTCATGTCACTATAGCTCACTAGAGTAACTCGATGGTGACGGAGTCGAGTCCAGGAACTTGCGCAGCTAGAGAGTGTCGATTGAAACATTGTGGCGACAACAATACCGCAATTTCTCACCCTTCTTTCCAGTCACATGCAAGCACATTTATGCTTTAAAAATGAAGTGTATTCTTGTCTTCAAACAACTTTTCTACACACATAAGTAGGCTATTTCAACTTTTTTTTTTCAAGAAAGTGTAAGTCTTTGATTCTAAACGACTTTCTTATCCGCTGCACCTCTCCAGTATTCACGTTCTACGGTTTGCTTCCTGTCTCTAACCACCTCGAATTGTATGAATTAGCTTACAGTCTGCAGTAACTTGTGACAAGCTGTGGTAATTCGAGATGCCGTAACATACTGCATACTCCGTGAACTAATCTGAGGTAACTGGCTTCAGCTTCAGGTATCTTGAGATATATCGGAAAGTAACTCGAGCTAACTTAATTTATACCAACAACAAAAACGAGTGGAATGTTTATATACATTCCTTTTTACTTGAAAATCTTTGGTGGGAGATTGTTATAAAAACAATAAAGAGATTATGTAATTAAATGAGTTTAAAGAAAAAATTAAACCACTTCAAAGTATTTTCATAATAATTTCACACTTTTAGCATGCTTGGAAGTTAATCTCTGCGTTAGTCCTGATGGTAGCTCTCTAGCAACAAAGCATTGCCTTCAGCATTCGATTTAGACTTTCAAATGAATGAAAATAATCTGCTTATCAGAAGTAAATAATGCACTTCGTAATAATGACCAAATAATCTCACTAATTGCACATCCTCGAAATTACATCATGGATTCACTAATAAGGGCTGTATGAAACATCAAAACAAATCTTTCCTTACTGCCAGCGGAATTAACCTGTTGTGGACTAGGGCTGATCAGGTTTAAGGTCTGCATGCGATACAAACCTAAAACATAATTATTTTTAGCGGCAGTTAGACAAACATGTAAAAGTTCTTAAAGCAAAGTAAAGTTCAGCCTAGAACTGGCCATGTAGGCCCAGAAGGGGAGTAAAGGTATCACTCTACAATTTCTTTAACCTCGGCGCTAGGTGGGTTGGGTGGCAAACGCCACAACCCGGCCGCTTTACTCTCGGGAAAGAGGATCAGTATCCTTTGCAGGAGCCTGGATAGGCCCCAGGGCCGGTATGGAAGGGTGAGAAAAAAATCTCGCCCCCCCACCAGGATTTGACCCCTCTACCGTCCAGCTCATAGAAAGCCGCTATACCGACTACGCTATCCTGGCCTGGATAAATATGTAACAAAACTGAAAGCAGCACCAAACAAAAGTCTTATAATATTAAGGTCCTTCGAACACAAATTATATAAAGACATATATCCATCTACATGTTTCGGCTATTCAATTAGCCATTATAACATCACAAGATAGTATTTTATATCTGAAACCTAAGCCCTCTCAAGGTTCAAATCTCAGCCTTGTTGCGCTCATATTTAAAATCATCTGCACAGATTAAACATATCAGACAACAAATTATAATTCCGAAGATCTCTACGTACGATATACATGTAGAAATAATAGTTGGGGGTTAGTTGTACAGCAAACATTGAAGAAATTTTGTCTTGTTGAAGCAAGTAAAACTGATGACATTTCAGAAGTATAAATTGAAAATTCCTGGATGTGGTGTTTATGGTAGGAAATCCTTATAGGTAATCACCTAACTGTTTGTTAAAATAGGAATGTTCTGATTACGTTAAATCGATTCATATGTTGAAGTCACTATTCTAACGGGATAGGTGGGCTCCAGAACCATTCTAGACATTTTGGAGAGGAGAAATAACGTTTGCCCCTCTCGTTATTCGAACAGCAGACCGTCTAGTCCGTAACCTAGTCGCCTTATCGAATACGCTACACCGGCTCCTGGACGGTCACTGCTGGATGAAAAGTTGGAAAGGATTTGAAATAATGCGTTCCTGGCCTAAACAAGATATCAGTCGAACATATTTCTGAACAGACTGAGAAAAATCACGAAAAATGTGAGTCCGGTTAGCCGACTTCCCCTTCGAAATTTGAACCCGGCACCAACCAGATACATGCGTACAGCACTACCGTTACCCCAACCTGGTCAGTGTAAATCTATGTTAAGTTGCTACCCTGTCACCACATAGGCCTAATGGTACGTCCTCGGCTTATGTATGCAAGAGACAACCTCTAGATACTGCGAGAAATTGCGAATAGATTAAGCCGTCGACAGCTGATACAGTAGGAAACGGTCCTCCAACCAGGGGGTTTTACCTGGCACTGACAGCTCCTCACTGTAAAACACCAGCATGTAACGAGGTGTTACACAGGGCCTCAGACGTAGTCTGACTGGATACACTGACGGATATTGTGAACATAATGAGTATTCGGGTAACATAATGACCGACAATTTATTGACTTGCTAGGCGTCTATCGGCCTCTCGACCGTTTGGCTCCACGGAGCTTGTTAGTCAATCAATCGGTCAGTCAGTCAGACAGTAGATGAGTCAATCAATCAGTCATCTAGCGAGCAATCAATTTAGATATTTACTTTCATACTTCTTTACTTACTAACTTACAACTAACTAACTTACTTACTTACTCACTCACTCACTTACTCACTTACTTTACGTACTTACTTACTTTACTTACTTACTTGCTTTACTTGCTTATTGACTTTACTTACTTACTTTACCTACTTAGTCACTTACTTACTTACTTACTTACTTACTTACTTACTTACTTACTTACTTAATTACTTACTTACAAGAAAACATAACCATTGGACAGGCAGAGATGTAGATGACAGCGTGACAATGAAATAAACGTTTAAAAAGTCGTGTAAGAGTTTGTGAACAAAATACATCTCGCGAAGGATAGGGGCAAGCAGAGGCTCCGTTAACGGCGGTAATGCTGCTTTTACTTCCATGAAAGGCGGTGACTTTCCTGACCGTCTAAATGAATGTCAGGCTCTAAATAAAAATCCGCTTCTTGGAAGTTGTTACTTCAATAGACAGCTCATAGCGAGAGACAATATACAATAAAATAACTTACTTTATTACACATGCGTTCTTCAACCTGCAGCGCTTTAAATGACAAACTTTGTAACTTAATAACGACAAATATTTCCGCCTGTAATTTCCTTCGTTCCTGTCACTCGTAATTACGCACCTACTTTATCTATAATATCAAAGTTTCACGGACCTTGTGATTATCTCTCGTACTTCGTCCCAAAATCATATCCGGCATTACCTTTGGCAAACTTAGTTTGTGTACTGCTGCGTTTACTCTCAGACAAACAAGAATTCACTCTCCTATGAAGTTTAACTACAACAAAATTGAGAATAAAGTTTCGATTCCTCTTTAATGTTAAAAGTGCAGAAGGTTGTTACGAAAAAGATGCCACTGATGCTGTGTATTTCAAATTGAAAAACTTTCAACTTCTGATATCACTCTGAGGAAGCTACAATCAGTACGCCCTTCTCCTTTCCCCTGCAACGTATGCCTGACAAGGACTGGTGTATGAGTGCACGTCATCATAAAGAAGGAAAGAAGAGAACCAACCTCTCCTTCGACACATTCTTTTTCAAGACACATTCTCTGCCACTGTCCTCCAATATTAATTCTTTCTTCTCTCATCAGGGAAGAAATTAAACTTCAAACGATCCACCACCAGGACTTATATAGTCGAAACTTCTCACAAATACTGCCAACTAAAGTAAATAATTCCACTACGCAGAAACCTTCCCGAGAGGCCAGCAGTCGATCAAATGTTAAAAAACTTACTGGTCTTTCACGGTGCCAATCTTCTCACTGCCACGTTAAAAAGAGTCAGCCGCTGGACCCTAATTTGTCACACAAGTCCTGTCTACGAGTATAACAGCAGAGTATAAATTGTGGTAATTCTCATTATGTAATATACGCCAGCTTTCTGTTACATCCTATACCTTAGTTCCAACTATTCCCCTGAGCGCTTGGTTCTCCAATACGCTCCTTCCTTAATGTGACAAAGAACACTCAAACATGACAATGAAAGTGCACGTTTGGTTATTACAAACTAATTTTAGGCTAGAAAACGGCAAGACAGAAAATTAGAAACTGGGTTTCATGTCATTCGATCCCCACACCGAATTCATTCGTACTTCCTCCGTGAATGCAACATTAGGCATACGATCTTCGGCACTGGAAGGCAGTGAGTGGTCTGTGTCACTTCCTAGCCACCTTGCCATGGTGTAATTGCTCCCTGCAACCGTTGTGTAGGACGCTGGGTGGGATCCAAAGCCGGCCAGAACGCTTAAGAGAAGAGACAAATCTGTTGCTCCTGCCGTAATCAAACCACGAACCCTCGATCTTCCAGCTCGTGGCCCAGTCAATTAACTGCGTACGCTACCCGGCTCTGTATCGAAAACAAATGGATCCAACAAGTGTGTGTGTGTTTTACATCGCTGTTAGGCTACCTTCCTTTCTCGGAGAAGTAAAGAGATTATTTTGTGCAACGCCGGAAAAAAATTTGAAATTTTCAGTCCATTTTCATAAAATTTGGTGTGAACATTACATCACCACAGGCCATCCTAGTCGCAAACATTTAAATTTCCCGCAACCAGTGAAAACACGACGGCAGACGAGCGAACTTATAAGGTGGAAACGACAGAAGATCCACTTATAAGAAGCCAGAAGTGACGTAAAGTAATAAATTTCGAAAATCTGACACTTCGTTAAGCTACTTTGTAGATTGTAAAACAAAACATAGCAAACTTCCTCTTACAGACTGGAGTTAGCCACGAAAATCATTGTTAATCTAGCCAGTAAAAGACGAAAAAAAATCAAATTTTCGCATACAAAAGCTCAAGGGTGTTTAAAGTTTGGAAACCAAAAACAGAAGCAAAGCGTGAAGTCCGTTGTGATTTCGTTCAACAGATTGCTATGTGTATGTAAAGTATTCTCTTTTTAGACACGTTCGAAGTTTTGCGAAAAGTGACTATTAGCTTCGTAATGTCTGTCCATCCGTCTGTCCATCCTTAGGTCCGTCCATCTGCCCGAATGGAATAATTCGGTTTCCACTGGACGGAGTTTTATGAAATTAAATATTTAAATATTTTTCGAAAATCTGTAGAGAAAATTAAAGTTTCTTTAACATCTGACAAGAATAACCGGCACTACATATGAAGATTTGTGCAAATTTCTGAGAACAACTTGGTAATTCTTCTTAGAATGAGAAACATTTCAGACATAAGTCGTGGGGAAAATTAAAACATACGTTTTAAGTTTTCCTGAAATTCGTGCCGTTTATGAGACAGGTGGAAAAATATTGTACAGCCAGACAGGCCAAAGATGACAATATAATACGGCGCGTGCGCTTTGCATGCCGGATAACTAAGACAAGAATACATACACACCCATAACGCGTAACACTTACTGCTCTTCCAGGGCAACACTGGCTGCATGAACGCGTCTTAGTGTTATGTTTATACGTATGTAATCCATCTTGTGTATTGTACGTTTGTCTTTTTTTATTTTACTACACTTATTTTCTCTCCTTGGCATAATATCGTGGTTTTAGTATAAGCAACGAGTCACGACAAACCGGACAGCCAGCTGAAGTGTCAAAAAACATTCAGCCTCCACAAGAAGCTTGATTCACGTACCGTGACCTTTTCGCTTCCTGATCTGTTGAACCATGCTGCGTCACACAGCATCTAGAATACCGTGGATAAATGTACCTTTACGGAAACGATTCAAACCTTATTATAAGTGGATCTATTGTCACAAATGCATGGCATTCCTTCGGGTTCTTCCCGCAGCAGTCGGCCAATTGGACAGATCTGTAGTAAAAATAATCAGATATAACCTAAGAACTGGAGGGTGGCAGAATTGGTTTCGAACCTAAACAAAAGCATAAATTTTACAGACCTATACTCAGAATGTAGCAGACGATAAGAAATGCTTGCGTGTTCTTTGTTGTATAATGTGGAACAAAAGGACCTCTTGAAAGACCTACGCCTATGTATGGGTACTCTTGAAGAGGATACTTTAAAAAAGGCATTTGAACTGTGAAGTGCATTCATTTGGCTCCTGACAGCATCCACTAAGTGGTTATTCCGAATGCAATAATCAAACTTCGGGACCCACAAAACATGGAATATTCTGAGCAACTAAATCACTATCAGCTTCTCAAAGCACTCTTGTCCCATGGAGTTACAAATTGCGGTTACGTAATTGACTACTCTGTTGCTTCATGACATTTTACTGTACAGGTACTTTCTGGACACGAGTCAGATGTGATAAACCATAGCCCAGTAATTCTTCCCAAACTTGTATGTTATCTAGCGACGTTGTATCGATAGCGATGTCATTTGGTACTAGTCACTGACGGTCGGGAATAACAATACAGATGAGTCGATTTTAAAACCATTAATATAACATTTTAACGATGGTGGGAAATGCGATGAACGCAGTGGGAGGGAAAGCTGGATATATACCAGAACATCTATCCTAGCCCGGGAACACATGTACTGCGTTGGTGCCTCTCATCCCCGTAATAATTCTTGCGCTCTCACATTTTATTATTTATTTCGATAATTTACTACCTCTTGCCTCGTTTGACCTTCATTTCTATTAAATTAAACTTTATTTGCTTACTTGTTGGATTTTTAAAATTCCTTATCTATTCATTTTCTCCAATTGCATCTTCCCTTACACATCTAATTTTTATTCCTTATTTATTTCCCTTCTTTAGTTAATTCCTATTGTTACTTACTACTTCGCCTAGTTATGCTTCTCTGTCCCTCACTGATCCCTGCTCTGTGTCCTGCTTTATGTATTTACTTTCTATAACTCAAAGTTTCTTGCTGCATTTCTTCGACTGACGCCTTGCTTCTCACTTTTCTTCTTCTGTATTTACTTCCTTCGTATGTTTCTATACAGTTTTTTTTAGTGAAATGATTGCCTCTTTCTCTCTTCATACTTACCTTTCATTACTCAGCTTTCACTACGTTCGTAAACATTTTGTCTTGTCCCCTATATTTTGGACCCTATCGTATATACTTCCCGTTACAGTATTTGAGAAGCATCGTTAACGGCTGTGTATTCCGAAACTCTGACGTGCTACGACTTAATTAAATTTAAAAAAAAAAAACCTTCTTTATCATTATTCAGTCCCTCTCGACGGAGTTCAGGGCAATGGACGAAACGACTTATACCGATAATAGACACAGGACTGGCAGCAGCTCTTACTAGAGAGGCCAGTTGTGCCAGGTGGGGAATGTGAGCCGATTGGAGTCAGTACCTGAAGGGATTAGCTCAGATTCTGCTAGGTCACACAGAGCAGAGAATCAAGTCGCTACAATCAGCCATACATAATACTTTTAAGCTCGTCTTGTATACAATTTGCAAAGAAGTTTCAAGGGGAATCTTCCACACTTCAGAAAAAGGATCCTTGGGTTAAATTACATCAATATAACCAAAAACACATATGCCAAGTTGAACGGCTAGGGAGTGAAAGGCGAGAGACGTTCTAAAAATGAGAGTTGTTACACATTCGCTGGACAGACCTTTCCAGTCGTCATAGAAGGCGCCCTATAACGTCAATAACTGCAAAGGTTAGATCAAATTAACATGGTATAGTCAGCCAAATGGGACTGATTATCACTGTACAATGTCTATGAGAAATATGTGTTTTATTCCATGACAGGATTTTGCTTAGGATTCATAAAACTTTACAGCATGAAGCGAACTCTCTGATTTTTACAAGCTGCGTAGCTGCTGCGAAAAATAACTTGACACACGTGAAGCCCCATTCTTTCCTTTTAAAAATCCGAATGTAATCAGCCATCTCAGAGAGTGTTTGACTGTGCGCGCTATCATCTTCCATTTACTAAGACAAATTATCACATTATATTTATAGTATTTCTGCACACTGTTCAACCTATACAGGGTGTCTCAGAAGGAATGTGCCAGACTTCGGGAGAGTGTTCCTTATGTTAAAGTATACCGATATAACTCAAAACACCTATATCCAAAATTGAACGGTAACGGAGATAATGACCAGAGAAAAGTGGGGGCTTCTTGCGGTTCCATAAACTGCAACCAGCACAGCTGATGTGTCACGCGAGAGCGTTGATGACCTTGAGAGTGGAATGCAGTGTTAAACGTGCCTGCGTGACGTTTAGTTGCTTGCACGGGAGTTGGAAGCGCCATGTAAAGTGCTTGGAGACCTAAGGACGACTACGGCGTTAATGCGGGTGTTTATGTAGTTCAATTTAATGGCTTTATGT
>Ga0123352_10010832_pt1 | contig 14337 bp, 9 predicted proteins | sample TergutLab28metaG_FD_89700 | JGI IMG/M metagenome (GOLD analysis project Ga0123352, IMG submission 89700) | Labiotermes labralis P1 segment gut microbial communities from Petit-Saut dam, French Guiana - Lab288 P1 | ecosystem: Host-associated > Arthropoda: Insects > Digestive system > Gut ... | reverse complement strand
AAGAGAATACTATCTCCTATTAAACCCCCCCCCAAAAAAAATTTGTTTTTTTTTTATTAGGTTTTCACAAAAGGGCCCCCCCCCCCCCCCCCCCCCCAGATGTAGGTGCAGTAGGTTGACCTACAACACACAGTTTTAGAGCAAGTTTCTTCAACTCATGCACTTAACATTCAACTTCAAGTTATGTCCACAATTAATCAAATGAGGTTTGGACAAAATGTGACTGAATTTTTTTGTTCAAGAGAAATCTTCCTGAAATTCTGTTCAATCGATCTAGATTATATTTTTATCACAACTGCTGCTCCACTTGCCATTCAGTTGCAAGAAAACTGCATTAACCAATATCTGTGCAACAAGTTCATTGTCATGTAATTCAGAAACCTTGTTCCAAAGCCAATTCCCAGCTACAACAGAAAACACAACACTGTCTCTCTAAATTTCCATGTTGTTTCATGCAATGCAAGAACTTGGGAAATGCAGAGGTTACCACTTTGGTACAAATGACAGGTCAGAAACCCCCTTACTTCTGGAAGCAACTCAGGTGCTAACCTTGTCATTCAATTTCTTAATAACCAAGTGCTTAAAAATACCTATAAGGAATGTAACAGCAGTCATATCCTTGTTGTTTTCATGAAAGGTGGCAAGGTCTTTTACAGAAGATACCCAGACTCTACAAGAAATTTAATTCTTTCAAAATTGCACAAAACTATAACAGCACACAGTCACTGCTCAACTGTGGTACCACATTAGGAAGCAACAAATCACTGCACTGGGCAGGAAATTCTTCCATAACACTTTAAGGCGGTTACATTCACTGGAGCTCATCTTGACATACTGAATTATCCACATCACGTTCAGCTGCCTGATGCTGAAGCGTGCAAGCCACCTTAAAACACAAAACACTCTGATGTGTAATGCAGTGGCAACTTATTATATCTGGACAACCTATTTGTTAGCCCCTTCCAGCGAAAGCCATGTCACTCGCAGGATGGTCTTCTAGGATATGCTATGTAGTCGGGTTAATATCTCAGAAGATGAGAATCTTCAAAATCAACAGTGTGGAAACTTCAAATCTCACATTTAGGTCGGTATGTTGAAGTGCTTTCTTGCACACCCTTTTCACTTAATCATTCACACAACATCCTACCATGTAATGCTAACCACAGCAGATGAAAGGCACTATTATAAAATAAGTGACCCAAGAATCTCTCATCAGCTTAACATTACCTTACTACATTAATATTACTATTATTATAAAAAACCACATTAATATTATTATTATTATAAAAAACCACATTAATATTACTATTATTATAAAAAACCACACCAAGTAATCTGATACGTTAAAAATAAAAGAGTATGAATGTTTTCTAATATAAATCTATTTCTCTAGAAGTCCTGACCATGAGCTCAACAGGATCTTGCTGAATGATTTATGTGATGATACATATGTGATATACAACAACAAAAACAACATAACTCCCGACATGCAAAAACGCATTGGGAAATGGGACACAATCCAAACTTTCATGAAAAATGTAAGTCTCTTCTACACCTGTGCAAAAATACTACTTTTATGAGATTTAGTGCAAACTATATTAACATCTCAATCCTTGATATATATATATATATATATAGAGAGAGAGAGAAAGAGAGAGAGAGAGAGAGAGGACAACTGTACAAGCATATGCTCAACACCTGCACTTAAGTATACACACAGAGTGAGACAGACAACACTAAAGAAATGTAAACAGAAACCACTACTCTTATTTAAATTGTAATGTAAGATATCAAATTTCATTGTTTCAAGTGCTGGACCTACTTAGATTTACTTTTCCTTTTAGATTTAGTTGTTGTGATTGTAAGGAAAATATATGGACCCATAAAAAAGGAAGAATGCTGGAGAATAAGAACAAACAAGTACATAAAAGACATATTATGTGATTACAAGGGTAAGATATGGCAAAATTTATAAAACACCACCATCCAAGATGTAGAAAGAATGCAAAACCAAAAAATGCCAAAATAAATTGCAACAGCTAAAATGGAAGGAACAAGAAAAAGAGGAAGATCAGTACAAGATGGAGAGATGAGGTTGAAGAGGATTCAAAAATAATAGGAATAAAAAAATAAGCAGGCAATGGCCAGAGACAGCCAGGAATGGAGGAAGACTGCACTGGAAGCCAAGGTCCACAACAGACTGTAGCACCAAATGTCGTGCGTAACGTGAAATAATAACACCGTGTACACTTTCTTGGCTGGCTTCACCGACAGGTCTACCAACAGTCTTTATTTCAGACTCTACACTACAAGAATATTAAACTGCCCACAATGCCAAAGTCAAAGATTACACATTACGCTGGCTTGGGTACCAAGGTTAACATAGTAAATGTTTTCAATTATGAATCCCCAACACCAGAGAAGGAGGAGGATGAGCACATGGAGGAGTATTATGGGAAAGTGAGCAAACATGAGAGGCTAAGTGGTATAAACCTGCCTTGGAAAACCCAAAACATACAGGAAAGACATACATTAAAATATCACACAATATGAAAGACATTTAAGTGTATGTACCATTGTATTTACACACACCAATGACAGATTACGCATGTGAATGTGCTTGGTTCTTTGTGACAGATTACATACATTACTGCTAAGGATCAACAGCACAAACACATCAGCTGGATGACAACACAATACTGTAGCACATTCACGTCTGCAGTTAAGATAACTTATTTCTGTCACATGGATCACTGTTAAATTTTTATTGCAAGTACTTTGTGACATCATTATACAACTTCAGGCATTTTATATACACATTGTGCATCAACTATAGCCAAATTTTTGCACCCCTAGGCCTATTGTAGTAATTTTTGTCCTATGACACATGTGTAATGAAGTTTGTACAGAAGAAGCAAGAGTAATTTAAACAAATTTTTGCACCTTGAATTATTTTAAAATACCCTCACTTTACATGAAAGGGCTTAAACATGTAATCAGTTTTCCAATTACCAAATTTCAAGGAATCTTTTTCATACAGATCATCATATCCTACAGCCTTCATGCTTTTACACCTTCTACCAAGACGTAATTTCATTCAGCCTGGTACAGAGGAAAGAGACTCTTACTGCTGTCAACCCACAAAGCTACAGGGTGTCAGGGCCCAGAAAAATATTACCTGAATGTAATTCCTTTTGTTACAGGTAGGTCAATCATGTGAACAGATGATTAAATCATGTTCTTATGCAGGAAGCATTGAAAATTGTCAAGACATATTCAATCCTACACTCACTGATGAAGGAATATGCTGCTCCTTCAACAAAGTAAAGCGTGACTACATATTTAGAAACCCGTAAGTTGCCAAAAGAAACTTAGTTTGCAACCATTGTGCTAGTTCTTAGTTCTTCACAGCAGTGTGTCAAGATTCAAAAACACAAAACATTGCGCTGTAAGGTTTTGCATACTAGGTGTTCTGAAAAGGAGTTTATATATGAAATTGCTTGATGAAGTAATGTGTGAATGTATTTATCGGAAATTTTAATGTGTTATGATTACAGTAACAAACTACATGTATAACAAATTCTATACGATTTAATGCGATGAACACAGTATTATGGACACCTTAATTTGATGCAGTATTTAATAACATACCATACAGCACACATCAGTGTAAATGACAGACTGGTATTAAAATGACCACTTGATGTAGTTAAGGCTTTGGACAATAGTTATTCATTATAGAAATATGATATTGGGCATCCATTAACTTAGGCATACCTGATATTCTAACATTCTGGAAGCTGGCACTATTTCTATGTACAGTCTCTACACTGATATATATTACATTTTTTGTTCATTCTGACATTATTGACAACATTTAGGATCAAACACAGGACCTTTACAACACTGCAGTAGGCTAACCACTATAATGGATCATATGACAACAAACACACACACACACACAATAATAAACCTTGAGAGTCCATAAATGTTGGGTAATATCTCAACTAGCTATGTCACTATCAGAGTCCCAAGAAAGGCCCTGTCCATTGAGTTAAGTTATATACATCAATATTTCATTGAAATCAAAGTTCCAATTACAAAGTGACCCCCCAGCAGGAAGTGATTCAAAGACAAGATGTAAAAGATGCAAGAATGTTACACACAAATTTTAATACTAATATACATGCACATGAACGAAATAGATGCCGTACATAACTTCCAGCATCCAGACAGTAATAAAGAGATTAGTGTGTGACAACGAGGCACTGGTACAGCACTAACAGCTCTAACTCACAGTGCTAGAAAATAAATTTTATTCCTATTGCAGAAGAATGGCCCAAACACCTAGGAAACATTGCCTCTTATCCATGTATGATAAAAAACAGTTACTGTGCTTGCTCAGACCCCTGGTCACCTCCGTACCCAATGGCAACTATGCTCATAGCTCAAGAATGCTATTTACTTCAGTCCTTGTATACTGTAAAACTTTAAACATTTCAGGCGTGACCTTTCTGATCTGAACATAACATTCCCAAAACCAGTCACTGACTGGACCCCAGAAGCAGGGTATCCACCTGGCTACACAACAGAAACACTGCCCTGGAAGCCTCGTGGTGCAGGATCACATTTAGGTCTGACACTGGTGTTAGACGCCAACCTGGATGATTACTACTGTTCGTCTACAGAAAGTACCGGTTTCAAGGTGAGAATCACATCACCATGTAGAAGAAGTAAACAGAGTTCTTATCTGAGATGAGTGATCCACTGATGTGCTAATTATCACATTTAAACTTAACATTAAATGTAAGCAATGTTGACTTTAAACAATGACAGTGGCCACCTTTACCACTAGGTTACCAACCACCTCTACAGTCCCATAAGTTAGGAAAAAGCATTTTTTTAAATTTTGTACATTGAACCAACATCTGCACAATTAACTGACTAATTATTATACTGCTCCCACATGTTTCGACACTACTGTGTCATCTTCAGGGAGCTCGTAGTCAGTACCTTGCTAAGTTACATAAGTATGCCAATGCAGTCGTGGGTGATACAATTTAAAATTTCACATGTTTTTTTGCTGTCGAATCTCAATGTTTAAAATCATTAAAATATTAAAATTGTCCTAGTTATAATAAAATGGCTAAAATTATTTTGTTGTTACAGTTCTTATGAAGTCCTGTGTGGTGGCTGTATATACAATCTGTAATAATTATGGACTTTATTAATGGATGTGTAAATGTTATATCGCGGACATGTCGTGTATAGTTATTTAATTAGTGAAGGACTCACCTGTATGTTGATGCTATCATTGTGTCAGCCCGGTATGTACTTAGCCTGAGTGTGAGTCGAGCAGGGTGATGTGTTTCGTTACGTTGGCTACGGCTCTAGCTCAACAGCAAAAAGCATATGTGAAATTTTTAATTGAATCACCCACGAGTGCATTCACATACATACATACTTACGTAACTTAGCAGGTACTGACTACAAGCTCCAAGAAGATAACACAATAGTGTCAAAACATGTAGGAGCAGTATAATAATTTGTCAATTGTTGGTTCATTGTACAAAAAAAAATAGAAGAGGCACGGTACAAGTGTTAAAATAAAAAAATAGGAAAAAGCTCGTATTAAAAAAGTGAGAGTACTTTATTATTCAAAGAAATAAGAACAACATGCTCCTCCTACGTGTGTGATGAATAATTAAAGCATGTATTATTATTCACACTCAATTTTTAACAATCACAAAGCTCATATGGATATTCTGGACAAGAGAAAAATCTTTCCTCCATATGGAATACCATTCTTATTCCTCAGTCATCCCACCCAACCACGTTTACTGTAACTTTCTGGATTTCTCAACTTCTGATGACTAGGTGATGATCACGGTCACAAAAGATGTTCACTTAGACATAAAATCACATTAGTTAACCTTTCGCACATGACCTGGTATATGACAGTTTTCTGCTGCGGCTGGAACACTATTCAATTAAAGTGCCTGCTGGGGTACAGTGTTTTCGCCTCAATTGAAATGGCCACTGGGGGACAGTGTTTTCACCTTCTTATAAAAAGGTCGTACACTTAATGGGACAATGACGTCCCGCTCATCTGTTACAGGTTTACATGAAAGCTGTAATCAGAATTAAAATCAACTTTGCACAATAAATTAATAACCAAACACATTTCTTTCCTATAAAATGTACAGCTACACCACAGCTATCATTTCTACAAACATAACACACCTAAAAAGATTTTGAAATTATAACTTTTATACTTTTTATATTTGACTTTGACAGTTGATACTACATACATGTGTAACAGGATTGGGATCTCAACATTGATAGAATATCAACTGCTGCTCTAAGTTTTATCTTTAAACCTACTTATATGCAGCCTAATGATGGCTAGTTAAGTAGCCAGAATATGTAGCTGGATTTACGTATGAATATAAGTTGTCTGACAGACATATATTTGTTTCACTGTCCCAATATTTAAAACACGACGGGATAAAGCACCTTAAGACTCATCAATTTTATTTTCTCACTAAATATGAATAAGACTGTAACTTTAACTCTCAACAGGCAAATACCACGATGTTGAAATTGTAAAGTGAAAATTGCCACTGCAACACTGCAGGTAATACTAAGTAATACACACCAACATAAACATTCACACTGCTTTTTAACACTGCCTCTACTGAGGCATTCAACCCAGCAAGAAACTAGTGTATAGCCACAAAAAAACTGTCAAGTGAATGGAGCCAACAGGCATCAAAGCAACACCATTATCTTTCTGGAACCACTACCTGGCAAAAGATCTTTTGACAGGCCCACAACATTAGAAGTCCTCTGGTGTCCCATCTGTGGTGGATGCTGCAGCACTTCCCATTCATACCACTTGAACCACTGTCTAGTCATCCAGGCTGTGTAGTGTGTCACATTGTCATGGATGATGATGGCACCAAGACTGAGCCAACATGGCCACTTTTTTCAATTTCTCTGCTTCCTTCAGCCCATCCATCATGCTGCAGTAACCAGCAGCAATGATTGTCTCACCTCTAGAAAGGAAGTCTAATAGGACATCTCTGGCATCCGAGGAGTCTGTGGCCACAATTTTGTGCACACAGTCAACTGCTTTGAACTTCTTTCTTTTGGGGGAGTCAATACATTTCCTTATCATGGAAGCCATCTACCTTTCTGGTGCAACATCAGACACCCAGATTTCACTGCCAGTGATGATTTAGTCCAGTAATCCCCTACTGGATGATTCATACCATATAATATGATCTAAGCACAAAGCCACACTCATCTGTTGATGATGTTCACTCAGTTGCTCTTAGCCCCAACTTGTAGGCATCTGCCTGTATGTCATAAACCATTTCATGCACTCAGGTTCACAAAAATGTTGAGATGTACCACAATTGTACATGCTCTTCTTGGTCAACCTGTTTGTGACTAATCAGTATGACCAACTTGGCTATTTTGAAATGCTCTGCAGCAAATGGAAACTTGTTTACTGCTCATCACATATTCCTAATACAAAATGACAACCACCCTGTAAATTTCAGTTTGTATTTTGCCTTATGCATGAAGAAACCAAATCAACCCTTACACCTCACCTTCCACATTTGTCCCACTTTCCAATATAGCAGCCATTTCCACTGCTTTGTACACTCACATGTCCACAGCCTTGACAGACATCTGGCTGACACAACAAGCATACTGGCACTGGTGCTTATGCATTTGCAGCTGTGGCATGTGCCTCTGGCTGTTACAACAGGCACTCTGACTCCCTCACCACATACTGGTTCAATAAAGCTACATGTTCATTAATCCTCAAACTGCATGTATTTGTACCTTACTTTCAGAACAACTTTCATGCCTTCTTAATTATCTACAGTCTTTTATCAAATTGCAAAGCAAACCCTTTGCAGCAATAACTGAGTAATACTAGAAAGCTATGTATGATACATGATCACCATTGCATGAAGCATGTATGATGGAATTCAGTAACACTAATATGTCTGACAGAATACACATCATTCCAGTAGCCTACACTATCACTGATTTGCTATTCATATTTTAGGCAAGTTTTTCTATCATGCATGGGAAGTAAACTACTTGTTTTGAATGCAGTGTCAATACGTATCAAAAATTATACTGGAGGGAAACTAGTTTTGAGCAGAAACACATACTTTTAAAAACAGGGTTAGCACACTGGAGAAGCCAAGATTTCACTGTTTGAAAAGAGACTCCTTGCCTTCATAACAAAGAACAGTCTTTAAATACTGGCATTTCCTTAGAAATGTCCAATATGTGTCAGTACAACCAGATATCTTCTTGCAGATGAGACTCCACAATCCTGTCGAAACACCAAAGATAGCTGAGTTTGGATTCCTAATATCTGCTGGACAAGAATATAGGTTGGCCATCAAGCCAACAATAAGCAATGCCTCATCATCAATACGTAGAATCCCACCAAAGAAACGTCAATGTGTTTTCTCCAATGAGAAATTCCTAAAGTACTACCGTACTTACACACAGAGAAATTGCGCTATGGAGTGTGAAGCCAACTACACACTGGCCATGTGCAAGTGTGTGCCCTATTACCTGCCAAGTAGGTCAAATCTACTTTCATAAATTTCAGAACCACAAGGAGTTTGTAAATGACAGAGAAGTGAATCTTTTTCATGCGCAATGTAGTATTTCTATATTTCTTGCATGCTGAGGTATCCCTGTAATCATATTTAGTTGTACATACATGATGCAGAAGAAAAGTGAGAATTATTGGATGGTCTTACAACTCAACTCTCAGATATGCTGTAACATTTAATTTTTCCACACTACTCACATGTAAGAGAACCAAAAGATATTAATAAATTACAGCCACTCCCCGACTTACGTAAGGGCTGCGTTCCAAAGAACCTGACGTAGAATTTTACATGTCACAATTTCCCTAAACCCAATTCAGTTCAATTTTTTTAATCTCATGTGCAGGAAATATTAAAAAGTGTGCTTCAAAATGTACAACAAAAAAGATTAAGACAAGTGCCTATACAAGAGACTATAATACAACTCATTTATTGCCAACAGGATGCAAAATACGTTTCCAAGATTTTTTTGAGAGTGAGCCAGCCGCCAAAAATTTACGTAAAGTTGAATTTACGGAACTGAGTATTATATAAGTCGGTGAGTTACAGTATTAACAAAATTTTAGAAGAAACTCAAAGAGGCCAATAAAAATTAATTTGTGTTAAGAGGCTTACACTTTGAAGTTATGGACCTTAGGACTGTCATAATGTGATGTGCATAATTAAAATCTAATGGATTACCAATACAAGTCCATTTTTAAGTAGGTGGCATATGCTCTCCTCCTCAAAGATATGCCACAGTACTGCCATTCAAAATTAAAGTGTTGGCAAGAAGCCAGTCCACCAGCACAGATAAAGATCCCTCCAACAACTACCACATCCATCAACCTATTTGAATCAGACTATACAATTCCATCTGTAGTAATGATTTATTAACAGTTACAATATGACATCCCCAGAAACTTTCAACCAAGTTTTATTGTGTTTTCCTGAATTAAATTATTCTTTTGAGTATAATTTAATAGAGCTCTGCATTCTGCAATATTTATTACTTACTTATCAGATATGTTTCTGAATACATGTTGCAGAGGATGCCAACACCACCATATGTGCTAAGAAAGATGAAAACTGCACAAGGAATGCTCGAAGTAAGTTGAACATGTACTTGTTTCCATAAATTCATTTTTACATACCAAGAAAGCAAATCACATTAACCTTAAGCGTAGAGAAGAAAACCAACTAGATGCTACTGAATGCTTTATTGCAATAATAATCCGCTCAACATGTTTCGGGCACTTATATGCCCATCATCAGGAGCTCGAGACTTTACTTGTGTCATTGCCACATATGGTGTGTAATGCTGCATGGATGAAATATATAATAAGTGTCAGGTAGCGTTATGTATGTTCCGTGTTTGTGGGAGTTATATGATTGTGTGTCTTTGGCTACGAGGCAGGTAGTGTGTGTAAAATGTGTTGAAGGTGTGTGATGTTCATGTTGGTGTATTGCCCATGGTTATGTGGGTGCAGGTGTATTGTTAGAATGAAAACAATTCACTGTACATACCCTTGGTTGCTGGTCGTCGGCTGTTAGGAGCAGAGCAGCAGGCTATGCGTCCGGGATGAGGGCAATTGTGCAACTGACTGTTATGTGGTGCGTGGGTGGGGTGAATGACCAGTTCAAAAAGAGGGTTCGGGTCGCCTGGGCACTGTTCTGGAATAAGCTTCCCTTCCCTGTGGAGAGTTTGGATGTAAAACTGCTCATAAGGGGTTAGCATGTTTGGGTTATTAAGGAACTTAAATATGGTCATAAGGTTATTCACCATGCCGTATTTGTGTTGATTGCGTAAGATGTGCTGTGCGTATGCTGACTGTGAATTGTTGTTTCTGATGTATCTGATATGCTCTTGGTAACGTATCTTCAGACTGCGGCTGGTTTGGCCCACATATGATAGGTTGCAGGAGTTGCAGGTTAGTTGGTAAATCCCCCATTTGTTATGGGGTGGGATCTTGTGGACAGTTGGTGGTTTTGTGAGTCGTGCTATGGTGTTGTTGCATCTGAAGGCAATTTTAACGTTAGTGTGTTTAAACAGGTTGGTGATTTTGCGTATGTGTGGGAACGATAAAGGTGAAGGTTGCCCATTCTGTGTTATTTCCAGTGTATGTGGGGGTGTAGCATGCATTATTCTGTGTTGTATTTGGTGTTTTAGTTTGTGGAGTAGGGTAGTTGGGAATTTGTTGTTTTTTGCAATGTGGAGGATGGTTTACCACTCATTGCCAAATACCCTAATCCACAAACTAAAACACTGAATACAAAACAGAATAATGCATGCTACACCCCCCACATACGCTGGAAATAACACAAAGTGGGCAACCTTCACCTTTACCTCCACACACATATGCAAAATCATCAACCTGTTTAAACATGCTAACGTTAAAATCGCCTTCAGATGCAACAGCACCATAGCATGACTCACAAAACCACCCAATGTCCACAAGATCCCACCCCATAACAATTGGGGGATTTATCAACTAACCTGCAACTCATGCAACCTGTCATATGTAGGCCAAACCAGCAACAGCCTGAAGATACGTTACCAAGAGCACATCAGATACATCAGAAGCAACAATCCACAGTCAGCATACGCACAGCACATCTTACGCAATCAACAGGAATATGGCACAATGAATAACCTTATGACCCTAATTAAACTCCTTAATTACCCAAACATGCTAACCCCTTGTGAGCAGTTTTACATCCAAACTCAACACAGGGAAGGGAAGCTCACTCCAGAACAATGCCCAGGCGATCCGAACACTCTTTTTGAACTGGCCATTCACCCAACACATTTTACACACTCTACCCACCTCATAGCCAAAGACACACAATAATATAACTCCCACAAACATGGAAAATACATAACACTACTTAACACTTATTATATCTTTTCATCCTTGCAGCATTACACACCATATGTGGCAATAACACAAGTACAGTCTTGAGCACCTGATGATGGGCATATAAGTGCCCGAAACATGTTGAGAAGATTATAAATGCAATAAAGCATTCAGTAGCAGCTAGGTGGTTTTCTTCTCTACACTTATACAGTGATGCATGGACAAACATACATCAAATTGATATTAACCTTCTACATGTTATATATCTCACATATTGGAACAATGTCATTCCACACAGTTGTTAGAAGTTTAAATGATGCATTTACATGACAATCTGTATTTACAAAATACATGTATGTATTTATGACACTGTACTTGACAGATATGTACAGCCCACTTGTTCATTCATGTAAGGAAAACATACTTCATTAATCTTTATATCCGTTCAATAGTAGTTAACACCAATTCATCTGTACATCTAAGTATTTCACTTGAATATGTGTAGAATTACTTTCATTGCAGAATCTACCACACACAACCAAATAGCCTTAGTACATTACAATCAACAGTAACAAGTTACAAAGAAGACATTCTTCTGTGCATAATGACATATATGAGGGTCGGTATGAAAGCAACACCTCCAATTTTTCTTCTTTTAAATGTGGCACTATCAGAGTTTCTTGCCTTATCCACTGGATAGTGACTTTGTTCATCTCCTACAAGATCATAAGTGCTCTAGTCAGTGACACACATTCAACACGGTAGCAGTGCAAAATGGTTGATGCTGTGGACACATACTAAGCATTGAGTGGTTGTGATTGAATTCATTACTGCAGAAGTCACCAGTCCTATAGGGATTCAAAAATGTCTGAAAACTGTGTGTGGTGAGGATGCCACAAATGGTAGCCAGTTAATAAGACAGGTCCACAGTTTTGAAAGCAGTGAAAAGTACTATGGTGGTGGCCCCACAGAGGCCAACCAGGCACTGCAACAATGATGCAGACCACAAACAATATTCATGCACTGATTTGGGATGATGGCCTCAACACAACAAGTATACTGCGCACCACAATAGGGAATGGAAAACCAGCAGTTATGGCCTTCATCACACAACTTGGCTACAGAAAAGTCTGCACGAGGCAGGTGCTGAAAATGCTCACCATCAAACACATAGCAGCCCAACAAGAAACACATCTGTGCAGAAATTCTCCAGCACAGTAAGAAAGACATTGATGCTTCTCTGTCAAGAATAATTACCAGTTATAAAACGTAGGTTCATAATTACAACCCACTGATGAAAAGGCAATTAAAGGAATGGTATAATCAGTCATCAACATGGAAGTAAAAATTCAAGGTGCAGGCTATCTGTGGGTACAATCATGGTTTATGTCTTCTGGGGCAGTGAAGGAATTTTGTTAGTACAATTCTTGGACAGAGGTGCCACAATCAATTCAGAGCAATATGTGCAGACATTAATTAAGTTAAAACAATGAATCTGAGGGGTTTGGTTAAACAGGAAGATGAATCAAGTCCTTCTGCATGATAATGCCAGATCACACACCAGTCTGCACATAAGAGTAGCAATTGCAACAATGGGGTGGAATGTTCTCACTCATCCTCCTTACAAACCCGATTTAACACCACCAAACTTCCATCTTTTTTTAGCCCCCAGATAGATGCATTCCAAGGACACTGTTTTGTTGATGACAAGCTAAAACTCAGCATGTGTAAACAGTTCTGATGCTTCAGCAAAAAGTTTTAGGTGACCAGTATGTTGTGTCTCACATAAAGGTGAGAAAAGTATGTTGATAATGAAGGAGATTTTGTGGAAATATAATCTCAACTCCATGAAGGATGCACCCAAGATACATGTGTATTTCATTATGATTGAAATTACTGTGTCTGAAAAAATGAGGCAATACTTTTGTACCACCCCTCACATATATTTCTAAAGAACAAAGTCAGCACAAGAGGACTGACAATACAATTCATCAAGTGATATGTAAGAAAAGCAGGACAGTGATCCTTAACCATGTGAAGAATATTCTGAATAACAGATCTGTTTTTAAGAACACCTGCAGAATTTTCACATTTTTTTATTACTCACTGTAGTTCCATCAACCCAAATCTGAGACAAAGTATGTAATCCACAGACGCCATTGAGATGCGCCTCGTGGATGAATCTGTCAACACTTCAAATTTTGAAAGAGACAGTCAAGATTTGCCTCCTAAACAATGTCAGTGCCTCCCTGGATGTACAGAGCTTAGATACCGAGCAACTATATCATCTGGAAGGATGTATGGAACTCGTTCTCTGACCAAAGAATATGCTGAATTTATGGACAGAACATATTTCAGGTTAGACTAAATCTTACTGTCTTACTCTCTTGCTTTTCTTGCTTTCACTCTGCATAACCCACCTAAATGCAGTTCATGTCACAGAAATGTTATATGTTACAATGGTGAACAAATCTTAATTAACCATCACATGCACACATGTTATTGTACAAGTCAATGCATCTTTATCCATGCCTTTAAACAAGAAAGTTCCAATGCTGCTTAAAGAATGATTTTAAATACAAGCTAATAGGACAAAAAACAAATTGCATATTCATTCAGTATATCCAATTAGCACTGTGACACTGGTAAAAAGAGCATGTTAGCAACACCACCACATATGAAGTGGTAGCAACCAGTCACAAGTAACAAGTAATGGCAGGGAGAATTGGGGGGGGGGGGGGGTGGAAATGTGGTCATTTCCCACCGCTCATCAAAAAAAAAACCCTTTTTGGGGGGGGAAAAAAAAAAGGCCCAAGACCCCCAAAAAAGTTGTGGGTCACTATTGTTTT